>Ga0058701_10006280_pt1 | contig 10006 bp, 8 predicted proteins | sample AgamicOrMae_FD_97039 | JGI IMG/M metagenome (GOLD analysis project Ga0058701, IMG submission 97039) | Agave microbial communities from Guanajuato, Mexico - Or.Ma.e | ecosystem: Host-associated > Plants > Phyllosphere > Phylloplane/Leaf | place: Guanajuato, Mexico | collected 2012-06-04 | reverse complement strand
ATAAAATAGAAGGTTGAACCAGGAGAGAAGTTTGGAGGGGTAAAAATCAATCTTTGATCTTCAATCGAACAGTTATTTTTTTATCTTTAAACTCCTGGAGCATTTACCAGGTGATCCCGTAAAAAACTGACGGTGGTCCAGAACGCACGCACCTTAGTGATATAAGAGGGCACTTAATCTCCCTCAAAAAATGAAAGCGATATTAAATTGCTATACCTTGCTAGCCGATCGTTAAACAAATGATATTCTTACCAACAAAGAATGATTAGACAAAATTGTCTAGTCCAAACACGTAGAAAAGGAAACGTAGAAACGAGAGAAGTTCTGTGGAACGGAAGGTTTGGCCAGTTTCAAGGAATGCTCTAGGAGGTAACGCACCACTGGAGTAACTTATGGAGGGATAACGGGAGCGAAGGGATGGGGACTTGTACTGCCCTTCCGACTGAGTCCCTCTCCTTTACTGTCCCTCCCGAGGGCGCTCTAAGTTCTTTCCTCTCGGATTCGCCATCCTCACAGAACGACCCCTTTAAACTTCGTTGTTTGATTCGGTAATTATCCTACAAGACAGTGATTTGGTGGGGTAAATACTAGCTTGGAAAATAGGCTGCTGGAATTTTGAAGGGTTCGCTTTCGTCGTGGGTTTAGCGATAGCTTCAAGACATATCCTGGGTAAACTTTTTCACCGTGAATTTTTCAGGTGGAATCCTTGCCTCACATGTTCCTAGCAAGTTAACGTAATGTTATAGACTTAATGGTTCTTACTCCCATTGAAATACAGGATCATGCAAAACTGAATGACAAACCTTAAGCACTAAGTTGATGATAATACTTACCACTTTTACTCACAGCCGTTAGACAGCTGCGTAGCTTTATGGCCCGTTCCCAAAACCGACTCCCTCACCAGCGCATCGCAAACCCCTGAAACCAATGATGAGAAGATTAAGATCTACTAGGTAGGCGCCTGTCTAGCGGTTGCGTGTAACAGATTTAAATACCAACGAAAAATGCCTGAGGTGTGGATGTCGAATGCTTTGTTTTAAAGTTACGGGTCGAAACACCCAGCCAATCAGAGGGCTTGGGGCCAGCCTCTCCGCGGACCTTACTGTCATATCATGAGACTAGCACTTAGTCTCATGGTCATATGGACGCGCCTGCCTCACATTTCCCCACTCCCCCAACTCAAACACTTCAGCTTCTCCTGACACCGGATCTTGGCTTGACGTCAACCGGGGTGCATGGCGTATGCGTCAGAGTGCGTGCGAATTACCTATTAATCCTGGATTCAAGTCCCCCGATCGTCACATTATTTCTATATGTATTAAATATTCGTTAACTCGGTCTGTTTAGAACAATTGCTGATGAACGTTTCAGCCATTTTTTGTCACACTTGATCGACGTTGTTTCTAAAAATAAATTGTTCGAAACAGATTAAACGTTTATCAAAAATGTTTTTTTTTTTTAAAAAAAAAAAAACAGCAAACATTTAATTGTTTTTGAAAATGACCATCGTGGGACTTGAACCCAGGCCGAATTGATGATTCGCACGCGCTCTGGCGCACGGCGCATACGCCACGTACCGCGGTTGTTGTAAAGGCAAGATTCGGTGTCAGGGGAAGCTGAGCTTGTTTGGGGGAAAAGTTGGACAGAAGTCTATGCGGTAACGAGGTCCGGCTGGCACCGAGCCCGCTGATTGGCTGAACGTTTCGGCCCATAACTTTAAAACAAAGGATTTAACTCACCCAGTTATGTCAGGAATTTTTCGCTGGTAATGTCTTCTCCAACTCAATCCTTAAGGTTCGTCATTCGTCATATAATGGACCATTTCTCTGTTTAATGATGAAATCGGGGAGCAAATGATTTCCGAAAGTAGAAGTCCTACAGGAATGAGATTTTGAAAATTAACAATTCAAGAGATAAATTTTCAAACGGTGTTTGCTGCTACTACACCGATTACAACTGTTTTCTATTGTTACAATGAGTCTGACGGCGTCACTTTTAAGTGGATATAACACAATCGGAGAGAGGCGGATAAAGGAAAAATGCAAGGAACAATGGTTGGAAAAATCAAATCTATCGGCAGATACACCTTTTGAAAATTTACTTCATATACTAAATTTTTCTCACAAGCGGAGTCCTGCAAGACTTCTAGTTTTGGAGAACATTCGCTCCCCGTTTTACTCCCTTCTCACAAACAGAGAAATGCTCTATTTTGCAACACTCTGTTTACCAAACACTTCTGTTCGTTTGTCCATGGTGATTCAGGTTTAAGAAGTACCTTACGTTGATCATTTTTTCCAAAAAAAAAACGGTATATTTTGGCCTTTTTGTTGAAAAATCGATTTTAAGTTATTTTGGGTTACATGCACGGTAAAAAAAGTACTTATTGCGAACGGAAAATCATCGTACAAAAAGCCCCGGGGCATCACGAAAGGAAGTGTTTCAGTCTCAATTATTTTCTGCCTTGACTTGGCTCGTTTGAGCAGTTAATGACTACAGATGAGCTTAACGATAATGGAGACAGGAATTAAGTCTGGGCAAGTCAGCAATTCGTATGGGCAGTAATTGGCGACCCTTTTTTTCTTTAAATACTGTTCCACGAAATCTTCAAGGACGCTCGAAAATGCCACACTAAAACTTCACTTTACAGTTACACGGTTTGTTGTACTCATCGCCGCCTTTCTTATATAAGGATGATTCAGATGCAGCCACATAGGTAAGGTTACGCGCCTTGTTCTTGGGTTCACTATCGCTCCGCTCTCCTCGACAACGATCCATCGCGGTACAATTCCAAATGTTGCGCTTCCTTGTCGCTTCGCTCGGGTAGGAAACAAAACGTAAGACACCGATTTAAAACTCAATGTTTAAAACTGACAGTGTATCCGCGTAGAAAAAAATGCTATCCTGACCCTAGAACGCCTTTTAAATATACTGAGCGCGCTGCCCGTATAACATGTAATCTCAAGGGCACATGATTCTTGGATCCATCTCAGAGGGCGTGCGTGGGCATTTAAGTGGAAATGTTGGTACACCCAGGCAAATAACAGCCGAGCATTTCCCGACATATTAATTTCGACTTTTGGGGGGTTGTCACGCCCTACGCCGTTTTTAGACGCTCTACTCTGTCAAACTTCAAGATGGCATTTCCCATCTCTCGTGTTTTACCTTTTCTTGCTAATAAAGCTTTCTGAACTGGCGACGGGTAGGTGAGACGGAAGATGCTGACAGGGCTCCCTGCGGATTTTGGCCGAAGCCTTAATTACTTCATTACTATGTTTCATGAAAGAATGGCTAAAGAGAGACCCAACACACTGACTGAGCACACCAAATAGTAATCAAAAAAATTAACGACTAATCTGATATTACCCACTGAAATGGCCAAATAATGAAATGCTTTGCACTGCTGTCTCCAAAATGGTTATCACTAAGATTCAAAAAATTGGAAGATTAAAGTTAGACAGGAGCTGAAAAAGAGATTATTATCACTTTTAAACGTGTTGTTCAAAATACATCTTACTATTGCATAATGAAAAACACGAAGCACACACAACTATTACTTGCAGTAGAAATCGGTCATAACTTAATGGATGTAAGAACCAAACAGGTCCAGTAGTCAGGCCTAAGAGAGAACTGGGCACAGGTCTGAGATAGAGCAGGACCACTGGAGCTAGCTTACTCACCCGAGGCTTATCAACGTTACTTAAGGTAATTTTATTTAGAACCTAGCTTACTTTAGGCTTATTGTGTTACATGGCCTGAAGTAACCTTGGCTTGCCGAAGTGAAGCTAAGTTCCTGAGGATTACTGGCTGAGCATGTTCTTTGATGAACTTATTTGTGGCCCTGAAAAGGCCGTTTTAACTACAGCGAACGGACTAGGATGAACCAATCCCAATGCTCTGTCGTACCGACTCGTTTTCCAGCTCTGCGGCAGGCCTCTCAGCACACCTTGCAGCAAGTTTAGCGACGAGCGAATGGGCTGTAGAGTAGAGCTTAAAGGAAAACACATCTTCGTTTTACTTATATGTAATAGAAAAATATAAAAGGTGATAAAAAGGGGTGTTTAAGGTTGCATGGAGGCGTATTGTAGCCCGATTTTGGCGACGGGTGGCATGTGGTAACTGTGGCAAGTGGAGCCTGTGTGGCAAGTGTGGTAAACGTGGTATGTGTGGCAAGTGTGCGAAATGGGCAAGTATGGCATACGTGGCAAGTGCGGTACGTGTGGTATGTGTGGCAAGTGTGACAAGTATGGCATATGAAGTAAGTGCTTTGAAAGTGGCAAATGTGGCAAGTGTAATAAACGAGGTAAGTGTGCGAAGTTTGGCAAGTGTGATGTGGTATGTGCCGCCAAACTTGCTGCAAGACGTGCCGCAGAGCTGCAAAGCGAGTCACGATTGCGGTACGGTGGAACTGGGTCAGCCTTTAGTCCGTTCACTTTAGTTAAAACGGCCCTTTTTAAGGCCACCAACAAGCTCATCATAGATTTTGACCAGTAAGCCTTGGTTAAAATTCTTTAGGTGACAAATAAAGCCTCGATTGAGTTAGCCATGCTTTAAATAGGCTGCTATTACGCAAGGCAGGTATTAATAAAGCTAAGGGTAAATGAGCTAATTTTAATCGTCTCGCTCTTTTAGCTGTCGCTCTCTCATTGACCTCAGGGGTGGCCTCGCTCTCCCATAGACTTGTCGCCCAGTTCTCTCTTACAAGGGAACCTTGCAAGATGTCAAATTCAAAAAATGTTAATTCTTGCATAATATCAAAGAATACATAGTCTGGATGACCTCGGCATTTTTTTATCGGTGGAGGTTGAAAACTACCCTTAGAAAAGGGGTGTCAAAGTTAGGGGTGAAAAAAATTGTTTCTAATTTTTTGTCTGAAAATGGTATGGAAAGGACAAGTACGAAGACGATCCCTGTAGGAATTTTTGCTGACATAACATTTTTTTCATCCGTTTTTGGGGGTCGAAAGTTAAGGTTGAAACTTTTTTATTCGATTTTTTCCGTGAAAATATTTTACAAGGTTCTACGAAGACGATCCCTTACAGAATTATTGCTGACATTTTTTCACCCCTTTTCGGGGGTTGAAAGTTAGGGGTGAATTTCTTTTACTCTTTTTTATTCGTGAAAATGGTAAAGAAGGGTCTACATAGACGATTCTTGAAGGAGTTTTTGCTGTCATAATTTTTCACCTCCTTCTGGGGGTAGAAGTTTGGAGGTGCAGATTTTTTTATTCGATTTTTTGGGGTAAAAATAGTAATGTAGGGTCTGCAAAGACGATCCCGGAAGGAGTTTTAGCTTCCAAACATTTCTTACACCCCTTTTCGAGAGGTAAAAGTTGTGTGGAAAAACCTCCTCTCATTTTCGTGGAAATACTACGATGGGAGTCCAGAGTGTTGTCGACTTTTTTGCCGAGATTTAAAGAAAGAAGTGCTTAAACGATCGCACGAACACTCACAAGTACACTATGCAAACATGATCTCAAAGAATTAAAGAACGAGTTCTGACCCTTCAACAAAGGACCCCACATTTTCTTTTGACCTGGCAAGTAGCCTAATAGGTTGTTCCTGTCGTAAAAGACGTTTTGTTGGCATATTTTACTTGTATGTGTCCGCGCATCGTCGTTTAACCACTTCCTTTTATTTCTGGGTATAAAGCCCCCCGAAAAGGGGTGAAAAAATGTGATAGCAGCGAAAGCTCCCCCAGAGATCGTCTTTGTAGTCCCTTATAAACCATTTTCACGGGAAAATCGATTAAAAAAATTTCACCCCCAACTTCCAAAATGTTATGTCGGCAAAAATTCCTTCCGGAACCGTCTTCGTAGTACCTTGTAAACCATTTTCACGGAAAAAATCGAATGGAAAATTTCAACCCCCGAAAAGCGATGATAAAATGTTATGTCAGCAAAACTTCCTACAAGGATCGTCTTCGTTGTCCTTTCTTAACCATTTTCACACAAAAAAATTAGAAACAATTTTTTTCACCCCTAACTTTGACACCCCTGTACTAGGGTCAGTTTTTACCCTCCGCCGATAAAAAAAATACCGAGGTCATCCAGACTGCGTTTACTTTGATATTCTGTAAGTTTTTTTTTTAATTTGACTCTGCCAAGGTTCCCTTGTTAGACCCACGGTAAAAATTTTAATTTGCCCGCACGCTTGAAGTCTGGCCTGCTGCAGGCCCTGCAGGCCAGCATTGTGAACACTCAGGTCTACAGCGGGCCTAGCCCGCACCAAGCCTACTTCGACGAAATCCAAGGGGTAATAACTCATCTTATCCGGTGGATACGCAGCCATGTTATTCTGCTGTTATCCGGCTGTTATCCTCGTTATACGGCCATTATACTTGTTATCCTGCTGTTGTCCCTGTTATCGGACTGTTATCCTTGTTATCCTGGTGTAATGCGGATGTTATCCTTTGATATCCGGATGTTACTTTTTGATTCCCGGGTTACGCGTGGAACCCTTAAAAGGGCATGTTCGGCAAAAAGATATTTATAATTCTGTGCCGCATTAAAGCGATAACGAACCGGTATTTGACCCCATGAAAGTGAATGGGGTCATTCTCAATTACACGGCCATTTTGTATACGCCACATCACATTTGGTAACTGTCAGGTTACGCGTAAAAAAGGAGAATATTCTATGCGGAGCCATGAGACTCATGGCGGAGCACTGAGGGAACAGAAATAGCCGAGAGTAGTCGAGAAGTGCCGGAGATTACCGATCACACTCTAGAATTCCTCGGAGCCGTCCCTCCGGGACCGACCAAGGGGTGATTTGTTCAACACCTCCTTGCAGTAAAGTCATAGCTGAACTCTACGAATCACCCAAAGATTTCGATTGATTAAGTTATCTACTATCTCAATTTACTAGTTTGCATTTAACTTTTTATGTCTTGTGTTCATCCTCTTATTGCCACGTCAAGCGGATCGACGCTAAATCTAACCTCAGTAAACTTAAAATCGCTGAAAGAAGCATTCATTAGTATCATATATTTCAAGAATTCTTGAATTAGTCTTTTCGGACAAATGAAAATAGCTTACCAACAAAATTATAGATAAATTTTCAAATGCTTTCACTGGCGGACTATACCGGTCTGTACAGCAGATAACAGGATAACAATGATAACAGCCGATTAACAAGGATAACAACCGGATAACAAGGAAAACAGCAGAATGACAAGGATGACAGCCGGATAACAAGGATAACAACCGGATAACAAAGGATTACAGCTGTGCAACAAAGGATAACAATAAAATAAAAGCAGAAAATTTAAGGATCACAGCACGGCATCATAACACAGCAGAATATCATAGGATAACATCTGGACATCACTCACATTTTAATAATAGCCGCATATTAAAGGCTAAATTTGTTCAATATAAAAGGATCATTATGTAATTTGACTGCACGGTATCAAAGTCTTTTCTTTTCTTCAAACTTCATACAGGCTTTTTTTATATAGAAGAACCCGTTTACAGTGAACCTGCCCACAGTACAATGAATTTCTGCTAAATTTCTGCTTTTAATTTTTGTGGCGGTTCCTCAACTCGTCCAAGACAATCCAAGAAACGTTTTGGCTGGCGCATGAAAACTTGAGAAAATATTATCCTATCGTTATGAAATTTTTAGGGAACCTCCTCTATGAAGACTCGAGCGCTATTGATTTTGGACCCGATCGGTCAATCCCTCAAGCGGGACACGCGCTTAAAGTGAGACAACGAAATAGCTTGATCGAGCTGAAACTTCAGGGGCATGTTCGGGTATTCATGGGGCATTGCGTCGAATCAATTTTCGTGGCGATTCGTCAACCCGTTTACAAGATAATCAAGTAAACGGGTTTTGGCTATGGCGTGCGAAAACTTGGGTAAATATTATCTGACCGTAATGAAATTTTCAGGGTATCTTCCCTTACATAAGGACGCGAGCGCCATTAGTTATGGTACCTGATCGGTAAATCCGTTGAGTGGGGCACGCGCCGGAAGTGGAACACAACGAATTACATTGCTCTATTGTGTGAGTGGAACAGAAATTTTCATTGGTGTTACCGCTACGTTTTGTTCGATAACTTGGTAATGCTGTTCCCAAAATGGGACGGATGTCCGAAAGTGCGACCCACCCAACACGCAAAATGGTGTCTTTTTTGCCATCGTTGTATACGTAAAAAAAATGAAAAAAAAAGAATGTTGTAAAATTTCTTAGTGTTCCTAAAATCGGAGAAATGTCTTAAAGTGGGACACTCCCCGAACGTCAGATTTTCTTGTAGTTTCGCGGTTTTTTTGTCATCCTTGCTACGTGAAAAGTAGCCCATTCTTACAAAAAAAAATTGCCGTAAGCCACTGTCCCTAAGGTGGGACATGAGCCGAAAATGGGACAAAAGGAAATTTGATTGCACTTGTGTGGTTTTCCTATTCCTCTCGTGTTTAATAGCCCATTCATATAAGGCCAATGGTGGGACATGAAAGTATTAGCCTGCTAGAAGTCCGGGTTTGTTCGTGATCTATGTGCTTGTAGACTCTTGGCACTCTTCTTCCTTCGTAATTATTCAAAGAGCAAAAACTTTAACGCATGTTTACAATCTAACACAAAAGACGAATAAAGCCTCTTTCCTAGAAAATGTCATGCAGCGAGAGACTTTTGGTGCAAAAACGTTTTCCGGAAAACCTTTATGAACACGTCCCTCCGGTCTAAGTTTTACAGAGTAAGGTTAGGTAACATGTCTTGTACTGTGCCTTGGTTTGCGGCAGCTCCGCTTGACTGTCGCCGAGCCAGATGCCGCTTAGTTCTCGGTCGGCGCCAGCATGAACTTGGCGCCAAAAAATAAGCGTCATCAAGCTTAGCGATCGCGTGAGGTTCGGGCTGACATAGAGTAAGGCCAAAACAAGTGCGTTGTGCGTCCTCTCACTGTCTCCGTTTTGTTTGGCCATGAAAGAAAGAAGCTAAGAGGTGGAAAAATATGTCTTTCAGATTTACAGTGCGCTTAAATAAGCCACAAAGGTAAACAGGTTTCGGTGTAAGTATGCCTTAGAACATTGTAATACTAGCATTTTTTTTATGTTAGATAAAATTTGTTGGGAGCACTACCGCCTCCCTCTTTAATTTAGTATTTATTGCCAATTATGAAAGTTTAATTAAAAATTACTCATTAAAGTGTCTCTCGTCCTCACAAAAAAAAATGGCAGGAAAGCTTGGCGACCAGCGCCGAAACTTCGTTGAAAAAAGGAAGGTAATTCAATTAGTACTTCCTAGTTTCCATGACAGGACCTTCAAGACGGACCTTTGTAAAGACTGGGCAAAACTGCCTCTTTTCATATTGGACATTGTAAACATTGTTTTTAAGTCTTTTTAATCTCGGAGACATTGACAGAGGGAAATAACGATCTCCTCCTCTTACAACACCGAGGACTCCCAAAACACGTTTACCCTTAATAGCCAAATTCGCGGGTGGGTGACCTTTTCTAGAGCTTCTTTGTTCTTCCTAGATTCTACAAACCTTCTTTCTTATCTCCAAGCTTAAAGTGATACAAGCATACTTGTATGAACTGCGTACCACTCCGCTCGAACGTTATCATATTTCGAGCAAAACATGGGTCCACTCCCTCCTTTGCAAACACAACACACACTGTTACTACTCCATTCCGTTAAATTGTACGATTTTCACTTCGATTCAACATCCCACACACTCGCTGTGCAAAACGATGACTCACAGCGCCTAAAAAAGGTTGAAATCGTCCCATCGAGGGTCAAGCTTCCACGAGTCGCCAATAGGTGCCGCTAGGGGGCTCCGCAAGGCGAATACTGCGTGGAGTTCCTCGCTGCCTTCTCCGGCTGATGAAAATTTTTAGTGCGATGAATTTATCTCGTCCTTTTCCATTAGCCCTTAGGGGGCACCTATACAGGGTGTTCGGATATTAGTCTGCCATAGCGAAAGGGGTGGTGCAGCTCCCAAAGACAAGTGAAAATGACCAATGAACCCATGTCCGGAAATGCAACCCTGACCGTCCAGGCGACTTT
>Ga0058701_10006279_pt1 | contig 10006 bp, 6 predicted proteins | sample AgamicOrMae_FD_97039 | JGI IMG/M metagenome (GOLD analysis project Ga0058701, IMG submission 97039) | Agave microbial communities from Guanajuato, Mexico - Or.Ma.e | ecosystem: Host-associated > Plants > Phyllosphere > Phylloplane/Leaf | place: Guanajuato, Mexico | collected 2012-06-04 | reverse complement strand
CGGTTAAGACATTTGGCGTTTGCGACTCTTCTCGTTTGGCGGTTACGGATTGGTGCTTGCGGCGTTGGCGCTTGTGGTTTTTGGCGCTTATGACAGCTACCCATACATCAGTACTGATTCCGCTTACGGAATCAGTAGAGGTGTTGCCTCTGCCAATAACCCACCTGTCGAAACTGCGTAGACATGAACCCGAAACCTGTACACTGAATTAAGGGTTTATTCTTAATGTGGTGAAACTTCCCTAAGCAATTACCATTCTTTTAGTCTCCTAAAATGGGGAACTTATTTCTCAAGAAAATATTAACATCGCATTCTTACTTAAAATGAGGAGAAGTATGAGTCATGTCCCTTGTGCCTCACCTCGTGGCACATGACTTAGCCATGGTTAACGTAGGTCCAACGAAGCCGTGCTAAACTTACGCGGTTATAAATCGCTGTCCCTATGACGCATTATTACACGGCAAAATCAAAACACCCATTTGGGAATGCTACACCTGTTTTGGGTATGAAACTAAAATGGGGTAGTACGTACTTTGGTTATTTTTATGATAGACCTATGTTCAGCCACATCAATGGAAAGCTCTCGCCGAGAACTTTTAAATGATGCGGCTGAACATAGGTCTTCATTGAAAACTGACGAAAATACGTACTACACCCGTTTTAGTTTCACACCCAAAACAGGTATAGAAATTCCTAAATGAGACTTTTTCTTTTTACTGTGTAATCTAGGTTGTAACATTAGGGGTGGTGAAAGTGACGTCTCAAAGAGGGTTATTCGTGCGTCAGCAACAAAACAATAATTCGCTAAAATGGTGTTGTGCTAAGGATAACAAAATGCAAGTAGGAGAGGTTCACAATAAGTGAGTTTCAAGGGCCCGTCCCGGATAGGGTGGTCTTTGAGGTATGCGGGTTGCTTGAGCAGACGACGTTTTGAGGAAAAGGGTTGTAGCATACTAGGGGTCGAGAAGCGCGAGGAGATGGAAGCCAGTGCGCGGTGCTGCCATCTAGCAGGCACCCGGTTAACTATTTTAGGGGTTGAGCTGGAGGGTCGATAAAGTTCGCGGTTGGCTCACTAGATGGCGACGCGGCGCGGTATTCCCATCTTACATGCTCCGCATGTGCCGATATCCAGTAATGTCTTCTGTAGGTAGTTCACGCGGTCAGAGTAGTGACAGAGGTTAATCGTCTTCCCTTCCATCAGCATGTAAACCTATCTATAATGTGAGTCCCCACTTCTGGATTTACCTAATTTTGCATATTACATGTGCATGCAAAAAAAAATGCAACTTTTTAAACGCGTATATTATGGAATGTTTTCTAAATGTACCAAAGTAAAATGAAAACAAAAAATAAATTTCAACAAAAAAATCAAAGCGTGAAAATTCGTTAAAATTTCAAGATCGATTTTTTCTCGAAGACAAAATGCATTTTCAGTGTTGTCTACATCGTCGAATAAAACAAGACTATTATTTTGGGAGTTGAAAGGCAGTACCTACGCACACCCATGATAAGAAGTGTCACACCTTGTTAGTTTTTGACCTGCATTCACTATGCAAAGTTCAAGATTTCGGTAAGAATCTATTAATCTTCAGAAGATGGTCATTGCTGGAAGAAATATTTTCTTTGATTATATCTAAATTTTTGTTTGACTTTTCCAAAATTGAATCTTCAAAGTCTAATAGTGTTTAACTTACCAATTCATGTCATGCCCTATTTTTGAACTATTTGAATGATTGATTGTGAGAAAGCACTGAGTTTGCTTGATGTTCTAGGTCCATGTTAAGTATAGACTTGTGTATGAGGAACAAGTTCGAAATGTACATTGATAATTAGAATGTTTTGATAATTATAATGTTGAATTAGAGGAAGTGAGAGCAGAGTGATGGAAACAGCAGATTTGAGTGAAGAACGAGCAGTTGATATTTTGCGGTACATTCATACTTTTTGAACAATTTTAAAATCTTTAAAGTATAAAACAAGGGAAGACCAACACGTCGCAGGGGGGTGGGTATGTTGTGATTTAGAGCATGCAGGCTTTGCGGCCCATGGCTTAGGGCCCTGTGACTTAGGGCCCTGTGGCATGGCATTGGGTCGGTCCCCGGATAAGCCTGCGCATGTCTTAAAGAGTTTAGCAATAAACGGCTTGTACGTGACGTGTATCTAGGACCCAATAGACACCCCATACTTCATGGGGCTTCGCTAGACCTTCTCGCTAAAACATCCTTTATCCCTTCGACCATAAATTTGGCGCCAGAACACGACAAACCTCATCTTGATTTCAGACACGCTTTAAACAAACTTCTAAAAAAGTTCAGTTCCTGGATTTTGTCCAGGAGATACACAGTAAAGACGTTTGCGTTTTCTGAGGCCAAGTTTGATTTTTTTTATATTCTTTTTTTGTCCATTGGCGCTACGGATATTGGCCGCAGACCTAAGGAAACCCGTTTCTTTTTTTTATTATTTTTTTAATTGTTTTTTAAATAAATGTATATCTGTTACTTTTGTATCACCGCCTCCGAGAAGCTATGATTCCATCTCGAAAAACATGGAGAGATACTTGATCTAATTGTAAGATCTCATATGAAAACAAATAAGATGTTTCAGAGGCTCTGATAAGATTGCTCCCTTCCTTTGGTCAGCCGTATTTCGGTCAGCTCCTTCCAACCATGGTATAGGCAATAGCAACACATGGATGCCGTGCATGTTGCCTACCTAAACAAAGCTACCTCTGCCACGATTATTAATTTCTTTATACCCTATTTTAGTATTTACTTTGATTGTCTTTTCTGATGGCCAGTCTTATTGGAATCATACCACACAATTTACGGCATTTTAAAGTATTTTTCTTCGTGAGTTTTTCAGGTATGTTTTAAATTTGCTCTCATGCATGGATTTCTTCAGGTTGGGTTACTCTTCTGCTTGAATCTAAAAATACTTTTCATGAAATAAAACCAAATCAGTACAGTAAAACATTTCTTGTTTTACAAGATAAAATCTCAAGTTTAAGGTAATAAAGTATTTATTTCTAATATTAAAATGCTCGAGCACATGTTGGTCACGTCATAAATGGACTTTTTTGCTTGAGCGAAAAAAAAAAATCGTCTGAACGCCAAACGGTGCGTTTTCTTCTTTTTTTTTTGACTTAATGTCTTTGTATGAAGCATTTGTCTGATAAGTTTTTCAAATGTCTGTCGTTCAGAGCTTGACCAATGCACTTAAAACATCTTCGAAATTGATTATGTCAAAATATTATACTCAAAAATAATAATTAAATACAGTAATTTAATAATGATAATTTTGTGTGTTTTGTGGGATGGTGATCAACACTCATCCATTTTGTCAAAATCTCAGTATCGTAACAATAAATGCCTCAAAGGCATATTAGTGATTTTTTTGAGGGTATGAGGAACCGCAAAAGAAATACATTCTTAAATATATGTACACAATTTATTACACAATAATATGTACTCTAAAACATTTGGCCACTTGGAAAGAAAATTACAACAAAACAATGTCACATTCATTCCAAACAAGTCTCTCTTTCCGCTCATACATTGACATGGTTGTTAAGTTGTTCTCATTGCCGCTAAAATAACAGTCAGAAATCTAGTATGTTGTATAAATATTCTTGATGTTCTGCGCAAAACTTCGGTTTTCCCCGCTAAAATATTATAAATCAAGCCATATATTCTTGCCAGAGAATTACTTTGAACCTAGAGATTGTAAGAATCTTGTACCTACTTTCCTTGTCATTCTTACTGCTTGACATGACACATTTTGATGGAAAATGTGGGACAAGACTTCTTTTTTTTTCACGTTCAAAATAACTTAAACGTGTTAAATGTTCATAATAGAGACGCATTTGTCACTTTAACACTCCCCAAAGAGTTGTGTTTTCATACATTATCAGTTGAACTTCATGTATTTTGCCGTTTTGCTGTTCCTTCGTAAAAAACTCAGCCACCAATTTTTCCTTTTCAATATAAATTCTTTCTCAGAAATTTGATGTCTGTGATAATCTGAAATCACAATTTGCTAAAAGTAACAAAAAGACACTTCTTTCTATTTTTAAAAAGTAAATTTCATCTTTCAAAATGTACAAATTGAAGATAGGTTGTTTGCTGTTTTGAACTGTTGAGGAAAGCGTTTCTCCAAGTCTTATCCCACAAGTGAGTGAATTATTAAATCTTTTTCTTTCTTCCCTAAATACCACCATTATCAATTAAGTACGCTCTCCTTACTTTCTAACAAATCTCAGGTTTACTTTCAACAATCACTGTCATTGCGCAGGACTAATATAATTACATCAGCAGGTACAGAACATGGTTTTGAAAGTGAAAATGTCACAGCACATAATATCTCTCTAGACAGCGCTAGACCATAAATGGTCTTTTTTTTACAAGAGTCGTATCAGCCGCCTTGAGCGTAATTTCGTATCACTTAGAAGATCGTATACATTAACGGGACAATATGATAGTCGCCAAACATTTGATTGTATCTAAAAATACTTAAGATAAATCTTGATTAGTTACCCATGTTACGTAAAATATATATGATGGGTAGTTTGTCTCCGATGCATTGATATTTAATCATGTGCGTGTAAGCCAATCCGCTGAAAACGTTAGTACGCTAAATTTACATATTTTGGTTTGGTTTTCATTTTTTAAAACTGTCAGTATGAACAGTAAGAACACGACTTTCGATTGCTTTAATGAAAGTATCCCTTATTCCTCATTGTTTACGATAGAACACATCAGTTCCTTATGTTCAAATTAAATTCGATTATATTTTTCGTACTTAATTTAGTTTTTGTGCTTAAAATTTTAATTTTTTTTTGAATTTTACCGATAAAAATCTCATGAAAATTTTCAGTCTTGATCCTAGAAAATCAGCTGTTAAAGAAAGATATCTGCTTAGAAACTCGACGTTTTCACCATATATTCCGTGTAATTCGAAAAAGATTTGAAAAAGTAGTCTGAAAGTTCTAATCGTAACCGTAGATCTGTAATCCGGTTTGAAATTAATACACAGAATTATGATGATGTAAAGCTAAACGATCGAGATCAAAATTAATGTACGCTCACTACTAGAACAAAAGTCAGAAATTGTAATCAGCTGTAATTATGTAACCATTGTTCAGAGAATAAAATAACCTTTCATTTTCATTCATTTATGTTTATCAGGTTTGGTTACTTTAACCTGTCATAGCTTGATTTGCAAGACATGCATTTCAATCAAGAAATCATAACTATTGTAGACGAAAAACTCGTTCGGTGGGAATGTTTTCCTTTGTAAGTCGTAAAACGCAGTCAGAAGGAAATAACGGCATCCACGAGACAGATATGTTGTTTTTGTATCAAAAATGGACTGTTCTTTATCATGGGGAATTCAATGGACCGTAGGCGGGTACTGCCATACGTTATCACTACCAACAAACTGTACAGTGATGCATTAAATATCTATTGTCTGTTTGGGGAATGATCCCCAACTCCACTCAAAAAATTAAGCCCATTCTGGGGCACACTGTACAAGTGAAGAAATAATATTTACATAAACACATTTAATAGACACTAATTAAACTCACTTCGTATACTTTTCATACACTGATTAGTCTGCTCATCCCTTGTTAACGCTGGTTCTCAACATAAGAGATTATGAAATGATAATGAACTTTGTCAACGACACAGTGGACCCATTCATTTGCAGTTTTTGGATGTATTCCTAATCTTTCCTGTACTATTTCAAATCCACGTCATTCTGTTCGAAATTGACACTTTCAAAATCCCCGTAAATAGCCTCTATAAAATAACAAGTATCTTTATTTTTTAATTTAGATCGGTGGGTTTATTTTTGTTGCATGCTCAACGCAGCAATTCGCTTGTTGTTTCTACGTCTGTTATTCCAAAGCATAGTAGTGTACCGAGACAAAACAATGTCATGCTTCGCAGATAAATTGATAGCATTAACTCAACGGTAAAGCAAAAGTTACGTTCCGGATTGCAACGCAGTAACTGTCCAACAATCCTGAATAAGGAACAAGAGTGACTTCCTGTAAGGATACTGAGACCACACTTGGTCCTTGAGGACCAAAATCGCCTCTTCATATCAAATTGATTAATAGTATTTCTCGACAAGTGAAGCGTTTTGTAGTTTATAAATTATCGTAAGCGCATTCAAAGTACATTACATGCTTTCACGGTTAGCTTTTGCCCATACTTCCTTTTTCTCAATATGAATAGCAAATTAGAAACGCTCTATATCCTTTTTCCTACGAAGACCTGTACCTGTAATGATGTTTGGAGAGTTACTCTTGTCCTTCAGGATAATAGCCCCTGTATTTAACAAAATAACCCGTTCCGGTTGGCTGCATGCGCAAATGCAAAACACTTGCTTCCTAACATAAAATTAGCCACTAAAACGTTCGTTAAAAATAAGGTGCCCAAGGGACAGGGCTCGATCACAATAGAAAACCTAAAGCACATTAGGTTTACGTATACATATTCAGGGCTACAAATCAGTACCCTTTAAAATGGGTTCTCCAGCGTTAAATTGCAGACAACCGACCAAATCAAATACTTAAATGCATAAACTTGAAAAATTTGCACATTTATTTAACAAATGCAGTCACATTGTCGGTTCTCCATTTCGGTTTTGAAGCACATGAACCCCTAATTCACCATTCACTGTTTCTTTTGCATTACACGGATTCGTGTGTTTTTTAATGTCTATCATTGCACTGCTTTTGCACGGGAATACTCACCGAAAAGACACCTCAAAAACTTTCCCAACCTGATTTTCAGCTATAAGAAAATATTTATATGACTGCTACATGGGTTGCTAGAAAAAGATATATTCAAGGTAGCTAATATAAAACCTCAAACTTTGTAATGAAGTTAACACTCTACTTGAATCAAGATTTAGTTTTTTTTTGCGAAGGCAATTTTATGTTTTGAGACTGTATAACTATTCGTTGAAGCGACTGTTGAACAATACATTTTACTCGTTCTTCCTCTGTTTGCGGTTGGAGATAAACAGTACTTTTGCGACTTGTTGGCTTTGCACACAAACCAAGATCTTTTTGAACGGAAGTGTTCACATTATTCGTTAAAAGTTTCTTTTAAAGTTGTTTGAAAAAGCACCTGTCTTTCTGTCATGCAATAGAAATATATCTAATGACGCAGTTTTCAGACCGATCTGACTGATTCAGACGATTTCACCCAGATTACGTATCAATTTAAACGATTACCCCTACACAGTAAAAACTAACCCTCGTTTTAGATATGAAGGTAAAACAGGGAAAGAGCGTACATTGGTTATTTCTAAAGATATCTCTATAATTAACTATATCAACAGAGAGCTCTCGGCGAGACCTTTTCACTGATATGGTTGTTGATAGGTTTATCTTCCAAATTAACCGCATACGCTCTCCCCCTGTCTCACCTTTATACCTAAAACCTGTATGGGACTATTTAAAACAGGGGTTAGTTTGTACTGTGTACCTCCAATCTGGGATAAATGAGTCGATAGCTGCCTCTCAAGCCAGAAAGTCTTCCTTGGTTCTGAGGACAACTTGAGCATTTTCTAAAGTTGAGTTGTTTTGAAAATATAAGATTGAAAGGAGTAAGATTGATTGTTGTAAGATTGAGTATGTTGATAATTGATATGGGATTCAGATGAAGAAATTAACTTTAAGTGATTGTGTTAAGTTTATTGAGGCGTTTCCGGGGAGTTTTCGGTTGCGGTGAAGGCTGAGAGGTTAAATAGTGGGACAGCATCCGCCCCCGCTTGTGCTGCTTCCACCTCCACCGCCGCGCGACATTTGAGAGGACGGCCCGTACCAGCCGCCGCCCCTCTGTCAGTTGATTCCATCGCTGGTCACTCCAATTGCCGTGCCGCCGGAGTCGTGGCCGTAAAACACAGGATCTGAAAACAAAAGACAATCCTTCATTGATCATAAATCAGGTCTTTTTTTATATCGGCGTAACAGATACAGGTTACAATGTAAATTAAAAATGTTACTTAAATATAAATTAAAGTTCAAAGGTAAAGGAGTTGAAACCTGCGCTCTTATCCAGGAACCCCTTAGATAACATATAGGAATCTTAGCGCCTGACCGACACCGTATAGGCAACACGCACTGAAAGTCCGTGTTCACGCTGCCTACCTCGAACCTTATTTTGCCTCATGATTGCTAGTCTCGTTTGATCTTCATATTTACAATAATCAATCGGGATGCTTTCGACTCCATGTCAATATTCGAACGGAAACAGTCCAGTCATTTTGTGAGCCATTTTGTTTCATGTAATGCAAGGGGAAGCCTATACTCCCACAACATGAGAGTAAGTAAGCACTCTCATGGCCAGAATATAACTATAGAGTTACCGCTTCAAAGTGTCCTAAATAAATTTTTCTGGAAGAAAATATTAACCTAATAATTTTTCTCGTTGTATTTTTCTTAAACTATATTTTTCGTCTTGTAATGAGCGAACGTAAGGTAAAAGGAAAACTTCAGTATGAAGGAAGAGGCGGAAGTGTCAGGGACCTCCTGTAAAATTGAAGGCTTGTTTCGGTGGTCAACAATGAAAATTGAATCGAAAAAAAACAACAACAACAAAAACAACAAGAAGAACAAACAAAACAAACAAACAAAATAAAAACAAGTAAACTGAAACAAAAGAGAAAATGCGAAACGCGAATCTCGACCCCTCAGGGACACGTTCTTCATTTGTTCCCTCTGCCAGACCACTGATCATTGACCTCTCTGGCATTGTGTTCACAAAAGCAGCACCATTATTCCTCCTACCTTTGTATCAAACTCGATAATTAGGACTCAATATTCCCAAAGTTTTAAATAATATTAATTAGTAGGTATCGCAATTTCCCCATTTTTTCGTCCTGTACTTATAATTATGTTTATTTTCCGAAGTATAACTCCTCACCCCCCAAATCAGTGGTCTAACCTTGCGCGGGATATATTCCAGCTCAGCACCAGGACTTCAGCTAGCATAATATGACTTCCATTTGAAGTTAATAAAGATGTAAGTTGGGAGAATAAGCAAGAATTTCCTGTCAGAGGACCAAGCTCTCAGCACATATGTTCGTCCCAATAGCATTCCTTGATTAAGAGCGCCCTCTTTCGGCGGGAATTCCAATGTTCCCGCTCCCGCGCTTTCGATTCCGGCCTTTGCAACTGAATTGCCGCGCCGCGGGGACTCGCTCTATCGATCTCGACAGAGCGCCCGGGAGCTGGCGGTCTCTAGCGGCGTGTCGACGAACTATTAGCTTTCACGGTTCGCCGCTAGATGGCGCGGCAAGGCTGAAATTGTCCAACGCGTAGGCAACGAACGTCTTTTTTGAGAGGGACAGTCGATACCGATACAATATTTACCTCGTACATTTGAAAGGTAGTATTTTATTCCTCCTGTATTTTATCCTGATTAAAAATATTCAATTACATAAGGAGGATGAACGATATGAAATTGCGTAGATTAGGTAAGCTAAGGTCATGAGTCTCGCTCCTTGCTTCTCTACAGTAGGCATATTGCGGACGTTTTGTTAGGTAGTCAAGGTGAGGTTAAGTTAACTGCCTCGTCACGAGGCACTCCGCTCAGCCTTCCAAGAAAAGGTGGAACTAAACTCGTGAAAAACTACACGTTTAAATATACTGTAAATAAAAAATAAATCAGGGAAAATCGCGATCGAAATAGAAAAATATGACATGGAAATTCGTGGCGAATCAGAATCTTAGGTTGGGAACAACAAAAAATGATCGGTTGGTATTATCAGAGTAGATCGGAAAAAGGTTTCAGGGAAGTGAAGTGTCACGTAGGTAGGTACAACTTTGTAAAAGATCTCTGCAAAGAATCCTTCGCAGCAATAGACCTTTCCAGAATGGATTCTCCGTAGACTAAGTGTGAGTGCTCGGCTCGGACTCGGCAGACTCCACCCCGCTGGCGAAAGGGTGCGTGTGTTGTTTTTTTTTTTTTTAATTTGGTGTTGTCAAAGT
>Ga0058701_10006278_pt1 | contig 10007 bp, 11 predicted proteins | sample AgamicOrMae_FD_97039 | JGI IMG/M metagenome (GOLD analysis project Ga0058701, IMG submission 97039) | Agave microbial communities from Guanajuato, Mexico - Or.Ma.e | ecosystem: Host-associated > Plants > Phyllosphere > Phylloplane/Leaf | place: Guanajuato, Mexico | collected 2012-06-04 | reverse complement strand
TCGCCCCCTAAATATAGTTTATCGCCGATTTTGAAAGGTGCAAAATTTACCATGGGATGCCTTCTTTCAAATAAACCATGTTTCATTTAATTCTAGAGTTCCGGGTCGGAGCCCTTTCCTTGTTAGTTATGAGCGTATTTAGTTTCTTAGATAATGTCATTGGTAAATGGGCATCACTCATGAACGGTAAAATGGGTTCTCTCAATAGGCCGCGCATTTATCTGTTGAACGTTACTATTCTACAAAACCATAGTTAAGTGTAGGCAGTGAACAGCAGAAGGAACTAAAGACAGCTTAAACTTAATAGTTTATCAAGGCTTATTACAGTCGGCTGGTTACCCAGACATTGAGTAGAGATAATTTATATTTTTAAAGCCTTCTTGACATGCAAGTTCTAAATTAGTTGGCAGAGGTCTATCAAAATGCATTTAGGAGTAAATATTAAGCTTTGATATCATATCGGGACCGAGAAAATGCTCGTCATTTGATTACGTGTTAAGGTCATGTCACAACAGCTTACTCTTGTTTATTTTTATGTCGATTACGCACGCGTATTTGAGTCTGACAAGAATATTTCGCTTTACTTTAGATTTATCTCTCGTAATCGTCAACTATCGTAATTTTGTTCACTTCATGCTCAAAGTCATGCATTTGTAGTCGGTAAACCGGGACGATTCAATTTTGAACCTGTTTTTCATGGTACGTCTAATCAGTTGATTAAACTTCACGACCTCTATCAATTCACTTTTATTGAGACTTCTTAAATACCCAATTATTAATCATTAATAAGTCGGCCGCGCGTGTAGATGTATTTTCAAAGTTTGGGCTCCTTCCTTTAAATGTTTATCATTCATTTTTACAATAAAATTAAATATTTATAAAAGCGTTTATAAATGTTCTTCTGGGCATACATTTAAATAATCTAGGGCCTTTTTTAAGCATTGGTTCGAAGTTGGTTAAAAAATTCAGCATCGCGGTATCCATACTCAACCACCATCTTCTACTACCTAGCCAATATTTACTGTACGGGGGACGTCTATAAATTCATAACAGGGAAAGTTACGACAGAAAGTAGCTCTCAAGACAACGGATTCTTCACACTTGGGTAGGCCTACTCACCCTAAGAGGTTTCATCCAGGAGCCGTCCATAGCAGACAAACGCTATACCGTGTTTGCAGATAACGTAACATTGTAGACCCGAAAACCTTCTTATCACCCTTGCTCGCTCGCTCTCTGATGACTTTCTCACGTGAGGGCTTACCGAAGTAATTACGGTTGTCTAGCTGATGCTGTCTGACGTAATCCCAGCATTTTTCAAGTAAAAAAAAAGTCGTTTTCTTATTTACAAAACGAGTGAATTGTGATTGGTCCTCCTGCATCAAGATTGTATCGTTCTTTTAATACGCTTAACCGACTTCTCAGTTGATTTATATTTATCGAATCAGAATCCTAAATAATATGGAAAATAGATATGGCTAAAATTACGGGCGCCATGAGCATAGGCAACCGTAACGCGCGTATGTTATGTGGGCTGTCTACCTTTTCCAGCGCATTTTTTAGTATTTTATTTATTGATATGACGTGATTTCCGTGCGGGATCCTATTCTTTGAAACTCTACTACCTTTGCCTTTAGGCAAGTTCCGAGTCATTGCTTTTGTCTATGGTCAAGTTGAGCTAATTTGACTGTTCGTATGAATAATAACATTAGAATGTTAGGGTAGTCGAATTATCACTCGCTACGGTTTAGTGGATCATTACATCGAAACTACGTTAATATCCTAAATGTTGGCTGGGAGATACTTGTCGAAAACGCCGTTGTGGCGGTATTGTTATGGTGTGCAGCATTTCGTTGACTGAATGTTATGTTCGTTATGGACCAAAGAGTCCAAACAGAAAGTTCGATCGCAAAGGAGTATGAAATGAAGATTCTCGTCAAGTTACAACTCAAAGGAACTTTTTATCAGTCTGTTGGTTTTTCGAAAAAAAACGAAATACACGCAAAACACATAAATAAAGTACAACCACGGCTGAAACCACTGCGACGACGAAAACAGCTGCCACGTCGAGGAAAGCGTATTGCCAGAACGGCATCCTGGCTGTCGGGGACTCGAGGTGGGGCGCGCCGCCGTGGCGGACGACGTACTCCGTCCACCAGATTGCCGAGTCCAGCGGGGACATCGGCCTGTCCCGGAACAGCTGCGAAATCTCTTGGGCTCGTCGTCGTACACTGCAAAACAAGAGTGGACATAAATTCCCTCCCCGGGGGCCGGGGGCTTTGCACTGTTATGGGGAGCGACGACCTTGGCGAGGTCGAACTAAGAGGCTGGTCTTTCACACACGAAACCTCGCTCATGGAAATACAGTGGATTGTGTTTCGGAATCTGGCATAATCTTCCTGTACACTAATCAATTGTCGCCTCCAAAACCGGAATCTCTTCAAGAGCCTGAAATTCATTCTGCTTCAAACCAGGCGTCAACGAATTTGAATCGAGTTGAACCTGACCTAGGTTAACCTGACCTAGGCTAACCTGACCTAAGTTAACCTAATCAAGGTTAACTTGAACTGGGATAACTTAACCTAGGTTAACCTAACCTACGCGTTGATACGGCCTTTCTCATCGTAATCCACGCGCTCATGTGGGCCCCATGATGTTACCTGGCGTTGTTCGCGACCCTGGAGATGGCGCTGACGACGCTGTCCGCCGTGATGGTGCGGTGGTCCAGCAGCACGGCGATGCCCAGCTCCTGCGCCTTGAAGGTGTTCTCCAGCTGGTCGGCGAACACGGGCATTCCGATCATAGGCACCCCGCAGTACACCGCCTCGATGAACCCCATGAGGCCGCCGTGGGTGAAGAACGCCCGTGTCTTGGGGTGACCTCAAACAGGTTCACACCAGCAAATAAGCGATGCTATCGATTGACAGGACAAGAGAGTCCCGCTGGACTTTGCCTGTGCAGCCTTCTAATTAACCTTTAATCAGTAGGGATCACGTCTTCGTTTGACCCTTTTTGAAGAACCGTCCCTCTTGGGGAACACAACGTAATTTTTAAAAATATTTTTTAGATTTCCGATAAATATTCGTTTATCATCCGGATAACCTAGTAGAAATAAATCACCGTTTTGGGGAATGCTACCCCTGTTTTGGGTGTGAAGCCAAAACAGAGGTGGTACGTATTTTGGTTATTTTTTAAAGCAGGCATATGTTCAGCCATATCATTGGAAAGGTCTCGGCGAGAGCTTTCCATTGATGAGGCTGAACATAGGTCTACGTCAAAAAATAACCAAACTACGCACAATCCCGTTTTAGTTTCATACCCAAAACAGGTATAGCATTCCCCAAAACGGGGGTTTTGTGTTTACTATGAAGAAATATTTTTTCTTCGTAACTTTTATGAAATCGGGCCAGACCTCACCCTGTCACGGTTTCACTTATTGTTAGTGGAACATACGATATGGAAAATCCGATTAGTGTCAATTAGAAAAGTGTGCTCCATCACAGAACATCGCTGCTTCGTTTCTAACTAAAACTGGGTTATGTGAGTGCGACTAGAAACTCCCCAGCAACCCAAACAATGCACGTTCCAATTCCGATAAAACAAAAACTGCGTTTGTGGAGTGCTTCCTGTGTCCGACTTACTGAGGACCTCCATTTGCGGGAGCCACATGGCCGTCTTGACGTTGCTGGGTAATTTGTAGGGCAGCTTTTGTTGGTCCGCGCCGAACTTCCAGAGCACCCGCAGCGGCGCGACCGCCTCGAAGCCGCCTAGAAGCGCCTGCATCATGTGCCGCGGCAGCGTTTCGGCTTGCAGTAACGACCCTAACGAGAAATAAACTACTCCGTCAGAGGCAGTCTCAAGCCACGTTTTGATGTCCTGCGAAAATAGCATCAAAGCGTACACTTGTTAATCCCATTCATTGCACAGCCTTTTACAAACCTTCCTTTCTCATTTTTTTGATTTGGAGGAAAAATCCGAGTTCTTCACGATCTTAATTAATAATTCTTTTATAAGGACTTGATTTCTAAGCTACATTCTAAATATCAAGCTTTGCTTTTTGTCTCTTCGGTAGGGTTGCATCCTAAAAAAACTGGAAAGTTTGGGAAAGTCGGGAAATTTTTTGCTGGGCTAAGGAAAATATTTCCATTTGAACATTTGTTTGTTAAATTTATTTTTTTGCCAAATTTAATATACCCGAACTGGCGTAGAGGGTGCGAGATTAGGACAGCGTCATCTATTGCGAGTTTTTCCGCCACAAAGAGGCACCGGTAGGAGGTATAGCCGAAATATACAGATTGAGCGGCAGATCTCGTTGAGCCCAATCGTTTTTATTTAAAAGAAACATATTTTTTTTTAAAAAGAGCTCTTTAAACAGTGAATATTTGATTCAAAATGCTCATTCCACAAAATAGCATACTTCCGACCGGAAATTTTGCTCAGCTGATTTGGTGAATATCGTCATTTTCATTTGCGTTTTCGGGGCCTTCAATCAAATTATGAAGCAAACGACGAAGTTTTTAATCTTTTTTAGTGTTCTTCGATAAATTTAAATCGTAATAACCTTAAAATTCGACTAATTTTTTTGACGAAAATTTAAAAAAAAGCAAGGGGTACCCCTAGCTTTTTAAAAAAAAAATTGCTCAAAAATTTTTGTTCGAATTCCTAAGTCTCTACGGTTTAAATTTATCGAAAAATACTGAAAATGATTGGAAACGTTGTTTGTTGCTTCATAATTTGATTGAAAGCCCCGAAAACGCAAATGAAAATGACGAATTTCGCTAAAAGAGCTGAGCAAGCTTTCGTGTTGGAACCCTGCCACCTTCCGGGATGAACGTTTTAAACCATATACGTACATTTTAAACAGCTCTCTAAAATTATACATTTCATATCAAACTGAATAACTCGAAAAGAGCTGCCAGTCACACCGCTGTCAGCTATTTACAGGTTTATCGCAAAAACTCGTCTTTTTATGTTAATCCACTACCGCTCAGCGATGCTGTTCGGAAACAGAAAAATTTACTTCAGAGGATCTTTTCAGTTCAGTATTGTCACAATTTCAAAAAAATATCATCCCTCTGGAAACCTGAAGTTTAATAATTTAGGCATTTTCCAAAGCTTAAAATTGCGTATTTCAGTGGACGAAATCCTTTAAATTGCTCTTAAGCAAAATTTCATTCCATATACTTTGGGTTGTTATGGGTTAAATACCGAATTATTATGTCCCAATAGTAGACGTATATAGTAGACGTAGTGGAGTGCGTTGCTGACCTGCGGGAGGTTCCGGGGGTCCGGGGACGTGACGTGGATCCCCGCGACGGGCAGCACGCGGGGCACGGTGGGCTTGGCGCCCAGCACGCTCGCGTGCGTGTTCACCATCACCAGGCTCACGTTCCTCCTCAGTTCCGATAATGGAGGAACATTGTCGCCGAAGTAAGTCCTCATCACGGCTTCCGTCGGACGCGTGATGTACAAATAATAGCCGATTTTGCTTTTAAGGTAGGCGACGAGGTTGCGCACCCGGCGTGTCATGGTGGACAGGCGCTCCGCCGTCGGCTCCAGGTACAGGTTCGGAAAGAAGGACGGGTTGTCGATGTCGCCCACGTAATCGGCGACCCAGGGGAACGCGTAGCTCGTGGAAATGCCGATCGTCGGAATCTGGGAGGAAAGGACGGTGCCTTAAAATAATTTAAACCGTAAAAAATGCACATTTTTACCACATTATGAATGAAAACACGGGAAGACCGTCATTTCGTTATAAAAGACAGACCTTTATATTGTATCAATGGAAAGGTCTCGTCGATATCTCTAGATTGATGTTATTAACGAACCTTCTCTCTGCCTCACCTAAAATCTCATTTAACCTTAATCGTTCTACCACACTTTTATACCTAAGGCGTGTCCATTGACCCGTCTGCCCCGTTTAAATTGTATTAGGTTAAGTACAGTGCGTTCAAATCACCTCTCATACAGGATGCATTTTGTTGGTAACGTGCGTTTGAGTCTTCCTATATTAATGCCTGTCGGATGAATAGCAACGCCCAACTTTACCTAATACAGATGAGACTAGCTAAAACAGGGGCTGTTATACTTGAGTAATCGTAATCTATTCGTCTGATGTACGTAGTTGCGTTCGAGATAGGCCTTTATTACAGCACAAGCGTGAATCAAATATTCACTTCCGATCCGTTTCTGATACTAATGACAGCTAAAAGCGAATATCATGCATCGAACTCTGTGCCAAGAGATATGGAATTGCGGGAAATGCGGGCCTTAATGCGTCTGCTAGCGTCTGCTAATCACCTCGCAGGCTGCCGCTACATTCGAGTCGAATGGCAGTGAAAACATCTCATAGGCATCCGCGCCAATGTCGATGTTACAAAGGCCAACTAACCTGGAGCTTGTGACCGATAGCGAGAAAACAGTCAGCTCCGAATATCTCCGTAAAAATCACGTCGAATCGCAGTTGGCCCGTGATGATCGGACGGACATTTGCGTGGGAGAAGACGTCTTGGCAGAGCTGGGCTCCGCTGAGCTTCTGCAGGATGCTGAGCATGGACCACACCACGTTATTCGCCTGACTGTTGGCCATGTACTCCAGGGTCACGGCGTTCATCTTGACGGGGAGGATGTCTGACAGGTCGATGTGGGTCCAGTTGGGATGCGCCTTCGGGGGGAGGAAAGGACTTACAACGGTGACCTGGTGCCCGCGCTCCAGCAGCCCCACCATCACTCTCTGCACATGAGAAACGTGCGTGAATTCTCTCGAATAAGATATTCGCAGTAAGTCCGTGTGAATAATGCTTCTGATATCTATTTTTAGTCACTTTTCACTCTCAAGGGGCTTGGTTTTGTAGGCTGTGATGTCGAAATTGTGATGGCCGACAAAGGGCAGTTCCGCAGAAACCATAGCCTGTCAAAAGCAGCAACCCTTCACAACTCTCAAGAATAAACAGATTAGTATCAAAAGAACTCATTTTTTTTTCTTTTGACAAACTCTGCTCCTTTCAAAAAGTTTTGAAGACCGAATGTTAACATGCCCACTGGGAGCCTGGCATTCATGACTCTGTCAACAGATTTGAATGCCGCAAATTGTGTTTCTTGGAACCATTCAAAGTGACTTGCCGCGACAAAGTTACACTAGGTTTCAAAGGTAGCATTTTCTACCTCGTAAGTTTCACCTTTCTGCTTCAATGAGTCGAGAGCTCTATCACGAGGAAAAACTGTATCTCTTTTAGGCTCATAGAAATGTCCCGTGACCATTTCCAAACAAATGGTGCTAACCCGCTTTTTTACTAATCTTATCTTAAAAAATATTACACCGCAAGTACTCAAAATATCCTTTAAATCAAAAGGTTAAAGTTTAAAGTTACTCTTTAAATTAAGATGGACTCAGGTTACCATGAAAGTTGAGATTAACTGCGTGTACTGTACTTGCAATCAATAGTGTACACAAACTATTATAGTTGTTTTGGGTGTGCAAATATTTGACTGATCTCGCCTTAACAGCGGTCTCATCCAAAGCTACCGTGAATTTGGGAGGGCAATAAGGCAGATGTGATTACAGGATTACACGATAGATATATATTAGCTCTTTCCAAGTTCCGGAAAGTTTTGGTTCCACGCGAAAGTTTGGGAGTATCCTTCGAAACAGCAACTACTTTTTCGGTGAATTACCTGAAACTTGTACTTTGTGACACCAGTGAAACACTTCACTCTTCGATTGGAAAAAAAATTACTGAACGATCGAGTTGGGCAGAGTTCAACGACTGGACAAAACTATCAAGTAAATTATGGCCTATGTGTGCGGTGTTAGGTGATTAGGCAGATAAGAGAGAGAGAGGGGGGGAGGGGAGGTGGTGGGGGAAGGGGGAAGCAAAGTGATTCAAAAGTTAGGATGCTAGTGTCGCAAGCTAACCCTGTTTTCGTTCGTTTGGTTTGCTCGGTGTTCCAATGTTGAAAACTGGATTGGAAGGGCAGGGCACTTTGACAAGTACGATTTAATGGCTTTGCTAGGCGATCCTTTATCGCCCGGAATGCTGCGCCCGGACCCGAAAACAACGTACTGAAGGTCCCCAGCCGAAAGATTAGATTTATTCCTCATATTTGTACACAGTTAAAACGTTAACCAATTATTAATGTTTTGTCTACTTTTCTTTGTTAATAACCTTAAACAAAATGTATGCTCTGCACTGTAGTAAATTTGGACGGTATGACATTGTAACTATGACTGTGTATGCTTGTTTGGGTTGATCTATAGATAAGGTTAAACCAAGCTTGGTTAAGTTAGGTTAGGTTAAGTTAAGTTTCGCGTTTTGTGCCATTCTCCGCTGTGATTAACGACGTGAAGTGTGACAAGAGTTTGAAAAGTCCGTCTTTGAAATTTACAGTCGAGCGTCTGGAATCTTATTGCCCGCTGATAATGCATTAGGTTCACCCACCTGAAACATGACGTAATGGCTGTATCCGTTGTAGGGAAAGAAACCCAAAACGCGGAAGGGTTCCCAAGGCACTGCCGCCGTGAAATCGTCACCTCCGGCGCCGCCACCGGATGTTCTTACGATCACGAAAGTAAGAACAAGTAAACGGAACATACTGTAGTATTTTCGCCATAGGTCCTGCTCGACTGATATGTCCACCGTTTTTGCTGTTCACGCCTCGAGACATTGGGATGGACCGTGCCTTGTGTTCGATGTTGTAATCTCTGCCAAGGGGCCCCGTCACAAAGGCTAAGCTCGCAGAATCACCAGTAAAAACGGGCCACATTCCAAGAAAAAAGGCTACTTTAAGCGGACTTTGGGAGATTCTATTCTTTAATTTTACTCTCATTTTTAGAGGCTGCATCTTTGGTGCTCCACCCTTGATTAACCTTCTTGATTGACGCGATAAAATTTTGATTAGGAACGAAGGTAAAACACGTGGATATGGTAACATGTAACGAAATATTTTATTCTAAAATTATCTTTACAACAAATAAATGAAGTTAGATTTTTGTACATTAATTTCTCTTTTTATTTAGGTCTTTTTTCGGTGACGGGGTCGCGATGGCCCTGATGAGGTACCGTACTGCTGAGTATGCAACGAGCACAGCTAGTGCAGCGACGAGAGCAGCCGCAGCAGCGACGTCCAGGAGGAGGTATTGCCACGTCGGCAAGGTTGCCACGGGGGACTCGAGGTGGAGGGCGCCCTGGTTGCGGACGACGTACTCCGTCCACCACACCGCAGAGTCCAGCGGTGACATCGGCCGGTCTCGGAACACTTGCGACACCTCCTTCATCCTCCGTCGAATGCTGCAAAATCGTCAAATAGGGTGAGTTATGGTTTTGAGCTGGTCAAATGGGACGCGGGTTGGGAGGATGTGAGTCCCTTCGCGAGAGAGAGATCTTATCGTAGCTCTCGGAGCGGCAATTTTGTTCGTTCCCCGTGAAAAACGGCGCACCCGTGGGAAAGATCCCGTCAGACACGCCTTATCCAACGAATCATACTGTACTATAGCTCTTACCACACGTTTAAGTCCGTTTCGAATGCTGTTTAATGATAACGACTGTACGAGAAAATGAATGATTTACGTCCAAACTATTTGGCTTTTCCCATTCGATTTAAGCTCTAAACGTATTTCAGATTTTTAATATTTATTTTGTTCAACTTTATTTCCGGCCCATTTGACTTCCGATTCAACGTGCAACCCATTCGACTTGTATCTATTACCACGTTCTTTTCATCATATGCTCTTTCCATGGGAAACTTACCATCGTTTTCAGCGAGATATTCATCAAGCGTCCTATGTGACTTTCATATCCCATTCGAATTTCATGTCTCATTTTTTCCTACTGAATGGATTTTCGTTTAAACGTCGCATTGAACTTTTTAAGCAAGCCTGAGAAAGCTTCAACTAATTTAATACCTCACCCACGGTTTTAAAAAAGCTCGGATTACATCTGTAATCTTACCTGGAATCAGCTGTAACCTTCTTAATGGCGTCCACAACACTTTCCTTGCGGACTGTCTGATGA
>Ga0058701_10006277_pt1 | contig 10008 bp, 6 predicted proteins | sample AgamicOrMae_FD_97039 | JGI IMG/M metagenome (GOLD analysis project Ga0058701, IMG submission 97039) | Agave microbial communities from Guanajuato, Mexico - Or.Ma.e | ecosystem: Host-associated > Plants > Phyllosphere > Phylloplane/Leaf | place: Guanajuato, Mexico | collected 2012-06-04 | reverse complement strand
CATAAGAAAGCATTCATAAAATACGTCACATCTTCAAGGAAGCGACAGGGTTTGGAAAGTGTGACACATGGGGGAATGGGACTCTCAATTGTGATGTCACACTTACGAACGAAAAAAAAAATGTGGGCTCGCTGTGCTTAAAAGCCTGTAGTTCATTATACAAAACATGAAAAAAACAAAACAAAAAAAACTCAAAATTATAAAAATAGTAGCTACATCTTTAAGAGAAAGCTTATGTCTAACAGAATTTCGCTCTATATTCGAGCATGCAAGAAATTTTTATGCTCAGAAGAAAAAAGATAGGAAAGAATCCTTATCCATTATGCAAAAAAAAAAACGTAAGAGAAAAAGTGAGTATTGCTAATGAAACCGGCCAGCAAAGTGTGTCAATTTGCGACCGGGGGAGGGGGGTCTTGAAGTGGCCTAAAAGGTCTGGCGTATTTTTGAAAAGTTCCTTTTTTTGGCACAAAATCGCCGCTTAAGAAAGCCGGGGGTTAAAATCGTAGGTGGGCTGCACCCCTCCTATATTCCATACGGTGCGTAGCTATAAGGTATAGCGTTACAAAATTTTATTAGGGTCAGTTGCGTTCGCTCGCTTATGTTAAATACAAGGGAGACTTAAATGCACGGAAACCAACCTAATGCATTTTAAATGGGAGGTGACTTGAACGCACGGAACCGAGCCTTATATATTTTAGGGAGTGTCTATTGACCCAACTGCCCCATTAAGAATGTATTAGGTTGGGTTCCATGCGTTCAAGTCACCTCCCATTTAAAATGTATTAGGTTGAGTTCCGTGCGTTCAAGTCTCCCAATATTATTGCATGTCGGGGTCAAAAGCAACAACCTATATTTTAAATAGGGCAGTCGGGTCAATAGACACTCCCAAAAAAAAGCATATTTTATGCTCTATCAGCGTCATTTTTTGCGCACTATTCAGGATTACAACCTAAAATAATTTTGATTTCAAAATAATGAAAAAAGCGCTGGATAATGAATGGTAGAGCTTGATCCCCCTCCCCTCTATGACGGACCGTAACGTTAGGTCTATTATCCATTATCCCCCCTTAGAGCGTTACGTACTTAATGGACGACCCCTTGTTAGTTACACCTCCGATACTTTTCCTTCCTTCCGTAATGACACGGATAAAAAGTTTTGTTTTACCACCAAAATCATTTGTTAAAATAGGGATAACAACAATATTTTCGTACAACAACAAAATGTTTGGTTCTATCAACAAAACGTTTGGTTGCTGCGACAAAATTTTTAGTTGCAGCAACAAAAAATTCAATTTGTTGTCCCTTATTTTGTTGCCGTAACAAACCTTTTTTTTCCGTGTAACACATCATTTATGCATCGCAGAAAATTCATTATCGCTTGGCATACCTGCAACCAGCTACAGCAAAGTGAATTCGTCACCTTCCAAGTCTTTTCCCTATCCTGGTCGCGTCCAAACTCTCCCGAAAACCGACATTCCCTTGATATTCCGCAAGGTTAAAGAGTAACGCTGAAGACATCAATCTCACGTCAGAGTACTTTCTACATGCCGAGCATTCCCAATAAAATCGTATGGAGCGCGTTCAACTTATGCGTACGCTTTTAAGCTTTCGACTTTAACATGATATCCGGGTTAGGAAGGACTCGGCGAATGCAATGCAGCTCGTTCCTCGCGTCTAAAATAAAGATTTTATACAAACGAAAAAAAAAGAATCTCAAGTCAAAACGAAAAGATCGGAGGCGGGGGGGTTAGTCGCAAGGTTTTGCATTTGTACTTGATTTTTCGACACCTCCAATACCTGTGACGCTACGAAGAACACTTTTTTCATCAATGGAATAGTAAAAGATCTTGCCGATTTTAAATGATAGCAGCGAATCAGGGCGATTTCCCCCAAGTAACGTCGATTTGAGCTAGTTAGCGCTCCTAGTTCCAGTAGTTAGCAAACAGTCTCGGAGCAGGCGCTGTGGTCTGAACTTCCACACAAGTCGCGACGCCCTCGGGCTTTGCTTTCCCACTGACGTAGGTGCCGTGCTCGGCTGGGCAGGACGGGGCAGGAAGGGGCATCAGAGCAGATGCACGCGCGCGCCCTGCGCAGACCGACGCGGGTCGCCACAGCAGCCAGTCCTATACCTGTCACATCGGCGGCATTCCAAGCTAATTTGGTGCGCCTTCTCATCGCGCATGATTCATTGGCGAACGCGAACCTGCGCCCGTCCGATGGCCCCGCGGACTCTCCCGGGAAAGTTGCGATGCGCTCCACAGCTGCGGTTTGCGCCGCGCCGCGCCGCGCTGCCGTGATCGCGAAGTAATCCCTTGGAATGCCCCATTCATCGCTCGAAATTACTTCATAGACGCTGAAAATTGTTCTTCCAAACTGTAAATAGTTGTCTTCCCCACGTCTTGTATTCCCACGTTCGTCGCCACGACGAGAGGAGCAATAGCCGGGAAAGGCACAGGGCACTTACCCAAAGCTAAGTCAACATAACCTACCGTAAAGTGGGGCGAGTCGGGACTGGCGGGGAGAGTTGGGACAAAGTTTAGAAACTTGAAAACAGAGAATCGACTGCACGGGTGTTTTCGGTGGTGCAGAGTAAGTTTCTGATGCTTCTCCGGAGTGCTTCCGAAAATCCAAAAGTCTGCTCATGCGGGTGAGTCTCTGTTTTTGAGGTTCTAAACTTTGCCCCAACTCACCCCGCCAGTCCAGACTCGCCCCACTTCACGGTATGTTAACGCGGTTGTTCCGGTTCCGGTATATCAATCCTTAAACTGTAATGAGAGGTCAAACAAGGGTGAAACCTATACGATCCGACACTTCCAGATAATGTGCAAATCGAGGGAGACTGTCGTTCCTCTAGGGACACAACGTAATCAGCTTTGTCTTATTTGAATGAAGATTCAAGCGCAAATGGTTTTGTATAGCGTGTTTGCATCTGCAGGGAGGCTTAAGGACAAGTATAAGCGCAGCTTTCTCTTGGCCTCGCCATTGATTCCAGGTTTCAACGCAAATGACTTAGTCTCGCCTGAATAGTCTTCAACGCAGGTGGTTCATGGAGCGTCTCATGCATGTGCGCTAGGAGCCCAGCATAGCTTTTCGCCGAAGGGCTGCCAATGACATCATCGCTGTGTGGTTGGCGTGCAATTATCATGCGAAAATCGTTCTTTGACTTCTTTTCTCTAAACATGCGAAAAAAATAATAATTTAGAGGAATACGCAAATCTCAGCCGATCGGGGTAAATGGGTTCAGATAGAGAGCCTCATAGGGAGAGAGGCGACAACTAACTTATTCCCGCGCTGTGCGCTAATTCGCGGGATGCATGAAACCAGCAACGCTGATTGGTGGGATGCAAGGGTGACGTAGCAGTTGACGCATCTCTCCCTGGCAGGCTCTCTAGGTTCAGACATGTGCCGGCTATTTCCGGAAAAGGCGCCTTTCGAAGGGTCACTCGAAAGAGCTCGCGACGGAGAAGTATAGAAATGGCAATAATTACCTCGCGGTAGCAGTAATAAGAGAGTGGCCCACTTTTGGAGGATACCAGAGGGGACAGTGGTCAAAGTGGTCCGGTCCAGCCAGCCGGACCAGGACGGGTGCTTTGCATACGAAAACTAGCATTCTCATGTCCTTGGCTCGCGCGCCTTGAAGGCCGTCCCGTCGCGGGGAAATGGGGAAGGGGAGCGCATCTTATCCTCTCGGTGCTGGCCCCATTTTGCGGAAGAAAGCTGGACCTGCCCGGCTGCCCGCCGCCTGCCCGGAGCTTGCCCCTAGCCCCTAACTGTAGACGCCGCACAAATATGCGATATTAGGTTGCCGCTTTCAACTCCGCAAAATTATTTAGTTAAAGCGATTTGATACGTCAGACTTCTAAGGACGGAAATCCAAGCCTTTTTGACGAATTGATAGTGACAGACAAAGTTTACGCTGTTAACCTTTGTAGAGAATAGAGTAGCCGCTAAACAACGTTTCAGGATTTCGCGATTTCGTCATTTTCACCGCGCATTTTCATCGTGATTAATTTCTGAATCAGGAAAAAAAATCTCGGGAATTTGAATTTTGAATTGCTCACAAGGAGAGTACCTAAACTTGCCGCCTCCGATTTTCTGGAAACTTTCAGATCTTTAAGATAACTATATGAAAAGATACCCAAGCACAAAGCTTGCTGCCTGAATGCATTTTTTCAACCTTAAAAACAGCGTTAAAAATTGAACAAAAAAAATGTAAAAACACGAAAAGTTGCCAATATCTTGAAAACGGCTGGGAATTTCGCAAAATTCTCAAAATTTCAGTCGTAGGCGCTACTTATAGGTGTTCTACAAGGAATGAGTATCGGTTTTAAATAATAGAAAAAAAAACATTTTGTTCAAAACTGAACGTTACTTTTGAGGTAGTAAACATGAATTCCGGCAGCAAGTTTGGGGCTTGGGTATTTTTTCATACCGCTATCTTGTAGTCCTGGAAAATTCAAGAAGGAGCAGACAGTTGTAGTACTCCCCTTGTCAGCTCGGGAGCGATCCAAAACATGTAGGTTAAGTTTAGGTGATATTAACGAGCTGTGCAGGCTGCCCACCCGCCCGGGACGGCGGCCATCTTGGTGTGCAGATTTTTGTTTTTTTTTGTATTGTCTGCTGTTTAGTTTCCCTTTGATGCGAAGTGCAACCTTTTATGTTGCAAATTAACCATAATTCGCAACAAAACAATTGTAAAAGGGGAACTAAACAGCAGACAACACAAACAAACTGTACACCAAGATGGCCACCGTTCCGGGTGGCTAGGCAGCCTGCAAAGCACGTTAATATCACCTGTAAAATATAGGTTATCTCTAAAGGTTCCAGTCAATCGCAGTTACATATTTTGAAGAAGTTATAGGTTATTTCTAATGGTTCCAGTTAATCGCAGTTATATATTTTGAGAGAAGTTGCGAAATTTTGCAGCCCATGCCGCTTTAAATACGCGGAAACTCGCGCTCCTTACGAGCTATTTTTTTTTTTTTTTTTTTAGAAGACGCTTTCATCCCACGAAACTGCGGGAGCCATTTCCGAAAAAAGGTGGTGAACCTCTGAAAGATACTTTATTGGCGTCCGATTGAACGGGAGCTAGATGCGCGAGCCGATAGAGCCGCATGAGCGGTGTGACATGAACAATGGAGCTCCATTTCCCAAGTGACGTTGGACGGGACGGCGGCCGGCGCGGCGCGGCGCGGCGTGGACGGTGTCCAAGCGTGCGTGCCGCCGCCGCGCCGCCAAGATTGTGCCGCGCCCGCCGTACAATGGATCCTGGTGCGAACTGGATCTTTTCAGGGCTTTCTCCTCGGTTCGCTCATTTCACATATCTGCCCGTGCTCCGAATACTACTTCGCCCACTGTAAAGGGACGCTCATCAGACGGAGGGTCACCAAAACGTTCACCTATTTAATTTGTGTACAGGAAACGATCGAGAAGATTTCTCCTAAAAACAAAAATAATTCTCGTCGGCTTGAAATTTGGCAAAAATTTCACAACCATTTTTTTTTTGCGAAGGGGTAGTGAGGAATTAACTGATACTTGTTCATGACAATGCGAAGGGAAGGTAGACGAAATATATAAACGGTGATAAGGATTTTGATCGGAGTGAATATCAGAGGGGTAAAGGTAGCCTTATTCACGGTTCCGTGCGTTCACCTCCTATTTAGAATGCATTAGGTGGGTTGCGTGCGCTCAAGTCTCCCTATATTAAAGCACGAGGAGTCAATAGCAACACCCCATTTTTTATACGTAAACATTCAGGTGAATCGCGAGAGACTTTTAGGCATAAATCAATCTTTTTTGTAGTTTCAAGCAGCGACCTTACATTTTTTTAGAAAAAAAATCGGTTTTGTTATTAAAAAAAAAGCAAATAGTCAGCAACGAAAAGGTTAATATATCGGTACTTTTGAGAGTCAACGTATTTTTCGATTGCTGGGAAGTGGGCACAGCAAAGTATAAAATCATGCGTTGGAGTTCTTTATGGAAACGAAGGCATCTCCGCAGCGAACCTTGAGTTGATGGATAGGCGGCAGAAAGACGAGTCACTCGATTTGAGTGAATTGACGAACAAATGGCGAACAAATGACGAACAAATGGGCCGGAGTTGAGAGATTTTCCCTTCAATAATAATTGGAACACGCGGTGTTCAACTTCATAAAATGTTAACATCTTTAGTTGAACACGTAATGTCGATTGTACCTTCTCCGCGTCGCCGTGTTCAGGCGGCTAGCATTCTTTTTACCTTTCGCGTTCTACCGTCGTCTCAAGAATACACCAGCGCTGAATGAAACTGTTATCTCCGCAACCAGTACCGGAGCAAAGTTTTGCGCACTTTGTAAAATTGAACTTTCTTACCAATAGTTGTGTCGCTTTCACCTTTCGAAGAGATTCAGCAATTTAACTGGAAGGTGGATACTCTCCTACTTGAAATACATTTTGTTTGCAATTTTTCGTACAGGAATTATGGTAATTTACACTGATTTGAAGACAAGGAAGTTGAAGGTTGCGTTAGATAAAGGTTTGAACAAATGAGTATAAATTAAGAGAAGTTAGATCTGGCGTCAGAAGAAAGTTAGGGTACATACAGGCCAGGTGAAGGTAAGTTGGGTTTGGAGGTGCGATATGTAGTTGATGTTTGGTGAAGATAATTTACGTTTGGCGGGGTTAAGTTAGGTTGCACTCGCGGAGAAAGTACCGCGTCAGCGAGACCTCCTTCCGTTTTTAAAACTTCTCCTTAAGACAATTCTCCTTAAGAAAGTGGGGTTATTCCTCTATTTTGATAGACAGTCTATAAAGAACGGGAAAGCTCAAATTTTATAGGGCATTAATGACGTCGCAACAAACTGGCAGGCGCTAACTTTGCCGTTTGCAGAGAGCGGCACTTAAAAAGATCGTTTTGAGCACGTTAAAAATCGCGTTCGTTTCTCTCGAAGCCTTTCCGCCACCAAAGATCGACCTACCGATAGGCAAAGGCAATAGTGTGTGCGAAAGCCGTACGCAGGCCGTATGCCTCGCGATCGCGAGAGGCGCACTCGCCAAAATTGGAAATAGCCTACTTTTGTTTCGACTAGACATGTTGTTATTCCACTCCACAATGTTGCGCACACTCCGGCTGGCACGACCGAGCTGTGCCAGTAGCCTGAGCTTAGAATTCGGAGCATACCTGCCGGGTACCCCCACCAATCAAATAACGTAGGATCGAACACTCACCTGAAACAAAAGAAAAACAGAATTAGGTTACATTGAGTAAGGGGTGGTAAAATTTGATGCTGCAGTAATCTGGATACGGGGAGATTGATTGAGTCGGTTACGTCTGGAGAACTTGGATGCAAAAAGTTAGGTTAGGTTAAGTTAGGTTAGATGAGGGTAAGGTATGAGAGTTGCGATCAGGTGAAGTTAGGTTATATGGATAGGTTAGATAAGGTTAGGGTAGTTTATGTGAGCTTTGGTCACGTTAGACAACGAAAGGACAGGTTATCCTAGGTTACGTCCACGAGATTATGTTTACCTTTCATGAGGTTAGGTACGTCACAGTATCGGAATCAGTGAGGGTACACAAAATCGTTTTGAGTACCACTGTTAACCGATCTCCACTACAGGTAAGATTCAATAAACCCACGTTAGGACTCATTGTTAGATTTCCCTCAAAAGCCTGTAATTCTCTGTTAGAAAACTACTTCAGAGGAAAAAGTCACCAAGATGAAACAAATACACGATTCCGGGCAATTGGCGGAGTCGACATGGCAGCGCTGTACCACTGACGGAAATTTGAATTTTAAGATAATAGCGGGTCGAATTTCGCAAAACGGACATGTCAGCGACTCCAGAATTAATGCACGATCATTTTGACATATTATATACCTAAAAATACCGTTCCGTTTTCAATGTAAAGATCAAATTAGAAATAGTGAGTACAGCGTTGCCATGTCGACTCCGACACTAGCCCGCAATTATGTATGAAAAGCTTATTCGGCCTGAGCGATCCTTTTGTCTTTTAATGCCTGGAAGAGGATTCTTGTTTGTTACGGAGTACTTATATTCTTATATCCACGTCAAACGTCCATTTAAAATGTATTAGGTAGGTTGGTAGGTTGGGGGCCGTGCGTCGAAGTCTCCGAAAATGCGTTCTAGTCCCATTTGGAATGCATGTACGTGGATATAATTTTTTCATCATATAGCGCACGTTACGTGGATATAACGTCTGTCTTCTTGTTAACTTCTGCATGTTGGCCTATACGGTCCCGAACTGATGAGTCCGCAGACTAAAGATCATTTTTCAAGGAGGCTGGGCACAGACTCCATCCCGAGAATTATAAGGTTTCTTAAAAGCGCGCCGAAATGTAACAGTACTTCTAACGAGCGCGGAATGGGGCCTGGTGTGGTGTCGAGACGGGGTCTCCGCTCAAGGCGTTTCTCTGCGCCACGCCGCTCCTATCCGCGCTGCCGCGCCGCGCCGGTCCGGCCGGGACAACGAGCCACCGCGGGACGACAACAGGACATCAACTCTCCTCCCATCCGATACATATCCCGGTCGCGCCCGGATAAAGCTTTACTTTAATTTTTACTAATTAGTAAAAGAGATTGTTTCACAAATGAAGCTATTCGCACGGGGGCTACGTGTTGACGAAAACTATTCTCCCGACGGTGGTATGCGCGTCGCTTTTCTGCGTCGACGTCTCCAGCTATTCGCCTCCACATCCAATTTATACTGACAAGTATTATACCAAACCAATTTATATTAATAATGGGAACCACTGGATTCTTGTATCATACTTAAAATTTCCGTCTGTCAACATCATTTAAATTTGTTGTTTGAATATATCAACAGGCCGGAGAAATGAGCTGGTGACATTGGGAAATTAATGACGTTATCGAGCTTTCGGGGAGAAAATATTGTTGTCATTTTGACGAGTTCCCCCGTGAAACGGGTTTTGCGTCGAGTTGTCAGGACTTTTGGAGATCCACGAATTCTTGGAATAGTTAATTGATTTTCACTATGAGAAACGCCCTCAGTGGTGGTCGGGGCATAAATCGATTAAAATATCTCGCTAGACAACTTAATATTTGGGATTTGCAACATGATATTTTGGTCAAAATTTACTGCAAGGTACTATCAGCGAGCGCGGATGTTTAATTTCCGTCCGACAAAGTTCAGAGTCATCACCAGAAACTTTGAAGATATACAATCTCCGATGGAAGCAAAATACGATTCGACAGGTTTTATAGAAGTGTTTCAAGGCTTTCACTCATGTCACATAAATACATACGGCCAAGATAATACTACATTGTTTCACTCAAGACCGCGTTCCGACTGAGTGAAACGTGTGAGCCAAATAAAGAAGGTATTTTTCGATCAGTACGACAAACTAGCGATTAAAACTCACAGATATTGTATAAATAACAAGCTTCAAAATAAAATTTAAAAAATCACTATTTTATTTTAAAAGTAAATATTAAGAAGTGGCTACTCGACCACCTATATAATGTATTATGCCCCATATAAAATGTATTAGGTTGGGTTCCGTGCGTTCAAGTTAACTCCTATTTAAAATACACTAGGTGCGTTCAAGTCTCAATGTATTTGCGCCGACGTGCGAATAACCACGACATAAATTTAAACGAGGGTGAGGAAATCGTTATAAAGATAATGAACTTTTTTGGATTAGAAGACTAATATTCCAGAGATTTCTACGGTTTTAAACGTCTCCATAACAGCCTACAACATGCCGTACAGTGGGGCGAGTCGGGACTAACGGAGCGAGTGTGAACAAAGTTGAGACCCTTGAAAACAGAGACTCGACTGCATGGGCAAGTTTACGATGCAGTGGATTTTTCGATGCTTCTGCCAGAGTAGTGCTTCCGAAAACCGGAAACTCTGCTCAAGCAGGTGACTCTCTGTTTCCTAGTGTCTCAGCTTTGTCCCAACTCGCCCCGTTAGTCTCAACTAGCCCCACTCTACGGGAGCGTCTATTAGGTAACACCCAACAATAGGCCTGTAGGTTAATATTCTAT
>Ga0058701_10006275_pt1 | contig 10008 bp, 6 predicted proteins | sample AgamicOrMae_FD_97039 | JGI IMG/M metagenome (GOLD analysis project Ga0058701, IMG submission 97039) | Agave microbial communities from Guanajuato, Mexico - Or.Ma.e | ecosystem: Host-associated > Plants > Phyllosphere > Phylloplane/Leaf | place: Guanajuato, Mexico | collected 2012-06-04 | reverse complement strand
TTCTTAGACTTCGCCATTCGATAGACATACACATTTTGAACTAATCCTGAAAATATCAAGTCCTTGTCTAATTTTAGCCCGTTGCGCTGGAATATCCTTAATTAGAGTCACGGTATGCGACGTAATAGACCATAATCACCGAGGTTTGGTCTCATACCTTGTGCCTCGCTTTGCCAGTACTCCACTCGAAAATGTTGCAGCGTCCCGGCTGCACGGAAAAATTGTTAGCAGTGGCAGCTAGCAGTTACATCGAACGTTAGTAGTCGATTGCTAAGAAGTTAGCAATGTCTGCTAAAATTATTTGTACCTGATCAATTAACGCGTTAGCTGCCATTGCTAATTAATTTTTTCCCGTGTGAGTTTTTGCGGCAGGATCCTGCGTGCAACGTGTGACGGGCTCACGGAAAAAAAGGTTTTGTTATACCAACAAAATCATTTGTTAAAATAGGGATAACAAATTTTTTTTTTACAACAAAATGTTTGGTTCTATCAACAAATCGTTTGGCTGCTGCGGCAAAATTTTAGGTTGCAGCAACAAAAAAAAATATTTGCTGTCCCTAATTTTGTTGCCGTAACAAAACCATTTTTTTCCGTGAGGCTTGGCTCCGCTAAGGTACCGGCAAGGTGGGTCTATAATGGTGGAGTACCTTCAGGTCTTGTACACAGAGAGAACGGGAGATGTTTTTTTAACGCCACTTGTTTGTGCACGTTGCCTACTTACAGGATGAAAGGCAGCTTGCTCGGGTAAGTCTGGATGAGTCAGGCTTTGCAAAACTGCCTTTCACCCTGTAAATAGGCAGCCCGCACAAACAAGTGGCGTCAGAAAACGTCTCCCCTTTTCGACGGGAGTGACGCCACCGTTAAAGATTCACCTTGAGTGCCACGTGCGTCGCTCTTTTGATGGTGCACTCGACTTGTCCACGACAGGACAGGGGCAACACGATCCTGACAATGCCTCACTTACATTGTTAGCAACAAAGACGGGTGCGGGCAGGCGGATGTCTTGCGCTCTTTTAACCGCAAAGGGACCATTTCAAATGCTTTAATGCAACAGTCGCCTTCATTTAAGCCTTTTTAAGAAGCGCTTTTTCTCGATGTCGCACTCTCCCCATATTGTACCTAATTAGTTCTCTTGTAAACTCTCTTTGTAACTCGTAATCGAGATGTTTTTGCGAAAACATGTCGATATAGTGTAGGAATTTTGCACCCTCGTATTATGAATTTTCTTAAATATGGCCTACGCCGATAAGTGTCTTTTATTGCTTATCCTTTCCGAACGCTTGCTAGTTGTTTTTATTAAATTTATTTTTCGTGCATCTTGTTTTGTGAACTCCCATTTACTAGCAGTCAAAAAAGTATCGACCGCTCCAATTTTTTGAACCTCCGTAACTTTGAAACGGAGAGATATACGTCAGAAAAGCACAAAATAAAATCGCCAGATCTTCAAGAGATCTATCAATTTGATCTAAACTTTTTTGTCGTATATCTCGTTTCGTTCCAAAGTTACGGAGGTTGTTTAAAAAAAATGGAGCCTTGAATACTTTTTTGACTGCTAGTACCTAACTGGCCACCTAACTAAACTTGCATAAAGCCCATTTTTTCTTTAACCATAACTTCACGAAGCCTGAAAGTATCAAACCTGATCCCACATACCTAACTTTAATACAAGTTACGAATCTACCGGTGAACTTAACCCATCACCGCACAGCGATGCCGTTCGGAAACAGGAAAAAATATTTTAGAGGATCTTTTCATTTCAGTATTATCACAATTTACAAAATATCGTCCTCTGGAAGCCTGAAATTTAACGACTTAGGCATTTTCCAAAGCTTTAAATTGCGTATTTTAGTGGAATTTTTTTCCAATTTCTCTTAAGCTAAATTTCACTTCAAACACTTTGGGCTGCCCTGGGTTGACCACTCGTAACTTGAACGCAATCAACCCATCTAAACAGGCTTTCTGAGGGGAGCTGATCTTATCTAATCAACCAAACAGAAACCAGAGACGAAACCAGGAGTTTCGCGGAAAGATAATTTATTTTTCTAAAATTTTCAAATATTTTGTAGGAATATACTCGCATTGCAAATCGATAAAGCTGAACATTCTGTTGAAACCTATCTCTATCTAAATGATGTATCCTAAGGCTCTTTCAATCTTTTTCTGATTGGTAACGTGTGCAGAAACTATCCGAGCCGCCTCTCGAAATATTGGGAGTCTAGCTTCGTCTTGGAGTTTAGAAAAACAGTAATCTTGTCGATAACTTGTCATTTTGCATCGTGATTCGCTTGTATAGCATGTGATGATGGTTTCGCTTTCGGATCCATACTTGTCGGGGCGGGGGCCCTTCCGAACACAGAAAGCATGTACTCAAGTTTGAAGTGAAACGTCTGCAAGATTCGTTTTTTAATGCTCCTTCTCTTTCTGTAGTGACGACCATCGCCAGCTCTGATACACCAATAAAAGTGCGCCTTAAAGGTCGCTATACCTTGAAATCGCCATTCTCCTAAGAGAAAATGCCTGTGGGGAAAATCATTTCTTTCGCATTACTTTCGGGTTATGTTTTAGGCGCAAAGACTAGCTTTATTTTTGGCTGAAAGCTTTGTTCAAATTCTTTTGAGTTGCAGGAAGATTTGAGACGTAGCCCAACGTAAGTTAACTTAACCTTAGTATGCCTCACTTATCCTAAGCAATCATACTAATCCAGCTTAATTTATCCTAACCTAAAGTACCCTTTTCTTACAAGCCTCTCAATGGTCTTTTCCCCTACCGCAATTATCTCTATATGTAATTGGAACCTCACATCACTACACTCTAAATTTGAAAGAGTCATTTTTCGACTTATTGATTAAGTCATTTTTGTTTGACTGATAATTTAGTCATCTTTAAATTCATTGTAAAATTGTCAAAATTGACTTAGATTTAGCGGTTAGAACACTTTTACCATATTTAGTATTAATATTTTCCAGTACCAATATTAGTTTAGTCCCTGAGTCTAAAATAAGGCATTTTTCTACTTTAACTATTCAGCGAGTTCTTTTTTCACTATTTACCTAGCGCCATTCTTGACTGAAAAATAGTCTAAATTTAGTCATTGAAACATTAAAATTTCAGCTACTAAACTTAAGTCAAATTTGACTATTTTTAGTAGTAAGCTGTAAATGACTAATTGAATAGTTAAAAGTGACAAAAGAATGGTCATTTTTGACTACAAAATCGTCAAAATTAACTAATTGAAATATTAAATTTTCAGCTATTCTTTAGTCAAATTTGACCATTTCACATTTACAGTGTACTTGTGATAGGAATTTTTCCTCGCTTAAATGCTTTTTTTGGAACCGTTTGCCATCTGGAAACATTCATCTCTACCGAGAACTTTAAGCTTATTATTTTGTTGAAGTTTGACCGGCACAAGCTTGACAAATACTGATGACAGCCTCGGTAGGATTTTGGTCGTTAGATATGAGCTTTAGATATCAACGGTTCCTCACATCAACGATCATAGATAACAGTTCCATTGAAAGCTCTTGATATCAAGTTCTCTGCCAAGGAATTGGCCTTGACGGACTGGATTGGGGAAGCCAGACTTCCACTTCGAGTTGAATGAGATTTTCATCTGAGAATTTAGCAATATATTTCTGAAACAAGATGCAGGGGTACTCAAGAATATAATCCAGATGGATATACTTTGAAAATTAGGATAAACATTGCCAAAATTATAAGCTCGAAATCAATTACTTGATTTAAATTTCTCGCGGCTAAGTTTGTATACTCATGCAAATTGTTACATATTTTATATTTTTCTGTAAGTTCTCTTGGAATGTGATCTACTGCGTGAAATGAAGCCAAGAAAGTGACAATGTTTGGGCTTGTGCAAACGTTTGCGGCGAAGTCAATTCATAGACTGGGAGGACTAATTCAAAGTTTATTGAAAACAACCGAGTGTGTATCTTGTTCACAACTAAAAATTAAGCTGTAATGTCTCGTGCATTTTTATAATACAATTATTTGGTTCATAATTAACCATTTTGACGATTATAATCAAAGTGGACTATTGAAAAACGTCCTAAAATCAGTTTAGTATAAAGAAATGTACTGTATATACACGTTATCAAAGGTTTTGTTATACCAACAAAATCATTTGTTAAAATAGGGATAGCAAAAATATTTTGTTACAACAACAAAATGTTTAGTTCTATGAACAAAACGTTTGGAGTCTGCAGCAAAATTTTGGGTTGCAGCAACAAAAAATTTATTTGTTGTCCCTAATTTTGTTGCCGTAACAAAACCATTTTTTTCGTGTAAGCTCTGATTCAATTTAAATCTAATTAAATCGTATCGAAGAGTTGACAACCATTTTGAGATTGACGTCCACTTGGATACATAAGACTCACTACTCAAGGGTAACTGTTTAAGCAAGACAATATTTAGCTCTAGTCACATACCGGTAGTAAAGGGTTTATTAAAATCGAATCAACTTTGAGCAAGACTTAATAATCAGAAGACTTTTTGTAATTTATCTTCGTAATAATGTACTTTTAGTTTGAAAGGGTGCATTTCCTACCCCTTAAGGTAGCAGACTCGCGTCCGGCCCGATCCGCGGGACGGGTAAAAAAAGTTGCTTCAAAACCCTTGAAACTTTTTGTGTTTATTACAAAGGGTCTACACTAGTATCATGCAAGGTCATGAAAATTCACCCTGTTTTGTTTGCGGACGAGTTCTCGATCTCCAAAAACAGGCAAAAAGCAAATTTTACGAAAATATGGCTAAAACAAGCTTTTTGAAGCTAGTTATTGTCGTTATTTAGTCGGTGACACCTATATTTTAATTTTTCTATTTGTTTTCCGCCCTAAAAAGAGCATAGGTTTTGTTTTTAAGGAAATTCTGATCACTCAAACATAGCGTAAACCTAAAAAATCACATAAACAAAAGCCTGAAATTGCGTTTTCCTATAAGAACAATGTATAATTAAATCGTGATTATTTCAAAATTGAGTTCGGTGACAGTGGGTTTCCTTGTGTCCTGAAAAGGATGTCACAAATTTTAAGCGATTCTGATCACTCGACCAAGGTCGCTCCTACTACCTTAAGCTCAACCCAGACAACCTTTACTTTCATCTGGAGGAGGATTAGCGATGTAGGATCAAGTGCATTGGTATTAATTGTACCCTGATACGCTATTCGTTGCGCTACGCGGGGCGGAATGATGCTATAGCATCATTCCGCCCCGCGTAATATCCACAAAGTTATATTCGCAGGGACGCGTTCGAAAACGGCACGCGAGGATGTTTTATCTCTGTCTCACACATGGAGCTCTCATAAGAGAGAAAGACAAATACCCTTCGAGAGGTGTATTCGAACGCAGACCTAAGCAAGCGAGCTATCCTGCTTGGTTTTCGCATCGAGTGTTCTGTGCCTCGATCCTCTTCGGAACGGAAGATCGATATAAATGCAACCTTCAAAACTGAGTGGAATATGGGAAGCACAGCAGATGCCAACCCTTCAAGTCACGGGGAACCAACAGCACACTTTCTCCGGCATTAACCACACGATGCACTTGCGAACGGAAACTAGTCACAACACTTGTTGAGTGGCCTGGGAAAGCTCACCTTAGCCATGGTTTTCGTTTCGTGCGCGGCCTGATTAAAGGGCGCGCTCACTGTTAGCGTCACTCGCCGTCGGATGATGTTCGGGAGGCTGGCGCCGTCAGCGTCAACTCGCAATTCCACTGGGATCTCAATCTCTATCTCATGATCCTTTCACTAGCACTGCACCGTCCAACACGTCTGCGCTCCTTCAACTGCACCTGCGGAGTGAGCTCTAGCTCTCCGGGGCGCTCCGCCTGGAGTCCGCCTGGGCCGCGGCCAGGCCCGCACCCGGGGGAGGGGAGAGCAGAGCATCTCAGGAGAGGAGAGGGTTTTAATTTTAATTGATTCGCCGACGTGAAGGGGGCTTCTTACGTCGATGGAATCGTAACAGTAGTATGTTGGGTTTTCCTCTTCCGTTCCCGAGTGGAGTGTCAACGGAGCACTTAACCCATAATAGCCCAAAGTATTTGGAGTGTAGTTCAGCTTAAGAGAAATCGAAAGGATTTTTTCCATTTAAATACGCTATTTTAAGCTTTGGAAAATGCCTAAATATTTCGATCTCGGGTTTCCAGAGAGGTAATATTTTTTTAAATTGTGACAATTGACAATACTGAATTGAAAAAAAAAACTGTAAAATGAATTTTCTGTTGCCGAACGGCATCGCAGGGCGGTAGAGGGTTATGGCCTCTAACCGAGTTAAACCGAACCTAAATTGACCCAATATTGGTAAACCAGGCGTACAACGCTGTTTCTGCAACATCGCACCATCAGTGGCGAAGGTATTGCTCCCTCTCATATTTTCAAACCGTCATAACTTGGGAACGAAAACAGATAAACAAAAGAGCACGAAATGTATTCGAAAGATATTTGCTTTATCTATCGATTCAATAGAATGCCTATTTATCGTATCTCTTCCCGTTTTCAAGTTAAAGAGGTTTGAAACATATGAGAGAAAGCATAATAATTTAGCCACTTATAGTACCTTCCGGTTTTTCTTTTACTGCTATTCCCTCGTCCTTAAATCCCTCCTCTTTTTCCTCTCATCTCTTTTCCTCTTGTGATGAACAGTCAAAGACTCTGCAAACCTGCTTAACTCTAGAAACACGACGAAGCTTTTTCGGGTAAATGAATAGGCTTCTCTTTATCATGCCACCTGTCGTGAATTCCGCATATTTAACAATCTATCAATATAGTTTTCGCTGTGCTGGAAAACGTTAGTGATGACACACAAACCGGATGATGCTACGCGGCTATTGCTTAAGGAGATCAACTAACTGTCTACCTTAGATCGAAAGCTCAAATCTTAACATTTAAAAAAAATAGCTTCAAAATAAGTGCCTTTAATTCTTTCTCCTGAAAATTTCAAGGAAAAGGCTTTTTTTGAGAGAGTTTGGAACCGCGCAATCTGCCGTTTTAATATTGTAGGTACAGTGATGTCCATAAGTGATCAGCCAAACAAAATCTAGCGACTTTTTTTGGAAACTAATGTGTGTTGGCAGCAGCGCGTGGGGTGGGTCGGGAATGGTTCCGGGGGAAAGGCGGGCACCTCCTCTTGCCTCCACACCCTCCCACTGCCCTCCCCAAGCAATGCTACGAACACATATTAGTTAACAAAAAAAGTCGCTAGATTTTGTTTGGCTCATCACATATGGACATCACTGTACAATGACAATCAAGATCAAAAGACGTATCTCATTGGTAAGGGTTCAGAGTGCGAAGCAAGGCCTTTCGGAACACAAGACTTTGCCGAAAGATCTCGATCGGAAAGGTAAAGTTACTTGGGGAGGAAAGTGTTCTCCGACAACTGGAAGTTTTTCCAGTGGAGTAAAACCTTTGCCATAGGAGTAAGAGGGAAGGTTCGGTTAGCTGTTGTAACTTATTGATAATGCTCAGGCGAATCCGAGATGAAGTAAGGCTAGGCGAATTGAGCAAGAGCAGAGAAAAAACGAACGCACTTAAGACTGGTTTGAGAGCAGGATATTGGGACCATAGGCGCCGTGAAAAGAAACGCGTAGCCAAGAGGCAGGATTTTGACAGCCCCAAAACCAGCGATCATAATCTGTTCGTGTGAGCAAGGTTAAGTGAAGGCCAAGGTTTGGCAAAGATAAATTTGTTTTAAGTTCGTTTCTTAGGTTTGAGTTTAAGTTTGGATGAGAGTGATTGAATGGCATTTTATTCGGATATCGCTCGAGTTCTCATCAAGGTTATTTTGTTCCCGACTCTACTGATGATCGAGCCTGTGCACAGTAAATACCTTTCGTTACATGTGCATAAGCAAAGCCTAGGATAATGCTCATGTTGGTATGCATTTGTATTAATTGAGACCAGTGTTTAATCGACATTGGAAAGCTGAAAAATGGAGAATGGAACGGAATGCGATCAGCAAGTTTTCCTTAGACACTAAAACGTCTCGTACTAGCAAATGGAAGCCAAATGGACTTCGGAAACTGGCTCGCAGCGGCGGCGGTTGCGGCGGCAGCGGGGCCCCGCGTCTCGCAGGCGAGGCAGTCGCGTCCGATTTTCGTCTCGATTCCCGCTCGCTTGCAATCAGTATCTCGATTCGGATCGACATTCAGCGTGTAGAGCAAGTGCGAATGGAGAGAACTACACTCTAAACTTGAATCAGTGAGATTCAGTGAAAATTCACTGATTTTCAGTAGCACCATTATTTTTTTCAGTGGAGCTATATTGACTGAAAGTCAGTAAATTTTCACTTAACCTCAGAGCAGACTTTCACTGATTCAAATAGAGTGCACACCTTCTGACTGGAGCTGACGCATTCATTGAAGAAAACGAACCCCTGTGAGTGTCATCCAAGTCATATCCCGGAATAGATACCGGAGTCCCCGCATGTAGACCGTTGGACCTGTTAGGGCGTGGGAAACTCACTTCGTGCGTTCAAGTCTCTTTTCATTTTCAATTTAGTATGTTGTAAATAAACGTGCGTTGAAGTCTCCCTTTATAAATGGGGGGGCATTTGATAGCGCCAAAAACAACAAGCGCCAACGCCATAAGCGCCTGTCCGTTACCGCCAAACGAGAAAAGTCGCAAGCGCCAAAGTTCGTATAGGTTAGGTTAGGCTAAATTAGGTTAGGTTAACTTAGGTTAAGCTTGGTTAGGTTAGGTAAGGTTAGTATTGCGGTTAAGACCTTTGGCGTTTGCGACTTTTCTAGTTTGGCGGTTACGGATTGGCGCTTGTGGTTTTTGGCGCTTATGACAGCTACCCGCAAACATATCTTGTGCAGCTGGACCGAGTCCAGATGGCGTGGGTTTTGGGCTTGAGGACTTTTCACTGTGATGGAATGAGCAGGCCTCGAAGGAATTTTCAAAATGGAAACAAAGACAAGGAAACTTTTTGGGCTTTTTCTTTACGAGGCACGCTTGTTGAACTTCCTAGACGCTACTGCACAATGCGGGAGTGCATTTCAAGCTATGTGTCCAGCAGAGCAGACGATATCCGCCGTAGCTCAACGGTGAAGCTTCATGCTGGAGAGGGAAAGGACATTTTTAATGTGATATTTCCTCCGTAATCTATTCTGTGTTTGCACGGTCTCCCCTCTCTCTCCCCCAAAGTCCGTTTTCACGCTCGCTCAGGTACACCATTTGTAATCCGAGGCATCCCCATCCAATGAGAACGCTCCGGATTACAAATGGTGGACCTGAACGAGCGAAATAATGGAGTTTGGGGGAGAGAGAGGGAAAATCGAGCAAACACAGAATACACACCTTTAACAATAAGTGGCAACACTTTACAAAAATGTACCGAAGAGAGGATGTGGGCGATTTACTGAAAATAGAATTAATAAACGAAAAAATCCTTTGGTTAACCCTTTTGTTTAATAGCAAAGTTCAGGTTGAAATGGTAAAGAAAATCTCATTTTAGAAAGAAAAAAACTGTTGTTTTTTTTTAGTCGGGTGAAATGATAGTTCAACTGAATATTTTCAGCTTGGGAGGTTTGAGGTAGTACACCGTTTATCTCTGCTTTTTGGAATCGACTCTCGAAACTTTTGAAATCCCTATTTTTTTTTAAAAAAAAAGAGAATATCTTGTGCACATTCGGCCTGTTGATTCTTTGAATCAACATTGTGATTACAACGAAAGAACGTATCTTTTACAATCAGAAGTAATTTTAAGTGCATTGCGTTGTCTGTATCTGAACAGGCCTACGGTACACAAGTCATCCTGGATTTTCCATAAAGAAAAAAAAATGCATTGCACTCGAGTTTTTTTGGACCCTGCTACATACACATGCATTCAAGGATACTGTGGCCACATTGTCATTCAGAACAGCTGAGCGATGGTGCCTTTCCCCAAGAATCATCCCGATGTTCGAGGATTGCTATGCAATTTCGTCATTCCTCGTTTGTTTGTTTCTTTTTTAGTTTAAATATGGTATACTTTCTTTTTCGTCGAAGATTAGTAC
>Ga0058701_10006274_pt1 | contig 10011 bp, 4 predicted proteins | sample AgamicOrMae_FD_97039 | JGI IMG/M metagenome (GOLD analysis project Ga0058701, IMG submission 97039) | Agave microbial communities from Guanajuato, Mexico - Or.Ma.e | ecosystem: Host-associated > Plants > Phyllosphere > Phylloplane/Leaf | place: Guanajuato, Mexico | collected 2012-06-04 | reverse complement strand
TATGTGTATTATTCCGTCTGGCGTTGTACTCGAAAATATATGCATCAAATTCATTGTTCTTTCCAAGGGGATTTTTTTTTCGTATTGGTATAAAAACAAGGAATTCGTTTAAATGCTTTGAGAAAATTAATATCAAGTTATTATATTTTTAGACAGTATAAAAGAAAGATAAGAACTGGAAAACAACCATTATAAAAACGAACTTGTCACACCATCAAAATTTATAAAATCTCAACTACGCTCAAAACTTGCGAAAAACGCGATGGTTTTTGTTTGAACTGTGGCTTGATGCGAATGCTAGTATCACACTTTTGGGTTGAAATTTATTGCTTCCAGTATCATTTTTTTGCAAAATCAGAGGAAGTCTAAGGGACGGTGCATAAAAAAAGGAATCAAGAAATAATCGCCTTTCTTTTCAGTACCTGTACCTTGTAAATTGTGACGTCTATTCTATTCCATGATTCAAGTTAACAGACTGAGTTTCTTTATTGATTATCAAAAGTCCATCGTGAGAAGTTAAACAGGGGAAATAAGTATTTCATAGAAGTGCAAAAATACAATTCTTTACAAATACCGGTACTTAATTCTCGTCCTACGAGATTTGAACCACTAGGGATGGATTCAGCGGAGTGAAACTCATTAAGCTTCAGTCAGTATTAAAGAAAATGTACGGTCAAAAACTGCCAGCGGACTCATACAAAATTTGTACCTCCCTTGGTGTATGAAGATTTCATTAACAAGTGCCTGAAATTTAGCAGGTGAAATTTAGCATGCGGAACCTCCTCACCTCAACATATTGTTTCTAATCAATGCCCGCTACAAGAACAAAAAAAAAGCTCTTCTCCTGGAAGGAGGCGGGCTGAAAAAAAGGGGGGGGGGACGAAATATAAACTTAATACTGTACACCGTGTCGTTTTGAAAATTGATAGGAGTAAGAAGAATTCTCGAAAAAAAATACTCTCCTAAAAATCACGGCGAGCGGTATCCAAACGATGGTTGGACTTACGTTCCTGAGGACAATATCTTTGTGAGAAAAGTAAGGCTTGAAGTTCCACACTAAAATTTCTTGTGTGAAAAATTGATTCTTGGCAACTTTTAGACGAGTCGAGAAGGTCACTGTTCGCCTTGATTAGTTTCATTCGCAACAGAGATGCATTATTCGCCCTTAACTTAGCATATTGATTTGGAGCTAACATGACCCATAGTTCGCGACACACCTGAAAAAACAGTAAAGCGAGATCGCTCGATGGCTATATGCTTGAGCCAGTTTAATAACACGGCAGACCAGACGTCTAGTAGACATTAAGACTTTTAGCTTCCTTTAAGCTCAGGGATGTCCATCAGCAGCAGGCCTGGCGTGCCAATTGTGGCGCGAAAATTCGAAAAATGGAGGGCTGCCGCCACCTCTAACCGCTGCTGGCAATGAGCAGAGCGCCGGGCGCCTGGTCAGCTGATTGGACACCCCTGCTTTGGCTGCAGGCAGCTGCTTTTGAACACATAACTTTCCTTTAGTAAAAAGTAAGAGACATATTACAACATATGGACGTCAAAGCTTCGCGTCCAATTAAAATGATCTACTTACCGTATACGTGACAAAAGGAGTCAACATTATAAAATGAACGGTGACAGGTCGCACATAAGACGATCGACAGCTCTGCCTCTTTATCACAGATTTCATCGATGGAAAACAACGGCTGCTTAACAAGGGACGCTCACTAATCTAACAAGCACATTAAGTGAACGCACAGTGTGCCGCGCACACGTTAATTTCAAAACCGGGACACGCCGCGGCACACCGTGGCCGTCGTCGGCCGACTTTCCAACAGTTCGGCCCTGGACGGGTCTACCCCGGGCGCGCCATGGCGCCCGCATCGCTTCTCGTCAGAATCGTCCGAGCACCGGCCCCGGGCCCTCAGCACGGCAATGGTGATCGTCGTGAAGCCTATCAGCACGGCAAGCCCCCCCGCGAGCCAGCACAGCAGTGGCCGCAGGGACACCACGGCTGCGGCCGCCGCGGCAGCTGCAGCCGACCCTGCCCCCATCACGGCCGTGGGGCCGCCCCACGACGGCGTCGGCGTGGTCCTCGGAGCGGACGTCGTCGACGGGATCCCCGGAGCGGAGGTCTCGATCCGGAGAATCGTCACCTCCCCTGATCGCAGCTCAAACGCGACCACGTCCTCGGTCGACCTCGTTAACCGCAGATTCTGTCCGAGACTCCCGTTGCCGAGGATTTTACCCGACCGCTTTTCCGATGCTACCACAACGTAGTCGGCTTGCGCTCCTGGGGAGCTACACTTGAGCACTGCGGAGTTATCCTGGATCCACCGAACGGCGCAGTCTGACGGTTCGCGTTGCACTATACCAAGTCTACACGGCTTGTCGGGCTTGCCTAAACGGCCCTCGGGCCAGCACACGGCGTCGCCGAAGTCGTTCGGACTCGACAGCTTGATCAGCACAGGGCTGTCCAGATTCACGGCCGCGATTCGGGTCCCGTTCGGGAGGGTCCACCGCACCAACACTTTGTCGTCCTCGGAAGCGAGGACGGGGCACTTGACGGCGACTTTGCCGCCCCGGGGAGCCGGAATTGCGGCCGGTCGGGCGCCGCACGTCGGCACGAACTTCACCGAGAGGCGGACGGGCGTCGAGCGACCCGAGCCCTCGGAATTCTCCGCGATACACGAGTACCGGCCGGCACGTTCACGACCGACTCTCAGGAGCACCAGAGACTGGTTGTTGGCCATGGCATTGGGATCTCGTCCTAAGGGCTGGTCGTTGAAGGTCCAGTAGACGGACCGCGGCCATGGATTGGAGCGGACTTTACAGTGAAGGGAGACGTCTTTGCCCTCCTCGACCTCGGAAGAGGACAGCTCGGCAGTCAGGACGGGAGGGTCTGAACAACACAAAAAAGGATTTAATAGCCCTCATTTCCAACGCGTTTCAGACGATGAACCCTATGCGAAAATGTCTGATCAGGCACTGATCAGATGTCCGATAACTTCCACAGTCTCTACTCAGTTTTTCGGACATCTGATCGGTGTTTGATTAGAGCCTGATCGGACTCAGGCCGATTAGGCTTTTTTTTGTTGCACGAAACTGTTTTGCGACGCAATCAAGAGTGGTCTCCAAAGTTAAATCTTCCGACTGAGCGAAGACATCGTGTTTACATAAAGTTCCTCAAAAAGGGCAAGCGTGAAAATTTTCTGATTTCCTAAAATCATATATGAATAAATGCTTGTGGTGTACTCGCTGGGGCCCTAATCGTGTTGGAGACCTGTTGATCTTGACTTACGAGATACAGCTATCCGCCACGACGCCTCTTTGGTTGATCCGGCTAAGCCGGGCGTCTCGGCGCGGCAGACGAGGGTTTTGCCTGCGTCGTCCAACGTCGGCGTTAGCGAGAGTTCGCTCATAGTCCAGTTGCCGCCCTGCGTCGTCTGAAACAGATGCACTTTATGACGCACACCAGGATCACGGTGGAAGATGGGACAAGTCGAATGGGCGCCGACTGTCAAAACGACGCCGTCAACTGACTTGCCCGCAAACAGATTCACCCATTACAGTAGAGTCTCAGTTATACGTCTCTCAGTTGTAAGTCCCTCTCGTTTGTACGTCCAACTGGTATATTCTCATCCAGAATTCTTTACATAGCGTTATACGGAAGATTATTTTCACTTGTACGTCCCTCTCAGTTCAACATCCAAATTTTTGAGTCCCGACTTGGACGTATAACCGAGATTTCACTGTACTTGATCCGTCTCGCCTGACGGGTAATGACTTTGCCAATGACAACATTGTCCTTCCAATAAAATGCCAATCCCGTACATTTTTTTCTATACTTGTTGCCTGCGTCTGCTATGCTTGTTGCCTACGCGATTATTGTTGCTCTCAGCAGAATTCAATCGTAAGAAAGGTCGTCCTAAAAATCGGTTTCTCAAACGCTTACCGACAACCGATTAAAAAACGTGGCTAAATCAAGAGAAAACTTAACGTCCACTGACCATGACGATCGCATCAAATGCAAGCCAAGGAAAACGATATCCAAATGTCAATCACCGGAGCCCATACTTAATGAGAGTGGCAAGCGCTAAATCCACAATGACGAAATCCTCGTACGTCAAACGAACAATTAGCCTCCATTCATCCCATTATGTGACACGGTGTCCTTTCCAAGGAATATTATTGAACACGTTCAGCCATGTCCGATCCTCTGCATTATGCGTTCCTGCTCTACAACAATGCCGCCGTGCACATAGCTGAGCCACGACCAAATCCACTCGTGGCGCCCGTTACGGTCTCTCCCCTCTCCTCCGCATCCCGCCATTGTCTGGCTTATTGCAAGTCAAGTACTCACCGCGTTTGGCCCCCTCACCCCGGGGTAAGGGTAGCCTGGGTTAAGCTTAATACCACGGAAAAAGACTCACTCATTTCAGCCCCCAGTAAACTACTCATTTTACACAGCCTGAGCCAATTAGGATCCCTCTCATAAACCCCAATTAGCTTTCAATAACTTCCAAGAAATGCCGTATTGGTTCGGTAAAAAATATCGTACCGAACACGAAGAGAAGTTTTGAGCTATATTGTACGCTTTTCGAATTTGATCGCGAGTTTCGAATAAGATTCCATTTTTTACTATTTTTTTAAAGTTCATGAAGGCTTGAATAAGAATAGTAATCGAGTAAGTCTGAAGCAACGTGTAATGAAATCGTATATGAAACAAATTTAGAATTCCGAGGAAAAAGCAGTGATAAAATTCTGTCAGCATGAATTTCAGAGCTGAAGATATTCATGGTTGAAACATTTTTACTTCAGATTACAAAAAAATCGTTGATAAATTTTAGCCCTTTCGTCTAAATATGTTAATGAAACAATATCATACATTTTTATTCTCAGAACACATTATTGCGACGAGAAAAAAGAAGGAAGAGTATAAACTCTGAAAGAACCGTGGTCTTCAAAAGAGTCTATTTTAAAGTTGGAGAGATTTCCTTAGTTCACGGCGTCTAGGATAAGCAGGGGATAATAAGAAGCTTAGACGCTTTCCATTCATTTTCATCAAGCCACGTTTCGAAAAAAAAAAGCCTACTTCGTCCAGTGTACACGGCAGTAAATTCCAAAAAGTGAGTCGTACAGAACTTTGAGTAGGTTAATTGGCGGGAAGTTTTAAGAGGCCCCGAGAGCGGAAAACACTCAAGTACCCAACTGTGTCATTTCGGCCGCTAAAGCTCATTAGGGTGCCAGTGACGCCGAGCTGAGAAAAACGAGGGAAATAAAGTAAGCACGGATGTTTTAAAACAGTTAACGAAAGTCGTATATTCGGACCAACACCTTCTAAATTTTGATAGTTGCATTTTCTATTTCTTGGTTTTTACTTTCCGAGGCCACGCCGAGCGGGGCGACAGCCCAGAGGGCCGACAGCAGCAGAGAAAGGAAAGTGCACTTAATGTAACCCATCTTCGCCAAGGCTGATACCGCTTACTTCCTGCCGCCAAGAGGCAAGCTGCAGCAGGCTTCGGAAGAAACGAGCGGAGAGATAATGGAGCAAAACACAAGGTACGTCACCTAGCCAAATCTTCGGACGTGAGCGTTTCAAGCTTTATGATTCGAGTCAAATTTTAATCCATATGCTTCGTTTCCCTTCGCCGCATTACATTCGAAATGATATTTTTCTTGGTTCTTCATGTTGAGCAAAACTTTGATTCAAGTTATTTCAAAGTCCTTTCATAAAATATGATATAACCAAGCCCTAGTGAACTCTCCTGAATCGGACCTGCGTTAGTTTGTCGATTACCGCGGGGTATTTAAGCCGATCGAAACGGCGAGTGAATATACAAAATGGTAATGTAAATATTTGACCGAATGATTTCAAATAATAACAAACATTAAAAACAATTTTATACCCAGCGAATCAGAACTTTACAAATACCCTTGTGAAAAAATATCCGTTTGGAGTAGTTAAAAAGGGCGTATATCCTATTCGGGCTAATTATTATTCTTAATAGTCTCATTAGTGAAAAGCTCTCTGTAAGCCGGGGAGGCGCAGATGAGCATCCAACCTAACCTAACATAATCTATGGTCGACAAGTCTGATGGCGATTTCTTTTCGACAGGTTAGGTTAAGTTCGGTTTCGTGGTCTTGCTCCACTGTCGCTCCGTTCGACCACAAAAAAGGTATACTTAAAGAAGTGGTCGATCCATCCTCTCCAATTTAAAGAGAAGGAAACGATGCGAACTCACGTGCTAACTGCGTAAGTAACCGTCAGGTAGTCCTTTACGAAGAGGGCGGGTACGGGTACCGGCACACCCTTCTAGATCGATCGGAATTAAAGTGCTTTGGGTACGAGTTCGAGTCCTTCCGAGAAGCGCCATTTTTCAACCGCAACCCGTCCAAGAAAGAGAAAAGCTATTTTTACACCAGCTACCTGACATTTGACCGCAGACTTCTTTTCTAAGGGCACCCAAACCGACAGGTTAGGTGAAGTTAGTAGTAGAGAAAAGAATTGTTATATGTTATGAAAGGAGTTTAGGAAATGTTTTGATGTCCTCTGAGCAGACAAGGACCACATCGTTAATTGCAAAGGGCAAGCGCTATCTAAGTACCGTACAATTCATAAAGGTTGCAGTTTCAACCTCTTGTGTTCTACCTAGTGAGCCTGATTTCGCTTACTTGTCACTAAAAAGCTGCTGAAAACTTGGTGACTGCTTATCGAAGTGAGGAATACGGTACATAATCTAACGGACTAGATGCTCATAACGTAGTAATTCATTGAATCATATTAACCTAACTCAACCTCACTTAACCTAACCTAACTTCACCTAACCTAACTTGATCTAACCTAACCTATACGAACTTTGGCGTTTGCGACTTTTCTCGCTTGGCGGTTACGGACTGGCGCTTGCGGCGTTGGCGCTTGTGGTTTTTGGCGCTATCGAATGCCCCCCGTATAGTTACTGCACCGGTAATTATAAATGCCAATAAGCATTTCCGAACGGCGTTCACACCTAAACGAAACCCTTCGCATCTATTTCAAAGCTTCCCGGTATTCAATCGCAGTGATATCAGCTGCTATTATACGATACGTGCGGCGGCTAAAACTTCCTGATCGAAACTTTTGGCGAAAACGATGAGACGACACAAAAACGCTCGGAAGCTCTTCAGCACACGCATACAAACAAATCACATGGAAAAAAAAGTAGTACAACTTCGAGAACATGCAAGACTGTCAATGATTTCTATTTACATTGAGGCAATTTAAAGTCACAGCCTTTATAAACTTATTCCATCACGAGAATGGCTTGTACTACGGCAGAGAACTGCTCACAAGACAAGTTGATCTATTAACACCAGCATTATTTGGTTCAATTAATGAAAAAATACACAAAAAGACGTAAAATCGAAACGTAAATATGCTATCGTGCTTGATCATTGTAATTTTTCTTATCATATTGCTAATAATTGCTTGGAAAAGATTCATTTTTGAAACAGCTAACCAGTTTTGCACGATACTCAATAAATTCGTTAATTTAAAGTCTGTGAAGCTAACTCACTAACTGCTAGTATTTCTAAGAAAATCGCCGTAGGCGAATCGATTTTATTTATTTTTGCCTCTTAGCGTTTGTTAATCTACGTTAAAATACTTGACAAGAGTCCAAAGTTAACATTATTTAAGAAAAACAGATATTGCGCGGACAGAGATAAATTTGTCATGAGTTTGATGAAGGTAATTAGTAGTTGGGAAAGTTACCCAGGAGCGGGCGCCCTGCATCTGCAAGCCGCCTTTCCACCAGGTAATGTAAGCGGCAGGACGCGAACCCAGGACCCGACAAGACAAAAGCGCCGGATGATGGGCACTTAGTGACGCCCCCGCAGGCAAAGGAGCATTCCGAGATTCAATCACCACTGACAGAGGTTCCACTGCAACAAAAATTGTCACCACAACTTTCAGCAACAACATCCAGTCTTACAAGTGCATCAGCATCGCTAACAATGTTTCAAATTCATCAACAAAGGCATTTCCAAGACGAGCTTCTGCCCGTTTAAACTACGGTTGAGCTCATATAGTGCCTGAGTTAATTTTATGCTTGATTCTAGTAAGTGCGACGAGATCAAGTAATTGCGGTGCACTAACGTGAGCGCCTTTAGGGTTCAACTAAGTGACTCGAAAAGAGCTTTATACCGCGTCGCCTTGTTGGGATTTTTTGGTTCCTTTTCGATGTGGCAGATGAGCGCATAAACTTGTGATTTTTAAAAGTAGCTCTGTTTTCCGGTATGATATCAGCTAAAAATAATCAAAGCCAGATTAATCCTTTTCCGTGAAACTGACCTGTAAATGAAGCACATCATTGCTTTTTCCAGGATTTTATTCTTTGATGTTGTACGGTATTTCAATGAAAATCCGCTACTTGTTATCAATTATTGACTACAATTTTATATCTATTTAATATCTACGACACGGGTTACTCAACTACAATTAGAAAGAAACCCGCCTTGAGTCTAAAATGCAGGTAGGTTTATACGTGATCGCGTAAGCTTTATTTAGATGCTAAAATCCTTAACGACAAAATTAAATGGGACACTTCGTGACGTTGAGACTACGTCGTGGGTAAAGCTTTATGTAGTAACTGAATGCATCGCGCTCGAGCAGATATCAAAGAATGGATTTCGTATAATGGATCATAATTTTTGTGATAAGATGGACAGCTGAAATTTTATTCTGATTGATATCCCTCGTGAGAATACCAAATGATGCATGGGCTTCGAAGCGTATCGCCGACTTTGATCATGATAAGATGCAATGAATTTTCCAAAATCCTTTCTGGGCATCACGGAAATCGCGTTTCCTCTACCTGAACGAACGGAACAGACGGTTACAACAAATCTAGGCCTCTAAGATATCATCGATAAAATTATAGAAAAAATGAAGGAGAAGCATTAACGGACTATGAATTAAAGTAAATCGAGCACAATCCTTTTTTGAGAAGAGGCGGCGGGGTAATTCACGGGTATTTACGCTCTGCCACCTCGAACAAAGCTCACTCATGCCGATGAAGAACTAATCACGTTTAAACTGGCAGAGAGGTTTGTCTTGTATCGCAGACTTTAAGCCGTTATAAAGTCCCTCACTGATGTTGCCAACTATTCACTAAGTTGACCTCAAGGCCATGCAATGTTTTTGTCTCAGGAAAATAACAACAGCACGAAAACGAGAGCAAAATGGAAAAATTGAGCGACTCTTCATGACCCGAAAATCTTTAAAAATATTCTTCCCCTCATCCGTTCTCGACTATATTTATCTTCCATTGATTTACCTCAGGGCCTCGCAATTGCCCGATAAATGAGAGTAATGTGCTGTGGTTTGTAAATACTAATTTGACCAGTGTGCATACGCTAAATAAATTCCAATACCACCAACAGCTGTCGGCGTCTATTTTGGTGAATATTTTTAATTGAGCTCGCGACCGAAAAAGTTTAAACTGCGGCACACAAACAATAGACACTGACCCTATGAAATAAAAGGATATCCTGCTGGGGAAACTAGGTTAAGCAAAACGGAAGTAGCCATTTTGCCACATGGCATCACGACTCTTCTTCCAGCGGTTTCACACACTTCTTGAAAATTCTGTCGTTCTCAAGGTTGCATTCCTGACGGGTGGAGATTGTTGTTTAGAACCTTTTGCGCATAATCAAGACGTTATCAGGCGATGGAATAAAACACATCAGGAGGCCGAAAATGTGAAACCATATTTGAGTGTTGAATACACTGTAATTTTTTAAGGTAGCATTTTCCACCTTTTGGTTTAAATTTAGTGCTACCCTCCGTCGTCAAGCCGAGCGGAGAGATAGCGGAACGAGGCAAAAGGCCAAGTTTAAATATAGTGCCCTGTGCCTCACTCCGCTATCGCTCCGCTCGGCTGTCGCCAAGCCTGATGCCGCTTACTTCTCGGCGCCCCTGAGCGAGCGCCGAGAAGTAAGCGGCATCAGGCTTGGCGACCGTTTAGTTGGGTAACCCTAGG
>Ga0058701_10006273_pt1 | contig 10011 bp, 5 predicted proteins | sample AgamicOrMae_FD_97039 | JGI IMG/M metagenome (GOLD analysis project Ga0058701, IMG submission 97039) | Agave microbial communities from Guanajuato, Mexico - Or.Ma.e | ecosystem: Host-associated > Plants > Phyllosphere > Phylloplane/Leaf | place: Guanajuato, Mexico | collected 2012-06-04 | reverse complement strand
GATTTTACAGAGCATTTTTGACTTCCGTCCAAGTGTGTTAAAGACCTCCAAACACACCTAACGTGTGTCAAAATCCATCCATTTAACACGCGTAAGGTGTGTATCAGACATACATACCTAGCTTAACACACTCGAAGCATGTTACAAGTGTGCTTCGCCCAGCTTAACACGCCACACGCGTGTACTAATAGGCGAAGTTAATCGGTTTAACACGCGTGAAGTGTGTTTTAACACGCGTGAAGTGTGTGCATACACACCAAACTACACGGCTGCCTTTGCAGTGGAGTCATCGCTTTGGTGGTATTTGGAATTCGGAACTCTATCATCTCTTCTATTTAACATGTTCTGCCCTCCTAGTCCTTAACTCATTCTTAATTACAGATTATACATATGTACAATCCCTCTCGTGTTTCACTCTGGTAAAACTTTTTTTCCAAAAAATGACGATTTACAAGGTGCTACTACTGTTGGTTGACATTTATTTGATTACGGTTATTTAATTTATGTAATGAAACATACCGTAGGTAGTGATAAACTACATTATGTTAGATTGTATTAACGGAGGTAAACTATGAATGAAAGAAGGCTGGGTTGCGTTAACCTACGTTTGATTATCTAGCTACCTTGCGCGTGGCTTCGCCATCAATACGCCGCGCTGCCACTATAAGTCTTATGCCTGCCATTTCTCAGCAACAGATCGCTGCGCCAAAGAGTAAACGCAATCAGGCTTGGCAACCGTTGGTTAGTTTACCTCACGTTAGCTCCTATCTCGTACTCACGTGGACAGATAAACACTTCCTCAAGGCAAACTCCTTCACACGGGGTTACCGTAGTTGCCTTCCTTTGCTTGGATTCTGGCCGGGGATGGGCTGATTCTGGGCACAGGTACGCAACGTCGAAATAACGTGTTAAGCGCGTCCTGAGGGGTGGCGGGTCTTTCGACGAGATCTCGTTTCGCTGGATTTGGCAGAAAAGTGGAACACTGTAAAAAATCCCATCTTAAAATTTCGTAGGGTTGATGTAGATGCTTGAATCCAAAATTGTGGTTTTTATTCGAGGATGTGGAAAACTTTCTGGTCTAAATTTCCTAAACCGGTCCTGCGAAAACTCGCAGAGGGCTATGGTCTTCACAATTTAAAAAAATCCGATTTGTGTTTCTAAGTTTGGATGCCTTATATAAGAGTCCAATATATAGACTGTTTCCATCAAAACGACATCATGATCAGTAATTAAACAATTTCCAAACGATGAAAGAAGGCTGTGTAGAATTACAATGTGACAAATAAGAGAATTTCAAACGCCTGCACAAGATGGACTGAACACCATCGGGTGAATGGGATTGACTCGGACTCATGAAAATGAACGAAACAAAAGGGTTGATCAAGTTTGGCTTCGGAAATTTCTCCTCTTTGGAAAAAAGTTTAGCATTTCCCAAGCCGCGACACATCCTATGGCCGATGGACCTTACAATGAAACTGATCTCAAGTTTTCCAGTCAGTATCCAACTTCGGGGAACGAACCCTTTAGGAACCACAATCACGTTCTGTTGTCTTTCTCAATCCTGATTTTATTGCCGTACATGATGAAGTCCATGGAGAATTCCGTGAACGGGTGGCAAGAAGCCATTACAACATGGAGGTTAGTCTGCGCGTTTTTTTTTTTTCCAGTGAATGTGTTGCCATGAAAGAAAATTTCAAAGGAGACGTTTTGCATTTTGGAATCGTGAGCCATATCAAGGTCAAGGGAGCCCTTAAAAAAAGCTTTTGCTCCTTAGCCTATGTGGCGGTACCGGTAGTGTTATAATGTGGTAAACAAATAGCTAGGTACGGTCATCCGGTAAACGTATACTTATATGGATAGAAATAAACAGGATAAACAGGCTTAAAAGTTTTTGGTACACTGCTTAAGAGTCTGTGGGGCAGTGTCTCATTGGTTAAATATAAGAATTTAAACCTAAATTATCATGAGAACAAGTGCCTGTGCATATCTTTTTTCGTCACTTTTATTCATTTGATAATGCAAGGTTTAAAACACTCGGCTGGACCAAAGAAAATCTCTGTGCATTGGTCACCGTAAAGGAGCCTCTTTGACCCAGAGGAAAAGTGTATGGATCTCTGACACAGGAATTTCGTTTCCATGGTTAATGAAATTTACTTAACCCACGAGGCATTCTATTTCATAGAAAGATTTGTCCAAACATTTTAGAAGTATCTTTATATCAGTCGTTCTTTAATATAAGGATATAATTTTCTCTTTTCCCCTGGTATGCAAAGATAAAGAACTCCATTTTGATACATCGTAGAAAATAATATTTTTATTGGTTTGTAAGATATCCCAAACAATGAAAGTAGCGAGTCTACGACTTTCCTGTAATGATATTGTATTAGTTTAAGTTACAATAAAAGTTTCCTATGATAGTTTTTGTCAGACGAGAAGTTCCACTCTTTTGAGCTAGCAAGGTGTCGTCGGGGCAATTGAGTTTCATCATCAACTTTAAAAGAAGTATTGTTTGCAAGTTTTTTCTTCTTCTTCTTCTTTTTTTGAAGGAAGCTTACGCACAGCTTAACGGGGACGACGTGACAAGGAAAAACTCTGTTTAGACCCCTTGGAATGCCAATCCTGGGCACCTAAGAATGTAGGAGGCATGACCAGGTAATCTTCGCTGTTTTTCAGCGCACTACGCTAGTCATTTGTCAGAGACGAAGTGAGCACATGTCAACAATCAGGTCACGCCTGGTTTACTCTTTGTCTATGAAAAGGGACCGTGACAAGTAGGAAGGAGGTCCGGATGATCGCTCATTACCAGATGAAGTATGATATCGACATTTAACAAACGGCGATAATCATGGCTCTGGAGAGCCATTCATCACGTGTCAATCAATCTGATCTGTTTGGAGTTATTGCGGTTTGTCAGGAGAAGCTTGTTGACCGGATTTTGAAGTTGGCGCGACGCAAAAAAAGGATATAGCAGACGCTCCATTTGCACGAACGATTTATCCTGGGTGTGTTGAGGAATCAAGGTCTTGTTGCGGGGAATTGGAAAACGAGGTGGAGCGTGAAGAGGGGGTAAAGTAAATGAAGGTGCGACTGCGGGCAAACACGTTCTGGAGGACGGATGGGGAGGGAGAGGGAGGGGTATATCTATTGGATGGAGGGAGAAGGGGATGGTATTTCGGCTGACGTAAGCCCTGTGATTTTGTGGATGAGTAGAAGAAAATAACGCAGATCCATTATAGTGTGTAGGTTTTAAAAATGAGGCCTACCCAAGCCCCTACCGTCTATGCTCCGCTGTCCTTTGACCGTTATTATGATGATGAACGAGATACAGCCGCAAAAAGGTTAGGTTAATAAAGATGATGTTTCGATCTTCGCTTTGATGCCAGTTCGTTGAAGTGTTACCGAGCCTGATGCCGCTTACTTCTCGTTGGCAGCAATCTGCTGCTGATTGAGGTCAGCAGCCTCAGGGTTGGAGAAAGTTGATGTAGGTTTATGAAGGTGAGATTAAATAAGAAGCCTCTCTTCACTGTAAGTCCACGTGGCTTAAGGCCGCATATACTTGTTAAACGCCCTAAAATTAGCTTTTTTTTCCGGACTCAATCTCCATTTTGTGAAGTGATTTGGGATAGCCGGGTATTTATAGTCCTTTTCTACCTTACTTTAGCTGTACTTTCATGTATGCAAATGCAAGTTTTCACCCCTTAAAATACGTTTTCTGCATTTCTGCGTTTCTGCATTTTTTCCCTATGGTGATGGCCCGTGTGATTTTTCAAAAAGCTTTCATCGCAGCTCTACGAATAATTATTTTTTTTTCCTGATTCCTATCTTTTGTGACTATAGCCTCAACCATAATGAATTGAATCAGACTCTAATGAAAGTTTTCCTAAATTTTTCAAACTTTTTATTTTCAAAATCACTTGTTATTACTAAAATAAAATTTGTAATTCCTGTCTAAATCATTTTGGAGCTGTAATTCTGGTTGAGGCTATACCCACACAATAGGCAAACACCACTTAAAAATTTGAAGATGATTGGATCAAAGATGAGAAAAAAATCATACATGCTTAAAAAATGTAGTTTTGAGAAAAATCCACCTAAAGTTTAAGAACCAAATATTTTCTTAATTTAGTCTGATTTGTGGCATTTTATGGCATATAAATATTACTTTTGGTTTAGTATCATCACTTTGACATTAGAAACGAAAAATAACAACCTGAACGCTTGGTTCGCAAATTTAATGTAACAAAAACTTGCAGAATCATCAAAATGGACTACGTAACTAAATTGTGCAAAAATCGCTTCATCAAATCCTCCTGCTAAATAAAATGTTCCCTCAAAAGATATCGCTGCCTCTTCACCTGATTTCCTCCTTCTGAGAGTATTCTCCCTTGCTTCTTCAGTTGCCTGATCAGCAATGCGGACTACAGGTTTTTGTTACAAACACCTTTACACTGCACTTCTACTTCGAAGCCTAGCGCATGTCTTCTGGAGGTTATGATGTCCACCTCACCTCCGCAGTTTTTGCATGCAAGGACTTCCTTGAGTCCTTCGCACAATTTTTTTAAGTCCAAAATTTCAAACTCAACTTCAGAACAGAAACTTTGGGTAAATCTTTAGAAGTAAGAGCCTCTTGGAGCTTATGCGATTCCGCAGATGCTCTTGCCGGACTGTCAGGAGCCTTGCCGGAATGCCGGAGCGTCAGGCATTCCAGCAACTTACTTAGCGGTTGTCCACTGATTTTCGGTCAATTTCCTTTTCTAGGACCGTCCATGGCCTCTCCTTCTATTGGAATGTTTGCACCTTCGACTTTCTCTCTCCATTTTTCATCAACGTAACAAACGCTGAACAAACGTAACAAACAAATGGACAAGCAGCTGACAATAACAACAGCTGATGACAAAAACATAAACAATAACAGGACTGATGCGCCTTTGATAAAACGCTCCGATGGGACGTTTTTATTTTTCTCACTTCTTGCAAGCAGAGAGCTCGTTAAGGAAGAATTGGGGAAACCCTATCAACGCGGGAAGGGTTTGAAACGATGCACGACGCGAGAAATCGGTTTGAAAGGATCGTGCGTCAAATCTCCTCATAAGCGCGGTTCAGACTAGGTGCAGTGGTTCACGAAAATTGCTACTACGTCGTTATTCGTGCGGATTGGATTAAAATATTGTTGAACAATGTTTTCAAAGGTTCAAAGAACACAAAAATGTAAAAATCTCAATTTCGACAAAAATTCGATTTTAACATGTATATGTGGCCTTAAAAGTATCGAATAGAATATTAAAAAGGCCACTCTAAAAATCACATTATAAGTGGGAGAAAAAAGCGGGCCAAACCTTTGAGTAGAAAACATAGGTGGGTACAGTGCGTTGGGGAGGAAGAAACCGACAACATTGTGCGATAACTGCGGATCTTTTTGTGCAGTGGGAATAACGGTGGATCTTTTTGTAAAGGGTGAATGACGGCGGATCTTTTTGGCGCGATTTGTACAGCCTTTTTTCTTTCCTTAAAATTGACATGTTTTATCATTATTTTGCGTTCTTTCGTAAAAGGTTTTCTTACAGAGGTCAAAATTACAACCCAAAACCAATAAAGCCCTCATAAGTTCAAATATGGAACGTTCACAAGCCATGAAAGTTAGGCATCGCAACTCGCGCAAAAAGATCCGCCGTTATACCCACTGCACAAAAATATCAGCTGTATCGCACAAAGGTGTCAAAACACTGCTGAAGCAGTGGTGAGAGAAAGAGCACACTGTGAGCTATCCTCATGGGTAGCCTACGAAGTTTTGCTACTAGCACTTTGGCTTTGCTGACCCACTTCAGATAGTGTTCACGGAGTATGATCGTGTAAAAACAGCATTTGGATCATCCCTTTACGAACACTTCCCGCTTCTTATGAAAACAAATGCTAGATCTGATTTGTAACTCAATCCGAGTGAGGAACAGTCCGACAAAGATGTATGGCCAAACATTTGTGGGTCACTCGCATCCTAACCTAAACCCAATTCACAACTCCGCGTTTCATCTTCCCGCGCAAACATTTGAAGACCCCGCTTTCTCTCTTCATTTGTAACTGTTGCCGGACTCTTCTATTGGCTCGGACATGATGCTTTTGGGAATGCGCAAACTTTGCCCCTCTTCGTCTGCATTAAAACAAGAGGTGTTAATTTCCCCGTGTTTCGACTTAACTAGACCTCGACTTCTCCCCCTTATCGACTCATTATATTATCCCCATCCTCCTGTGCAACAGCTGCGATGCACTTTAAGTACATCAGAACCTACAGTGCACGCCGGAAATCTTCAGAGAGCGTGAAATTTTCATTTAATTACGTTGCCAATCACTTATTCGTCGATCAATCGATCGACGATCGTCACATGATGTTATACCCAAAATGCGGCTGTTCAAATTGTTATCACTTACTTATCATTTAGTAATTGTAAATCAAAAACTTTGCTTCTTTTAATCCGGCCTGCTTGTGTTACATCTTCAGTATACATCTTGGGGTACTGAACCCCTCCCCTCCTTTTTTTATCTTTTGATATCGGCTCAAGAATGTTGGAATCATTTTCAGACGTGGCGACTTGCAAGCGTAAACACCAAGCGTTATTTGTGTGTGCCTGGAGCAAATAACCCTGGCGTTGACGCTGGCCGGCCGTGCCTTAACCACGGAGGGTCGCGCTGCACCAGGTCACATCGGCGACCCCATCTCGAACCCTGTGTCAGCTTGCTCAGCCTTCACATCAATACAACTTCGGACTTCTCTGAATGAATGAAACAGAGAAGCCGATTGTTGTGTCGTGTGAAGCTCGAGCCACATCCTTCAAGATCAAGACCACTTCATCGATGAAGTCCGACAAGGCTCATGATTTCAAGGGCAAAGACGTAATGTTACTCGCTACTATTTTTTTTAGTGTAGTGCAATGAGCTTTAAAGTAAGGAGATGAAGTATTATCAAGAAGAGTTGTAATATTTCCTAGGGTAGTGATAATGATCCTTGCGTCGTAGGTAATACTTCGGGAATGAAAACCAAAGAAGAGTAAGGATTTTTTAAACTCCCATAAAGTCCCTAGCTTCGGTTCGATTTGATTGTGTATAGTATAATGCAGTGGTAAAGTTTCGATGACGAGTTTCCCATCACTTGTTTTCGTACTTTAACCAAGCCAGAAGGAGAGAATCTTTTTTCGAGTTTCATTGAAAAATACTTATATAAGCTTAAAAAAGATCTGTTAGACAGTGTTTACTCGTGTCCGATGAGCCCCCGAGTTGAGTAACAAGGCAACCTACAAGCAGTCGCGGCTGCAAACGTTCGGCTGTCTTCGGAACACCTTCCTTTCACTGACTGGTTGTGACAGACGCTTAACTTGGTGGCTCGTCAAACATGAGAGAAGACCTTGGCTGAGCTAACTTTATGTTCATAAATCAGTTCCCAAAAGGGAGCAGTAAACTTATGTCCAAAGTTGGACTCAAACATCTCAACAGTACTGACAGGACGGTATTGCGAGTGTGGGCTCTGTTATGTTCACGTCAAGCCCATGAGGCAGTAATTATGTACTGCATCGTGAAGAGTGCTTGGCTAACGAGTAACAGCTGTTGTGAAAAGACCATGTACTGACGTTTCCAAAAATATAGTTTTCTAGTGAGGCCGTATGTTATTTGGCAGCTCTAGATTTATTTTCGAGGACAAGGAAAGCCGTGATTGGTCAGTTGAAGGTCAGACGCCACGGAGCAGTTTCCCTTCTTGAAAACATTCAAAGTTGCCCAACCAAAAACACGCCAAACCGTTCTTTTTCGAAAATAGGTACTTGTTCTCGTATTCCCCTTATTGTTCTTTGGAATACGCAAAGAGATCCGATTACAAGGATACTTTCCGCCAAAAGATTCTTTTGTGCCATCAGAATTCACGAACTTAAGCTGCTTTTACGAGTATACCTTTTTAAATACACTGTAAATTTTGAAGGTTTCATTTTCATCTCTCGAGTTCCAAAGTCCGTCGCTAGTTCAGACAAAGTTCAGGGCATCATTCTGATCAAACCCAACCGAATCGAAGTCGCTTGCTGTCTACCTAAGTTAGGCTAGAGGCTTGGATATTCTGTGGAGGAGGCATTGGGGGTGCAAAACCATGGGCGCCGCCATATTATTTCCGAAGCTTCTCCGTAAACCACCATATATTTGATGGTCCCATGAGAAAGAAATCGGCTGCCCAATGCCTCCCATTTAGTATATGCAGGCCTCATACCGTATTTTAGGCTACGTACTGTGTGCCTCTTTTTGCTACCGGTCATTTGGCACACACCAAATCATATGCCTCTTCTCAGCAACATTAACAGCCGCCGAGAAATTGACTTAGGCAGAACCAGGCTTACGTCAGGCTTGGTGACCGAGAGATTTACCTTGGTTAGTTCCGTCTAGTTATAGGCCTTTTGTCCTACTCCACTATCGCTTACATAGCTTCAAGAGAGGTCGGGAGGATGTAAGGAAGAGCAATAGGAGCAATGCAGTCACCACTTGACTGCTAGTACATTGAAAATGAATTACACAAAAACGTAAAACTACTCCACACGTACAAACATGTACACAAGACAGTCGGTTGTTCCGTCTTTGTTAGCCCTGATATTCTCTTGATAAAGTTATGCAATTTTAATGTCGATTTTTGGATGAAATATATGATTTAGAGCCGTCGAGAGAATTTCATTCATTTCCAATCCAATTTTGACACAATATATTTTAGTCATCAGTTCTAGTGACAAAAGGCTCAGTCTGGCTTCAACTATAGAAGTCTTGTGTTAGAAGTCTTTTGTGCTCGTACAGTGCTTGCAGTTAAGTAGCTGCACCATCGTAACTGATGACGATAATGAGGGTCAGCCATAGAAATTCTTGCGCATATATCATGATTTCTATAAAACTGATGTCGGTGTTCTCTCTGCCAGGGTAAATTGATCGTTTAGGATTTTTTTCCGTTTTCTAGCCACACCTACATTTTTTATTCACCTGCTGTGTAATTTGGTTTTGTCAGTCGACTCAAAATTACCTCTCTTCGGAAAAGGCATAATTTACATGAAGATTTAATGCGATATCAAAATAATCATTTCTATTGACCAATCAAGAAATTTAACTAAATAAGAGGAACAAAAAGTGAACTTGCCGTTGGGAAAATGTCCAAAATATTGTTTCCTTCAAGTCCATATTATGCCTAGAGTTTGTGTCGTAAAATGAGGTGCATTTTAAGACGACTTGACACTCTACTGTTAACAATCTGTCGATCGTGAAACAATGTACCGTACTGTGCAGTGCTACAACCAGTGGAGGGGCACGTGTTCCCTTCTCCTAAAAGCTAGCAGAGAAAGCAGGGCGAAGCCCTGAAAAAATTGCTTGGGTTAATCCATTGGAACGCCCAAGACAATCGACGATTAATTATTTCGAAAGCATTTTTTAGTGCTTCCCTCGCTCAAAACTTCTACTTTCCAAATGAACCCCTCTCCCATAAATGTTGAGGTCTAGCTTCGCTCGTAATAAAGTTGCAGCTCTAACCTTGTTTCCGTCTTTTGGGTCAATGTGTCTCATCAGGCGTATTGCAAGTTCTTAAATTGAGTTTATAGATGTTGTTTTTACTGTCTTCATTCCATCTAGAATTTAGTCTTTACAGAACACTCTTCTCACCTCTTGAAAATATTCAACTATAAGGAAATCACTTCATTATTATTATCCCATGTAAAATGGAAAAAATATATGTCACATATATGCACCTTATAATTTAGGCATATAAGGGCCTTATATATTACACATACTTCCCTTATGAGTTCCTAATATATGACATATATTTGCTGCATCAATATATCGGTCGCATCAACTTAAAATATATTGCCCATATAAGGCGAAACCAAGTCGCAAAATGCCCATACATGGCGAAACGTAATTTCCTAGGTATGTCTATCGCAAACATACAGGGCACTTATTATGTAACATACTGTGACGTTATTTTTCAAAACTGAAAGGCTTCATAACGCACGT
>Ga0058701_10006272_pt1 | contig 10011 bp, 7 predicted proteins | sample AgamicOrMae_FD_97039 | JGI IMG/M metagenome (GOLD analysis project Ga0058701, IMG submission 97039) | Agave microbial communities from Guanajuato, Mexico - Or.Ma.e | ecosystem: Host-associated > Plants > Phyllosphere > Phylloplane/Leaf | place: Guanajuato, Mexico | collected 2012-06-04 | reverse complement strand
TTTCTTTCTTTCTTTCTTTCTTTCTTCCTTCCTTCCTCTCTCTCCTCTTTCCTTTTTTTGCCTCGGGGGGGGGGGCAATTGCCCCCTTTGCCCCCCCTTGGATCCGCCCTTGCATCCGGTATAACCCGATCCTCTCCAGCCAATAGAGGAGGAGTAGAAGTAGGGCAAAGCCATCTCACAATGTCCGCAGCCACTCTACCGTTGATAGGAGCAAAATCCCATAAGAAATCGCCTGTTGACCAAATATTTTTTTGTGCGTGATAGACTTTCCTTTTTTTTTCAGAACTGAACCCGTTAGACTATTTGCGAACTCACATAGTTCTGTCGAAAAGTGGCGTGTCACTTTATCGCCGTATTTTCTGCAAGTTGAGCCACGGACACGTTCTTCCAATAAAGGTACCGGTATTCTCACTGTGATGATTGTTCTTTTTGACGTTTCATAGTACCGCATGATTGGGATTTCGCCGCAAGTTTCGTTTTAGGCAGCCAGCGCGACACGGGTGTATGTCCGGTTGCGTATCTATATTTGACAACCGGCTGTTCTGTACAATCGACTGATGAGGCTGCTCATTTTTACTGGAGTGCCTAAAAATGAGTGCAGGTTCTCAGATTGTTCATGAAATCTTCGTTTATAATTGCAAGATGTTGAAAATTATTTTATTAGCGGTACTTTGACGAAAAATTGATAGTAAAATTGATATAATTTGCTATTAATCTTGAGGATTCTATAGGCCTAGGTATGAGAAGGTTCATTACAATAATTAAGAGCGCTTTTTCACGATATGAGCAGCATTTATAGAAACGTCACAAAGTAAAACTTTCCAATATCTTACGGTGTATCCGTATCAAGTGACAACGTTCATATCTTGCCAAGAACAAAACCCAAGCAACACATAAGAGTCTGGATGACGTCATCTTGACGTCTGGATTCGGTCCAGATTTTGTCAAAGTTCCTGAGGTCATAAGGACGTCTGTTGTGGGTTCGATCTTGACCATTTCAATACCTTCCGGACTAAATCTAGACTTGTGAAATAAATTCATTTTTAGCTTCCCTATTGCACACGCGAGCCTTGAAAATATCAAATTGAAGCTTTCTGTAGCGATTCCCGTTCAAAAAGAGTCTATCGGTGCTAAAAAAAGGAAAAAAAAAATACACTAGGAGTCATGAGGATTCGTCCTTCGGTCCGCTGACCCGGATTACCCAATATGTTATTACTTTAGCAAGCTTGACTATTTTGCCGGATGGGTAATTATGTGAGCCACTCCAAAAGAAATGAGCGGCCTCATTTAAGTGGACATATGCACCCGTGTCGCGCTGGCTGCCTAAAACGAATCTTCCGGCGAAATCCCAATCATGCGGTACATTGTAATTAGGTAAAGGAAGATAGGTTAGGTTGGGTTAAAGAGAAAGGCGCTCCCGAAACCTTTTTCAGTGTCTTCGCGAACCTTTATTCACTTATATGAATGAATCTGCACAATGCCTTTGTGCAATACCCGGACACGTTCATTTACCGTAAACATGGTTGGAAAGCTTTGTTTACTTTTTTTGTTAGTTCTAATCGCACGCCTATGTTACAAGGGAGACTTGAATGCACGGAAACCAACCTAATGCATTTTAAATGGGAGGTGACGAACGCACGGAAACCAACCTAACCGTACATTTTAAATGGGGCAGCGTGTTAATGGTCACTTCCTTTTTTTCCCTTTCAATATAGCACATACAAACGGCGATCTCTCAGGTCGTGGGAAGATCGCTTAGTGAAGAGGATGTAGCAGCCCTTCACGAACAGCTCGGCTGGTCTGAGGACCTTGACTTTTCTACGTGGTGTGGCTTGGCAGCCGCCGTCGAGCGCCTGGCCTGCATCCGGGAAGTGAGCGGTCGTGCGAGTCCATCCTCGGAAATCGAAAGAGCAGATATGGCAACATTGGAGCGTTATCTTTCCGCCCTGCCATCGGAGGAGCCATGTCCCCCATTAGCAAGTCTCCTCCGTTCATTGACTAAATTGTGAAAACGGTAAGATAAACATACTTGATTAGACAAGAAAAAACGCCTATCCCTTTAAGTAACTTATTTACCTTCACAAAAATTGAAATCAAAATACAAAACAGATAAAGCTTATTGGTGTGTCGGGATTCCTTCTCTGTGGACGGTGTGTCCATGAAACAACATGGTGTTTCAATGCGTTTGAAACTTGCGCCTCCTACAGTGAGGCGGGACGTGGCCAACCAGAGCGGTGCTCTTCCGATACTTGCCGATGGCCAATACGGTGGCTCTGCGGACACGAACGATTGAAGTCAAAACAGGAGTCAAAACATGTGGTTCCGTTGTTGATATTTGCAACTGTGTCAAGTTAACATGGCTCCAAAACGAGCTGGTCTAATAGAATATGAAGGAATTAATTTCTTTAGGCAGAGATTAATTCTATCGGTGCTTAGCGGTAAACCTGTTGTTATTAAAAGTATACGTAGCAAAAGTGACAAACCTGGTTTACAAGGTTAGTTTCAAGTGAGGTTATGTGACGGTGGTGAGAGTTTATTTTTTGTTTTTCCACACCTCAAAGAATATATATATAATTATTAAGTGAAATAACCGTTTTTAGGATTCTACTGAAGTCTTGGTATTCCATTATTTTTGTCGTTTATTTCTTTTTCATAGTCAATGTGTCACATAGATTATTTTGTTGCGTTCGCTGTTGGCCTTCTCTGGCGTGTGTCAACTACTATCGTGGTGTTTTGCGTATTTTGAAGATTCATGAAACAAGTGCTGTAACCAAGTTTGATTGTTCTTTAGTTCAATTATTTTGCCTTTTATGGTTCTGTTCTAAGTAAATGTTTCATTGCTCATCATCACTTTCAACTTTCTACTTTTAGCTGTTTAAGTATTTGTAATTTATCATAATTTTGGTCTAATCAAAGTTGAATAAACACAGCGTAGGTAGCTCACTCCGCTCACTATTTTCCTATGACCTCTTTCAGTTTTGTTAATTTCCATATTAATATTTTAGTGGAGTTTTGTGATATTCATACTTAGACTTGAAAATTGTAGTTTTGTTTTGTCTGTGTCTATTTTTGTCTGTGTAAGTACGGAATTCTTAATTGCTCTTTTTCTTGCAATATTGCAGAGTTTGAAGTCAATCTCATACGACTCTTGGACAAGATGACTAATGGTACAGTGATAGAAGTCAATGAGACAGGAACAGAGTTATACTTTGAGCCTGGACTGCTTATTGGAGGAAGTATTGACCATGAATGCTGTAAAATGCGTTCTATTGGCTATTACGTTGAAACCCTACTTCCCCTTGGACCATTTTGCAAGAAGAATCTGGATGCCCGATTGACTGGTGTCACCAACAGCTTGCAAGACCCTTCAGTTGATGCTTTGAAAATAGCCGCACTATCTGCTCTTCGTCGATTTTTAGTGGTTGACGATGGATTGGAATTAAATATTGTCCGACGCGGAATGCCTCCGGAAGGTGGTGGAGAAATCAGACTGCGGTGCCCTATCCGCAAAGAAATGCGTCCGATTGTGGTAAGCTTGTTACTCATTACAGCATGAGAGGAGGGCGCCCTCCTCTCATGATAACAGTTTATATTTGCCTGTCTGTAAAGTAATCTCAATTTTTTAAAAAGTAGGAACTCTGATCTTATTCACATATCATTTTGTTGGTTTTGCCTTGAGTCTTTTATCAAGAGATAATTTACTGAGATTTTAGCCCAAAGGTAACTTGCTAATTATAATTTTTGGTGTTTTCAGAAACCATAAATGTAGACATCTAATGCATTGAGATCTACTTTTGTAGTCCTCTATGACTAATGAGATTTTTTAATTCTTCCTGGACTAAGCTTTTGTATTTAACAAATTTTTGCAGTGCCTGGAATCGGGTAAAGTAAAGCGAGTCCGTGGAGTGGCCTACGCAGTACGAGTTTCACCAGTCATAGCAAACCGTATAGTAGAATCTGCCAAGGGAGTTCTACTGCAATTCCTTCCAGATGTCTACATCCACACAGATCAGCTGAAAGGAGCACAGTCAGGGCGATCACCAGGTAAGGTGGAAACACCACGGTAGCGGCGCTATGGAGAAGCTCACACCCCCACTCTCATTTTGGACCCCCTAAAAAACGCTCAAATTCGAGGAAGGTTTTTTTTTGGGGGGGGGGTGTTTTTTTTGGGGGGACCCATCCAGCAGGCGGGTCTAAAGACTCCGCCTGCTGGATGTAATTGAATAGAGAAGGGGTTGATTTTAAGAGCTTCTTGGATTTGTGCTTCATCGGACGAAAATACGGGTGTGAGTCGCCAGCCCTGAACTAGAGAGACTATAGTTAAAATATGTTATTTTTTACCACAGTCTCACTACCCTACCCTGACCCAGGGCTGGTGCCGTAGCGGCGTCGTCGTTGGTTGAAAATCTTGGAACAAAGCCGCGACTGGTTTTGGCGGCATTTCACCATTTATGACAGCGCCATGAAAACGAACATTTTAACAAATTTTGTGGTAATGCTATGTGATTTTTCAAAAGGTTTCGGCGTCGTTTTATCGGCCGAAACGACGGAGGGAGTGTTCTATTTCGGCGAAGCCATGTCACCGCCTCTCGGATCCAACGCCCCTCCCGCCGTTCCGGAAGAGCTCGGGGAGCTGGCGGCGCAGAGACTCCTGCAAGAAATCTACCGGGGCGGCTGCGTCGACTCGACGTTTCAAACTCTTCCCGCGCTTCTCATGGCTCTGGGCAAGTCAAACGTGTCCAAGTTTCAGACGGGACCACTAACACCCTACACGGTGGAGTTCTTAAGACATTTGAGAGATTTTTTCGGAGTGACTTTCAAGCTGGACAATGTGGTTAATGAGGATGAAGACAGTCATCTCAAGTTAGGCGCCCCAAAAGTGTTATTAACGTGTCTAGGAGTTGGCTTTACCAATCTGAGCAAGCGGCACACCTAAACCACACGCCAAGGTATGCGCCTCCCATTTATACTTCTCTTGACAATAAATAAGATCCGGATTGTTTGGAGCCTGAATTTTTATCGTGCTCATTTGCTTTAGTCGACGGTGATGCGGATTGATGGGAACTCGCTGATTTTTTATCGTGCTTTCACTTCCGCGCTGTGTCGCAAAGTGCGGCAAAAAGCAAATAAAAGGGGAAATTATCTTTAAAGTTTGATTGTTTTCATTAAGTGGAACCGACAAAGGCTTCAATAGGAAGTCTTTTTTATATTTAAATAGATTCTTTATTCCAAAAAAGCCCAACTTGTGCGTTCCTTCGTAAAGTTTGTTCTTTCCTCCCCTTTTTTTTTCAAGGTAGCTTTAATAGAGAGGCGTGGTACTGAGGAAACCGAGAAATTTTGCACTTTTTGATAAAGTGAAAAATAGTGGCGAGGGAAATTGAAATTGAGGAATTTGATGTTTTAGATTTATGTCACTTTTAATTTCGGAGAAAATGGGCCAATCTAAAGGATAGAAGTTACGGAAATTGTGCAGAAAAAAAAATAGGAAACCTCTCCGAAAGTTCCTTGTTAATGTAAGTTGTTATTTTCTTTGAAAATTTTCCAGATCTCAGATTGTGTCGGCATATGTGGCTTTTTCCCTTGCTTTTTTTATTTCGTTACATTCAGATAAGTCATTTAATCGGGAACACTCGAAACACTTAAGAAGTAAAAGAGGGCACCTTTCATAACTCTTTTTTTCAGATATCGCCATAACTTTTTTGGTGTCATTTTGTATCCGAGGCAATCACGACCCCATGGGCTACTTTGACCTCAGCTAAATCGGATTTTAGTTTTTGAAAACTTCGAAGGAACGGAACAAACGCTTTTTTCTGTACCTTTTTTTTTTTTGAAAAGAGAAGTTAATTTGATGAATCATGGTGTATATACGGCGTCATGGTGTCCTCTTTCCGGGTGATATTATTATTCAAAGATAAACCTTTATAAGAACACCAAAAAATAACCTTATGTAGTTGGCGAGAAATATTGGTTGGGATATGAAGTTCTCGGATATGAAATACTTAGTGCGCTGTCGTTGGAACTGACATACGGAACTTCGCTGCAAAGCAACCCCATTGTTAACGCGACGTATCATATCATTTCATATCCGGGTCGAATGTCAAGATTTGTCGAGTATGTCGAACAACGGATCTCGATTCTGAATCGTCTGACTTTTAATGTCTGGGAGGAAAAAGAGCATTGAACGACAATATGTGATTACTGAGCGGTCACCTTGCCCTGCTCACAACGCCAAAACGTGTCTTTAACTAGTCGTAGGGGCCATTCATAAATTACTCAAGGTGGTTCTCTTAATTTTAGACACTCTCTTATGTCAGGCTATTTCCTATACCTAATATTCGGAGGATTAGATGAACATCGCCTACTTTAACCCTGTAAGGCCTTGCGGAATTCATAAAAGGCCCCTAAAATGAAAATGTTTGCTTGAAAACATCGTTTGCGATGATGGTGGTGAAAATTGTTCGAATAACGCTGTTCATTCACTGAGCTTATAGACGTCCAAATTTTACATTCCGAGCGGAATCTGTGTTCGACATTTTCAACGAAGTACACTTAACTAAGCTTACAAGGGGTTTGCCGCAACTGTCCGCCCTCGATTTTCTTGAAACTTTTAGTACCTGACTATAGCGGTATGGAAAGATATCCAATCCCAAAACTTGTTGTCGAAATCAATTTTAGCTACTTTAAAAATAGCGTTAAAAATTGACCATATATTTTTCGAAATAATTTAGAACTTATAAGCATCTTTTACAATACACCAGACAGCAGCGTCCAAATGCTCAAAATTTGAGGTATTTCCCGTCGTTCTAAGATAAAGCACATTTTTGGTTCAATTTTCAACGCTATTTAAAGTAAAGCTGAATTTTGGACGCAGGTTTTAGGCTCGGGTATCTTTCCATAACGTCTTCAAGTCCAGAAAGTTAGAAGAAAATCGGAGGCGGAAGGTTAAGGTAGTAGCCTTTTTTGGTTATCAGTCTGGTCGGCTGGTGAAGGATACTCTTCCGCGGCCGGCCCGATCCACGGGACAGGTAAAAAAAGAGTTGCTCCAAATCCCGCGTAAATATTTGGGAGTGTTGGGGAAGGTCTATATTTTTCTTATTCCAACATTATTAGTAGAATCATAGTGGTTTCATGTTGGTCTTAAAGCTTCAAAATCACACTAAAACGCTAATTTGGCAAAATCTGAACGAAATTAAGGCTCAAACCTCCTTATTTCTATGTTATTTTATAGTAACCCATACATTTTTTCGTCTACATAGTTTTACTCTAGGAAGAAATACCTAGTTTGTAGAGAACGTGAGTTTATTCGGTTCTCCTCGATAAAGAAAAAGATCCTTATAATTTGAGCCATAATGGCGCTCCGCCTTAAGAGCATGTGTATTTTTTTAACTTTCCCTGACCATTTTTTTTAAAATAGGTCGGTTATCCCTCCTTTTTAAAAGAGTTTCAGACGCATCTTGACGTTATGAAAACCAAGAAACCACTCATAAATTTATCTTTACATGACCCTTGGTGGAAGAGTATCCTTAAGTTAATTCTACCCACTTCAAAAACACGTTTTAAGTATCCTACCGCAAGGATTCACGGTGACGTCAAACCTTGTCTCGTTTTTTTCAAAGCCGCTAATGATGGCAGTTATTTTCCGCTATATAAGCTAACTTTAGGTAAACTTTACCTTAGTTTTATTCGATTGAGGCCCAAATGTGTCAGCAATTTCTTTTCTTAAAAAATAAAAAATTGTCCATTAGAAATAAGACGTCTATTTGAGATTTTGGAAAGTCCGAAGCGTACTGAACGGGTTTAACTATTTTAAGGATGCTCCGTGCGCTAGCGCTGTACCGGTATCTATTTTGCATAACATTGAAACTTCAAACTTCGGTTGTTAAACAAATTCGTCGCAAAAACGAATAAGTGAAAATGGTCACGAAGGTAACCTTCCGTCACACTGCATTGTTGTTGATCGGACGATGATTCCAACTCATGGAGATAAAGCAAACCAGAAGTTTGTGAATTTGCTGTTGCAACTCGTGCAAGTTTTTCGTTTTACTTCCTTTCTTTCGTCAGTTCTGCGCATGCGAGACCAAATCCGATATAGCGACCTTTAGGTTGCGCTGTCCTGATAAATCAGGTGGCGCAAAGGGTTTGCTATATCAAATCGGGAGGTCAGCGTGAGGTGAGCTCAACGACCTTGAATCAAATCTCGGCTGAGAAGGAAGGCGATAAGTGTGAGCCTGTTTTCCCACATGTACCGGTACTTGTCTTCTTGTGTCCGTCTACACTCTATTGTCTGAAGATTACCAACCATGAGTTAGGGCTGTGAACTAACAACAAGCCGGCTCGTGCCGTGCCGTCGCACTCCCCTCTTCCCCCCACTTCCGATTGGCTACAACAAATTGATAACCTTCCGATGATTGGGCGCGGACCGGCTACTGAGATAGTCGAGCCGCCTTCTGTTGGCGCTGCCTCACTTGACGGTTGTCGCTTTGTTCAGATCTGACCCTTCCTCATTAACGGTAGGAACACGGGCAAAATGGACAATACTGCCAAGACAACAACGTCTCATCAGGTTAGTAAACACAATCATTAACTCTTTTATTGGACGGGAAAGCATTGAGGAATTTTCCCGCCAGAGTGTGCCCGCAAAGGGCATTGTGGTTTCGTATTATTATAAAAACTGATCAAGAAGTTTCGTATTCTTTCGTATCATAATTGTATTTTTAGAACTTTAACCACTACTTCCGTATTTTCTCCAGTTTGGGCATTGAGTTTTTACGTTATTATTTGGAATTCAAAAATACGCACTGGAAGGATATCGCTCATTATTCATAGAACTTCTGTTTCGTAGGGCTAGTTGGTCCAGTCCGAATTACAGGTTCCTTCTCTGTAGACATGGGACTTAAATAATGCCCCCTTCCCGCGGATGATAGTGGAGTAATTTGAAGGTATTCATTTGAAGGACTTTTCACCTTGACAGCGAGACTTTCCTTTTATTTCGCGTCTCATTTTAAGAGGACATTATTTTGATCTGTATGCAACGAATGTGTTTTTCTAAATATATAATAAAATCTTTTATTTTGAATTTATTTGAAAAACAACGTCATGAATTCTTTTTTAACTATCGATTTGAAACATATCTATCAAGGAAAAGAGCCGTAGGAACGTGCTTACAGCTTGGTCGTTTTTCTTCGTCGTGCATTTTATCTCAGGCACGGTGTCACTGACAAAATGGTGTCTCATTTATAGTGAAAGTCACATCCATTACTACGTTTTTAAAAATTGACAAATGCCTTAAAGCGTTTTTTTTTCTTCTAGCCATAATTCAAAAGTTTTGTTTTTCATTTATTTTTCTCGTAATGAAATATAAATAAAACCTAATTTGAATTGTAAATATCGAAAGCAGACATCCTATTGGCTGATGAAAAAAGTCGACCATGTTCATGAATTCCAATGGACTTTGCTTCAATCATTCATTTTTAAAATTCAGTGGACTATCATTTTCATTTCCCTCGAGACGTCATACACTGTCTCCGTTGCAGTGTATTATCTTGTTTGATAAAATTATCTGGCTACAGCGTTTTTAAAAATAATGGTTCAAACATTGCTCTACATCTCTATGTTGAACAACGATCCGCACAGGAAAATTTCATGAAATCTATTATTACATTTCCCCCGAGGTGTCGAGCCAATCAGCTGATTGAGTGTCTTAGTTGTGTATTCTTCAGGACGATCAAGCATGTTGGTTGCTCGGCGCAATTGTATACTCACTCGGCTTGTCAGTTACCCGTAAAGGTTGCATATCCTCATCATCGACGACAAAAAAAATCACGACCTAAAATAGTTAGTTTTTTGAAATTAAAAAAAAGAAACTTTTTATAATTGCAATATTTTGACGAGACGAAAACAAGTCACGACCTAAAATAGGTTTTTTTTTTTTTTTACCGAGACTTTTAAAATCGCAATATTTTGACGGAATGAAAACAAGTCACGACCCAAAATAGGGATTTTTGGATGACC
>Ga0058701_10006271_pt1 | contig 10011 bp, 5 predicted proteins | sample AgamicOrMae_FD_97039 | JGI IMG/M metagenome (GOLD analysis project Ga0058701, IMG submission 97039) | Agave microbial communities from Guanajuato, Mexico - Or.Ma.e | ecosystem: Host-associated > Plants > Phyllosphere > Phylloplane/Leaf | place: Guanajuato, Mexico | collected 2012-06-04 | reverse complement strand
TAAATTTATAAACTCAATATAAAGCTAAAACTTTGACAAGTATTACAGGACTTCGAGCACACTATTTTGTTAGAAACATTACTTAAACGAAGACGTTATTTTAAACGTTCGGGTTTATACTTATGAGTGATTGTTTTTTTTTTATTGCAGAGAAAAAGATGGCGCCTGATACACCGAACAGCAAACAAGGCACCCCTGCAAAATGCGAGGGCTGCAAAGACGGTCGCAGGAAGTCCAAGAAGTGTACGCCAGCATGCATAGCAAAGTATGTTGATGTGAAAAATAGTTGTGACGAAGGACGATTTTTTGAAAGGATTTTTGATTCTAACCTTGTTTTTTCTTCCAGCAAACGGAAACTAAAAGATTTCCAGATAAACGGCGATGTCGACGCCATCAAGAAATCGATAAATGCTGCGGACTCGGCGACGAAGCTAGACGACAAATCCTGGGTAAGTGGCCAATAGTCTTTCTGTTTTTAACAGAGTTTGACATTAGGGTGTTTGCCGATCCATCCTGGTTTAACGTTACAATCTGAGTATTGACGAGACACTAGTGCGTAAGTCAATAGCCTTGTGCTATAGCCTGCCCTCGACAATCCTGATGCCGCTTACTTCTCGGAGGTTGCTGTCGCCGAGAAGTACCGGTAAGCGGCAGCAGACTTGGTGACCTTAAGGTTTCGTCAAGTGTGTCTTTCCGCTTCGCGATCCAAGGTGGAACACGATATGTGAAAGATACTGTCAAATTTGTGAAGCTCTTATTTTAGCTTCTGCCCATTTCATTTTCCTGGAATTTCTACTAGTTCCAGGCACTGTTTCGGTTCTATTTAGAGGTCTGGTTTTGATGGTTAAGTAACTCTTGTTCTTGTCTCTTTGCAGCAGGATGATTCGAAACCTATGGACGTTTCGGAGAACCACACGGACGCTGACACGAACTCGGATGGTCCAGAGAGTTCGAGTTCGCTATCTCCGGCAGAAGCCATGGACGGCCAAGGCATGAACGACGAGCATGCGGATGCCAATACTCCGGACACACCTCTCGTAAATCCCGCCAAATGGACGGTAAGTCTCCTCAACCCCTTCTATTTCTGCCTTTTTTTTAACGCCGAATTCGTTAATCTGAGAGACATAACTTGCCGCGAATTATTTCGACAGCCTTCTCGATATCACTATTAGGGATGGTCACTTTTAACGTGTTCAAGATTACAGGAGATTAGGACAGTTGATGACAATATTCACTGTAAATCAGAAATTACGAAATATTTCATGAGATCCGTACTATTCTTCTAGAGCTTATTCCACGAACCATTGTGGGTCAGAGGAGGGCTTTTTACCAGCGGATGTGAATATCCCGGGAAGGAGGCTTATGTGGATGAAATTTTTGCAGGTTTCGGAAGTTTGTGAATTCATCCGGAATCTCCCTGGCTGCACGGACTACGCCGAAGATTTCGCCATCCAGGAGATCGACGGCCAGGCGCTGATGCTGCTGAAGGAGAACCACCTCATGTCCGCCATGTCAATGAAACTGGGACCGGCTGTGAAAATTTGTGCGAAAATCAATTCGTTACGAATCGACGTAACGCCGCCGGCGACAGCGGCCAACAGCCCGGAGAAAAAGTGAACCCCTTTGTGTGCGCAACGAACTTGTGAGAAACGTCAGTTTTCGAACTAAGCGTCATTTATACGGACTGTTTTGTAGGATTAAATGTCATCGAGATTTCCAATCAATTTTATCGGTAGAACGAAGATGAGACATCTTGACTTTTGTAATCATTGAAGCATTTGCGACAGAGTAGTCATTCATTAAGCTTGATAGCCCTTAGCTTTGCTCGGGCGCTAACCCATATCTGCCTAGAGGACGCGCCTTAGGAACTTCCCTTCCGGCGCGACGTGGGTTGTACAAATTAGTGCGAATTTGATACGGGCCATAAATTTCGATTCGTGTGTAATTCCTAATCATGAAATAAGATCAAACTCGGAAATGATTCGGATTACAAGCAGCGTGGAGATGTCGCCTAGGACGAATATCTTAGTCCGCCTCCGCGTGCAGAGGCCCTAGAGGATTTTTCCATCATTGCCCTTAATCCAAAGGGTTTTTTTTTAAAGTATTATTATTGATTTTCGCTTAGAAAGATGATGATTTTTTTTATTGAAGATCAACCGTTTTCCTCGAACTTGTGAGGAGATTTCTAGGCATATATGGGTTAGCCTTATTTATCTTCTTTATTTACGGTTCGGACATGCTGTCTTTTGTACCCAGTGATTTCTTTTTTAGTTGTATAAACAGAGGCATCTATTTTACTTGTACATAGCGTATCTTTTTTTAAAAAAAACTGTTTTGTATATTTGTATAAAGTGTACAAAAGTCATGCCTAGAATTGTGGTCAGATTTTTAAGTTGGATACGTGATATTATAAAATCCATTTATTTTAGTCCTGGTTGTGTTCGGTACGGACACTATAACACAATCTGTTGAGATTCGGTAACTTTGTTTATTGCTTGTTACTTCGGCAAAATCACTATCGGTTCGTTTGCCTGGTGAATCTAGTCTGTACTGCTTAGTGTTCATTTTATTCCATCTTTTTGTGTACTTAACTTGTGAATGTTCTTATGTGATAGTGTCGATGCAGCCCGTAAATTCTGGACTTTTTATTCTGTTTAATCGGGAGATGCTCCTTATTTCTTTCGTTTCCGATTGAAAGCTACTCAAGTCGCAAAGTCGATATCAGTGTGGTTCTAATTTTTGATCACTGACATACTGGTGAATATCTGGGGAAGTCAAATAGCGTTTATTATTAACTTATTGTTGTTATCGCCAAATGTTTGTTGAATTAATGATAAGTTCAATTTCTGTTTCTTACCAAATTAGGTAAGAGGATCTTATTTTGTTTCTTTAGGTTCAGTCTAGATCTGAAGTCCCCAACCCTTATATCTGAGAGTACTCTAGTTGAGAGCCTGGAAAAATATGTAAACAGGGACTTGGCCATCTCCAAGAAATTACTTGACATCCAGGTAGCGTTGCGCCCCCCTCTTAATCTTATTCTGCCATGACGAACCCGATGATGGACCAATCTTAAGGTTCGAGTCTTAAGTACCGTATTTGCTCATGTATAGAACGCACTTTTTTTCAGTCCTTTAAGCCCTCAATTTCCAGGTGCGTCCTATTCACGAAACACCTTATACATGGGTTCAAATGGAAAGTTTTTCAAATTTTGCCTTCTGAAAACCCGGGTGCGTTCTATATAGGGGCGCGTCCTGTACACGAGCAAATATGGTTCATAAATCAGGTGACGGATGTTCTGATCCTTCTTAATCCAGAGTGAAAGGAGACTGGTTTTAAAGGTTCTGAACTTCGATGGCTTCAAATGAAACTGTACTAGTTGAATATGCTATTTCAAAACTGTACTACGTGCAATGTATAAGCATAGGAACTAGTACATTCTGGAACGAGCATTTTCAGCTAGTACAGTTTCATTTGCAGCCATCGACTTATGCACGCCGGGTTGAAGAAGGAACAGGGAAAAAACATAAGCCGGGTTTTTCATGGCATATTTGTTTACATTTTCTTGCAGGCTCTTAACGAAGTCTCTCCACTAGAGTTCTCTATAAAGCGTGAGACCTTTGGAAAAGGATGAAGAAATTCTTAAACTTGAATGTGTTGATAACTGTGCCGTTGCTAGGTAGCACTTCGTGACTGAATTTGGATCAGAGAGGAGGAAATGTCAACTCATTTTTCTACATCAAATCTGTTATTTGAATGAATGCAGCTTAATACGCTTCTAGTGGTACTTGCAATAGCACGATTTTTCATCGTCACACTTCAAGCACTTTGTTTTCATTCCTAAGATCTCACGCCGAGGGGTAACAACTTGCTGGAAATCTGTACACCGGATATCAAGGATATCAGCTGGATATCAGAGGTATAATAAACGGATATCAAGAGAAAATTCGTCAAATTTGAATTAAATATCCGACAGATTTTGGCAGAATAGTGTATTATAAAATGTCTGCTGGCTAGATACACCTAAATATTAGCCAGATATCAGTGGACAAAGATGAGATAGTGAAAACTTGAAAAATCGCGGATAACAGCCATGGATATCAAGGATATCAACCGGATATCAAGGCCTTTTGTACACCGGATATCATGAGTTGTTACCTCTTGTCTCACGCTTTTGCATACCATTCGCAGGGCTGGGCAACTTTTGTTCTTGACTGTACCTGCCTCTCTATGTACTGTACATGGTAAAAGTACATAGTTACGTTAACAAATCAATTTAACTACTGAATATTGACTCGAACTGTCAAGTTTGATAGGAGCATTGAACGTTTCAATGAATTAAGCCACGAAACATACACCTTTTTGTTACTTACTTGTGTGGTTGCTATATTATCACAACTTATAGTTACCTTACTCTAAACCGATATTTAGGGTTCTTTTTAAAACATCGCTCATGATATTTTGTATTAGTCATTAAGTTCCCTAAGATATGATTTTGTTGAGGAACGTATCGACATTTTGCGTAGCATTTATTGACATTAACAGAGTGCTTTATTTTGTGTGAACATTTCCGAGGCATTCTGCTCACGCTCGATTTTGCCTGATCGTCAGGTTGTGAATGTCTCTTACGAGCGAACCTTTAATTTGTTTATCGGATCATGAAGTTGACCGTTTTATACTGAACCGTCGTAGCACTGGGTTTTATATGCGTCTCACTGCCAACATGACTTTATTGTACAATTTCTACATAGAATTAAATTATTGTTTATTATATTACTAACATATGCGTTGATTTTTACCCCAATGATTTTTTTTACACGATATTATTTTAGTGGAGATTAAAATGTCTGCGGGAAGTGAATTTCACATCAGAGAAACTCGCCGAGCTGGGAAGGGAAGCACTTGGCTATTACATTGATTAAATTGTTTTGTTTTTTGATTTTTTTCTAAAAACATAAGAGTAAAGATGGAGAGTTTTTCCCCATGATTAATAGGTCGTATGCCAAGCCATCAAGCATGAGAGCTTTACAAAGCTCTCATGCATCAAGACAAGAGAATTGAAAATCCTCCTTTGAAGGCTTTTATACATAGAGAGACCACAGTCCGTTATCTACTGACACCGGTAGTAGGCTTTATCTTGTCTTCGGGAAAAAAAAAAAACGATTTTATGTCTTCCGAAGAGACTTGGCGGATTTTACGAAAGGTCTTCGGTTCACATCATCCCCATTCCTAACCAGGAAAAAATAATTTTGAACCTTTGAGGTATCAAGAGATCAAGTGTAAAGCGTCTAAAAGCAGGGTGCTCTGCTCCATTTCGAACATCCTCTTTTGGCGCACCTCAAGCGGAAGTGCAAGTAAACGTCATTAACGTTATCTAGGAACCGGCACAAACTACGAATTCTGCGTTTTCAATTCGCTGTTGTTTGGTAAAGTGTATAGTTGGTGGGTAAGAGTATAGAATGGGTTTTTTCATAGCATGGAAAGGGCATTTCCGAAAAATCTTATCTATTCTACCAATCGGTTGGTCTATTTTGGCCGTGCGCGATGAATTATAACGATCCAATTAAAGATGCGTCAGGTCTTCGCTATTTTCTTGGCTAGACGCACATGGATTGGGTTTGGTAGGACGCCTAGCTTGATGAAGCAACAAACTCGGTCATAAATCACTGTCACACCAGACCTTGCCCCACCGTCGAGCGCGTGCCATAGCTGTACGGATTAAGCAACGCAGCTATTTGTACCATTCTCAAGAGCATTGCAATCATTCACTTGTATATGTCGCTCGTCTGCAAATGTTCTTCAAATAGCATTTGATTAAATAACATTTTATAACATTTTTTAAGCCCCTTCACCGGTAAATTGACCTTACCGACAATTGAAGTAATTCTTACCGGTATTCTGAGAAACTTAAAAACATTAGGTCATGAAAAGCTTGTTACGCCTCTACCTGGCCTCTACCAGGTATGTACAGTATAAGTAAACGAAAATCAGTCCGCCGTTCCTCTTTGTGCTCATAACAATGCCCTCCATCCCAATTGAAATCTGATTGAAAAGTAAAAGAAAATTGTTTTTGCTCTTTCAGCGTCGAGTTTGTATTTCGTGCTATGAAAGTTGGACGATGCCAACCTCCCCATCAAAAGTTTTGTGTATGCTTCAGAGGTCTTATCTTGGTTTAACAGTCATTAATTTATCTTTTCACAATGAATAAAGTTAAAACCTGTGTAGATAACTTAAAAAAGAAAATTTCAATCCCTAGAAAGCCTTTTGAAAATCGTAAGTAAAGTAGCAAGAATTCATTTTAGGTTGGCAGCTTGATTACGCAAGTCACTGCCTTGCTTCTTAGGACGACCGGTCGCTCGAAGAAATTTTTTAGGTGAAGTTTCTGGTGCAGTAGTTATTAATCAAACGTGAATATTACGGTATTTTACTGTTTTGTGTATTTCCACATAGCGCAGAAGTAACCTACATATATTTTATGTTTTTTCTCTGGCAGGCGTTCGAAGTGTCATCATGCTCAAGTGTTTAGAAAATGTAAATCTCAGGCCTAATTCAGGTTCCTGAAGAGGGGCGCACAAGCCCATATTATCACCTTTACATGGCTTACGATACGATATGATAAGCTTATGGGCCCTAACTAAAACCCCTACGGATGTGGGATGTTGCTCTCTTAGAAGACGATTTATGGTAAGTGCTTCATACATGGAGAAGACACTATGAATGCCTCACCTGGCTGCTCAGCTGAGGTGATTATGCCTCTCATTTATGCCCTTGTTCCTCCTCAAGCTCGAGTATTGCGTCGCCAAGCTGTAGTATACTATATTCTTCTTTATCGTCACCCTCATTTCTAGCGTCCTCTCCCGCCGTGGCAGTGAAAATTCCCAAGGACCTTTTGTTTCCACCGTTTTTCTGGCATCATCTGTTCGGCGTCCTGACCGTATCAAAATTTATTGTTTTATTTTTACGTCATAATACGATGTCAATTTCTTCATATTGGACGCTTCTTAATGGGAGCCTGCTAATCTCATTAGATTTTAGTCTCAGAATTGCATACTGAAGTTACCTTGTCACAGGTACTTCTGACCAAGCTGAAGGGTTATCTAGTTACTTTGAACTTCCCTGTAGGTAGTAGTGCAGCATCCCAAGGACCTTTTTTCCATTTATAGTTTCCTGAGCAACAAGTTGACTTAGAAACAAGCTTTAGATATGCTAAAGCAATTTGTACGCACTGTTAGCTTTATATTTATGAAATACTAACCTCTCTCTCTTACCTTTGACCTATTGCTGCAGTAACAATCAAAACCTTATCTTTTGTCAGAACTGGGAGAGGATGTTTAGTTCTCTGCTCTAAGTGACCCACTCAAATGTTTTTATAGTTAAATAATTAGTCATTTACGCTTGTAGAGCAGTGTATCTCCTAGTTGTTTCATGAGTTGATTTTCAATATCAAGTTAAGTTTTTATAATTTCCTACTTTTATCATTGTCCTTTATGACTTAGCTTTGGCTTTGAATACAAGAAAAATGAAGTTTTGTTGTTAATTGTCTTGTTTAATGGTTCAGATATGAGTTGGGTGGGTGAAGTGAGCCAGTTGGGTGTAATGCCTTGAACTGTACCTGTCATACTGACTAGTTTTTTGTAGAATGTGATATTGATTTTGTGTTATGTCTTTTTCCTCTGAAGATTAAGAGGACCCCCAGATTTATTTTTCTACACTAGCGTTCCTATCTAAAACAAAACATGAGGGTTGTAGCCTTGGTCAGTGGGGGCAAAGATAGCTGCTACAACATGCTAGAGTGTGTAGCTGCAGGTCACGAAATAGTTGCTCTAGCCAACTTGAGCCCAACCAGCAAAGGTATGTATTTTTCACTGTTGCAAAGTTTATACATTGTCTTTTGCTCCCACAGAACATGACATTTTACAAACAGGACTTTTACTCTTTTAAGTATTCAAATGAAACATCTTATTCTGTTCCAAGTTTATGGAATGAGCTAAGGGCTAATTAGCTTTGAATTCTATGAAATCATGTAACAGATTCGAAGGAGGCTATTCATGGCCCCAAATTTTTATTTTGATAAGTTTGGCCTGATACAAGAGCAGTGCATAAGTAAGATTAATCTTTTCCAAATGATATTAAGGATTTACTCCTGATATAAGTATTAAAAATGAATTTTTCAAATGATTCTTTGACAAAAATTGAAAAAAAATGAAGAGAAAAAAATCAAGTGTTTTGATAAAAGGGGGGGAGCAGGAAACCATTCAAGCTTCATAGTAAAATTAAGACAAGTTAATTTAATTATCATGGAGGAAGCCTACAGTGGTATTTGTTGTTTTCAATTATCACAAAAGTTGTTAGAATTGTTGAACTTATTCTGAAAAAAATTCAGAGATGTGAAGTGCAATGCAATGACTCTGGAAATCAGTTAATAACAAAATTGTTGTAGTAATGACAGAAGTTATGCCTGTGGGACACAGCAGAAAAATGAAAATCTGGTTGTTTTGTTTTAGATGAATTGGACAGCTACATGTATCAGACAGTTGGTCACATGGGAGTAGAGTTATATGCTGAGGCAATGGGTCTTCCTCTTTTCCGTCAAAATACGGATGGAAAAGCAGTTCGACAAGAAAAGGATTACACACCGACTGCCGATGATGAAGTTGAAGACCTTTTCACTCTCCTCTCTAGGGTAAAAGTAAGTTTATCTTGTTCCCTAGCAAATTTTTGGACGCTTACGTCAGTAAAATTTCCTATTTTTATCAAAGATCTTGCGTGGTAAATTTATTTGTTGATTCTCTTCAGGAAGAGGTTGAAATTGAAGCAGTAGCTGTTGGAGCAATTCTTTCGGATTACCAGAGAATACGAGTTGAAAATGTGTAAGTATCAGTTGGAAGAAATGTCAATGTGTTTCCCAACAGAATCAAGCTGCTCTTTGAGAAAACGTTTTCGCGTCACGTGAGTAGCGTTATTTTTATATACACGCAATAGTTGTACTAGAAGCTCTGACGATATCAGGGTAGTCCGGTCACAGAGGGTCATGTTAAGACAAATAAGTGAAAGAGGTCTTTTGGTTTTCCTTGCGTCTTGATGCGTCCGGAGCACTTGAATAAAAGAGGAGTAACTGACGTACTTTAAGAAAAATATGGTCAGGTTGTTTCAGAAATGTGCTCTTATGGTGGAATGGAAGTTTGGCTAAATTTATATATTTTTCTTTCTTTTTGAGAGGGGCCGAATTAAATTCCTTTCTTCAAAAACTGTATTTAGGTACGTCTTCTTTGAGTTAAACGATCTGTCCAAAAATTAAAAATGGAGGGTCACCGCGAAATAACAGAGAAATCTGTAGCGATGTGCTTTGTTGTTTTTCCCGGATTTTGCCAAATTGGTGTTTCAGGGTGGTTTGGAAGTCACATTATCAGTATAAAATCACTGTGATTCAACCTACAAAGTTGGAATATAGGTCTTTTTTAACACTTACAAGAATTTAAGTGGGAATTGGAAAAGCTTTTTTTATTATTATTATAATTTATATATTTTTTACCCGTCCTGCGGATCGGGACCAGGCCTGACCGGACTACCTTAAAACCGAGCCGTACCTACACATACAGGGTGATTCAAAAGGTAATGTACAAAATGAAATCGGGGATCGGGGACCCCACACTGAGTCGGGAAAAGTGGGGTACTTAGGGTCAAAAATGCACCAGTTTTGAATTAGAGCCCTTTTTGTTCGACCAATGAGCGAAGTGGCGCGAAAATTTTTGGGAGGTCTGAGGGATCGTTTTCTGCGAGCTTATTTCGTTTCCCGAAAGCTATTATTCTACTCCGATTAACTTTTCTTTGTCCCGAAGTTTAGAATTAGCTGCTTTGTCCCATACCTTTGCTAAATGACTTGGCAGCTCAACTGGTAGCGTACATGATTGTCAAGCGGAAGACCCGTGTTCGATTCCCGGGGATTACTTTTTGTCGTCTTTGGAAAATTTTTGTCCGTGCTCCCATGGCTTTAACTGTTAATGCTATTAGATT
>Ga0058701_10006270_pt1 | contig 10011 bp, 5 predicted proteins | sample AgamicOrMae_FD_97039 | JGI IMG/M metagenome (GOLD analysis project Ga0058701, IMG submission 97039) | Agave microbial communities from Guanajuato, Mexico - Or.Ma.e | ecosystem: Host-associated > Plants > Phyllosphere > Phylloplane/Leaf | place: Guanajuato, Mexico | collected 2012-06-04 | reverse complement strand
ATACTAACCTTACCTAACTTAGCCTAACCTAACTTAACATAACTTGACCTAACCTAACCTATACGAACTTTGGCGTTTGCGACTTTCCTCGTTTGGCGGTTACGGACTGGCGCTTGCGGCCTTGGCACTTGTGGTTTTTGGCGCTATCGAATGCCCCCCTTTTGGGTTGTCAGATTTAAAACCCTGTATAGGTAAAGAGGTGCAAGCGAGGGTGAGCGCTGTGATTGGTCGACGAAAGAGAGAGAAAATACGACTTGGTGTATGTGCGAGAGAGACAGACATGCACAAAAAAAGGGTTGCCGCTCCTACCGCCCGTAGCGGCCATTTATTCTATTTCATTTGCGCCACTTCACTAATATAGGGCTTTAGTCAAATTGAACTGATCAGTTTAGATGGAAAATAATACGAGTATTGTCGTACCGATACAGACGCACAAATAACGTAACGCTAACTAGGGCACTTCTCGGCAACTCTTTCCCTCTTCGTAACGCTTTTTCCTTATATAGGCTATCGGGCGTAACGCAAACCCTTCTCCCAACGAGTATTACGCAATTTAAGTACGACCCCTAATCTATTTAAAATGTAAGTGATATACCTACATGTTAAAAAAAATAGTTGGGAAAATTGAGGTAGTAATTTCAACCTTTTGGTTCAACCTTCCGTCGTCAAATCGATTCGATTAAAACGACATCGGAGCGAGGCAAGAGGCTTCCAACCTAACTTAAACTATGATAACCAAGCCCCTTGTCGCTTAACTTGTGCCTCGCTTCACTATCGCTCCGCTTGGCTTAACGCCGTAGTGGTTGAACCATGAGGTTGAAAATGCAACCTAAAACATTTAGTGCAATATTTAGGAGTAAATTTCAACTCCTAACGCAGTTTTTACAACTAAATTTTTAGCGAGTAAAATTTGACATTTATACTTCCGAAAGATCGACTTTGGTTTTCTTGGAAAAGGCGATTTAGCGATGATCCCTGAGTAAATCTGTTTAAGAGAGCTTTTTTCGCCGAAATTGGCGAGGGATGAGTTTGTGGGTCCAGGTATAAAAGTGAGGCAAAGGCGAAACCAAGACCAATAAGACATACTTGGAGGAGCAAATGCGCGATATGAAAGGATATGGCTCGCGGTAGAAAAACAATAAAAAGAGGAAGAAATGGGTCCTCCCGACGCCAATTTTATTCGACCGTATAGAATTGACACAAAAATGCCTTCACGATTTCGACGACCAGAAAAAATGTCAAGCAAAAGTGTACTTCAGAAAAAAAGCTATTTCACGGGGAAAGAAATGGTTTTGTTACGGCAACAAAATTCGGGACAACAAACATTTTTTTTGTTCTTGCAACCAAAAATTTTGCTGCAGCAACCAAACGTTTTGTTGATAGAACAAAACATTTCGTTGTTGTAACAAAATATTTATGTTATCCCTTTTTTAACAAATGATTTTGTTGGTATAACAAAACCTTTTATACCGTGTAAATAAGGCTAATATCGGAGGAAGTGAAATTACGAAATAGGGAACTCACGCAAAAGGACAACTAAACAACATTTTTCGACATGCATGAAGCCACTACTTTACGAAATTACTGAACAACCGGAAACTGCTCGTCACAATGCGAAAACATATAGTCAATTGAGTATAGTAGTTATCCGGTACTGTTATATTGTCTACCGGTATTTTGGGAGCATTGTTTTATACCTTCTCTTGATTGGCTCGAGGCAGTTCTTCGGACAGGAAGCGGTTGTTTTCAGTAGAAGTAGCCTATAGGGTTAATACTTGTATTGTTAAAGTTCGCATCAAACCAGCTGATCTGTTGGGTACGCCATTCGAGAATATGTATAAAAAACCTATGAGCCTATAGTAATAACCAAGAACTAAAGTAGGTTGAAATAAACGTCATATCTACAAATAAGGTAACTTAAAGTATGTTTCATCGACTTAGGTAGTCAAATTCACAAACAAGTTGTACAAAAAATGTCAAAACTGTATTTAAAAATCTGAAAGCATGAAAAACTCTAACTTTTGACCGAATAAACACTCAAGATCGGTTGGCAGCCAATAATGATGGTTATTTTGAATTTTCAAAATTGTCGCTGCTGCTGATTTGACTCATTTGTCTATTTTTTAGAGGTTTTTATTAAATATTTTTCTTAAATGACGGTAAGATACTAGTTTTTTCGTCTTTTTAGGTTCATCTTAACTTGATCATGTGAAACGTTTTTTAAACAACCTTATCGAGCAAATTTTCTCGTGAAATGTGAAAAAACTTGGATATTTTTGTACACGTTCATATAACGCCACGTAATCCTTGCTATCTTTGAATGCCTAAAACTCAAAATTTAGGACGGTGACAAGTCGTTTTTAGTGTTCAGGTGTGTTTAATGGCATCTTAGCTGTATTTCTGATAAATAAAAAGAGCCTGTTATCGGCACCCTGTAGCTCAATGAAACATCCTTAAGGTAGCTTGGGAACGTCATTAACTTTTAACCTATAACAGCCCAAAGTAGTTGGAGTGAAATTTAGGTTAAGATAAATTTGAAGGATTTTTCCTACCAAAATACGAAATATTAAGCGTTGAAAAATGCCTAAATGATTAAATTTCAGGCTTCCAGAGGGGTGATAGTTTTTAAATTGACAATACTGTACTGGAAAGATTCTCTAAAATATTTTTTGTTTCCGAACGGCATCGCTGGGCGGTAGTGGGTTGAGGTAGTCCAGGTCGAGTACTTCGGAAGAAGGATACCGTATGGATAGGTTGAGTGCCATTTGGGTAAGTAGGCTTGGTTCAGTAGGGTTAGATTTCATAACGGCCACTATCAGTTAATTTCAGTCCTTAACGAAACCTTGTGAAAACTAGCAGTAGCCTGTAGGGGTATACATGTGTTTAACAGTATAACTGCGGTCTTTTCGAGGTATTTGATGCGACCAACCTTCTAGATCTAGACCTACAAACGCACGCTCTTAAATATAAGCCTGTAAGCAATGTATAAATTTAAGATGGGGACTGCTGCCTATCTTTACACGGTAGCCCCCCTCCCAATGGTTGTATTACACAACCTTCCCCTTTCCCCGACAAGGAGATGACTTAAAAGCTGCTACACGAACCAAACGGTTGACAAAACTCATCATAGTTTAAGGATCCCGTGAGTACAACTGGATGGCTATCAGTGCATATGCTTAACGACATCCATGCACGGATATCTAAACATGAATATCCATAGAAGGTATTTGGCTACTTCCCGCAGATTCATCGGCCACAGTCCGAGTATAAACTACGTTAAATTACGTTGTTTAAACTACGTTTTAAACTACGTTATTCGCAAGGACACTTCCGGTGTCCGGTTCTGGCGCCAAGCGGCTCATGAATGGAAAGGGGAAAGTTTGTTCTTACGCGAAAGAGCCGATGTGAGACATACTTCAACGTCAATGAGTACTTCTGCCCAGACAGCTGTAGGACGTGATCAGAATTCGAGTGCCAAGTCTGGAACAGGTACCCGTTGTTTACTCCAGACGTAGGTGAATGGGCGAAAGAAACTCAATGTTGGCGCTGAGCCAAATACCTTACAATCGGAGGGTGTAAACACAAACAGCCCACAGAAATCAGACGCCCAACTTCTATAGTTTGATCAAGAGATAAACGAACAGTTCGCATGAATGTGAGCTTATGTCTGTCCATTCTCTCGTCTAACCTAGCTTGAGGTAACGTAGGGTCCAATCAAACCGAAGCCAAGGGCAACCGGAAGTGTCTGTCAACATGGGAGAAACGCAGTCTCCCCTTAAGTTTAATATACTAGAATCTAGCTTAAGTTATTTCTCCAGCTCAGCCTATTTTAAAATCTTTCGTAGATTTCAAAACTTTTTTCGGTAGTTGGAGTTTAAACGGGATACTTCCGCTAGACTAACTTACGCTACCGTTACCATATTTTTAAGATATGTTTATGATAACCGCGACTAATTTTTGAGTTTTGAAAGACGGACAGATTACAAAAAAGGCCGGAAACCTGTGAGGCTAAAAAAGTGTTCTCACCTGAGGGACGACCTATTTAAACCGGTACTGAAGTTAACCGAAAGTACGAATTATCACGTTTCGCAGCCATTGATGGTTGTTTAAAAAAAGTCGTTAGTGCCATCTAATAACCGGTACCGGTACCTGATTTTTGGGATATCCCCCGAGGAAGACGATTAGCTGTAAGCCTAAGATCTTTTCTCTCACCTCAATTTTTAAGTTCTCTGTATCCAAATCCGTTAATTGTATCCAATACGTAATCCTCAGGCAATGATTCACACTAAGCACACACATACCACTATCACAATTTCATTCATAAGCACTTGTACACTCGTCTGTCGCGAAGATTCGCAACACCGCACATGCCAACACACTACGCCAACAGCCGCCTTCGAGGATACTAAAACGATGGAAAAGGAAGACGGAGACGGTGAGGGCCGGGCCCAGTAAAGCCGCCGACCGAACCGCTGAGCTCGGTTCTCGGTTCTCGCTCCGAGTCGGCTCACCTCAAACTAAAACGGTTTGGCGCGGCTCGCCAGGGCCCGGTAGCCGCCGGCCCAAGACCACGCCACACCGCGCGGCAATGCACCGGTGGCTCGGGCTGGCAGCGCCACGGCACGGCTGGCGGCGGCATAGCGCGGCCTTACGCGCCGGCGGCCTGCACATTCGATGCTTTTCCTTTGAACATTTACCGCGAAGTAAATCTTAAATGGTTCCAGAGCAACATCAAGAATATATGTCGTTCACCACGTAGAATTATTTCAAATATTTTCTTCAACTTGCTGATTTGATTTTTTTAATGATTTTTCTTCTGAGGCAGCTTATAAAGGAAGTGCACTTTTTTTCGCAGTCTACCAACTCGCATTTAGTCTTTAAGTGACCCTTACATTGTGACGCATATTGTCAAATAGGACGAATTAGTTTTTAAGATACACTGGACCAAGGGCTAACATCTTCTGGAAATCTGTACAACGGATATCAGGATATCAAGGATATCAGTCGGATATCAGAGGTATAACAAACTAATATCAGGAGAAAATTGACCAGATTTCAATTGAAAATCTGACAGATTTCGGCAGAATATTCAAAATATCTACTGGATGTACTTAAACATTAGCCAGATATCAGTGGACAGTGGTCAGAGAGAAAAAAAACTTGAAAAATTGCTGAAAACAGACATGTTTTGACCGAATCCAACAGCCGGATATCAAGGATATTAACCGGATATCAGCCGGATATCAAGGCCTTTTGTACACTGGGTATCATGAGTTGTTACCCCTTGCAATGGATATTTTTTTTTACCTCAAGGTGAAAAATACATGACACGTCTAAAGATTTTCTTCTGAATTGATTTACTGAAAATCCGCAGATTCCGAAGAATGCTCTGAAAATAATTCATCCGTGGTCTGACTTGATAACATTTTACTTTTTTCAGACATATGATAAAAGCTGTCATGATCACAAACCTTTAAATCGCACTCATTGTCCGTAAGACCCAGCAAATACTTTCTCCTTTCTATCTCTTTCCAAACACCACACGTATGTTGTGATTTGTTTTCTTTCGATAAATATTGCTGTCTAGGTCCAATTTTCCCGATGGTTTTGGATAAAGCGTCGCACTAAATTTTATAGTTTGCAATTTCTGCCTCAGTGTTCCACACACATATCCACAATATGCGGCAATACACCACAAACACGTAGGTTAGGTTAACCACGAGGAAGTTAACCTAACCTAGTTTATGTTCGGTTAACCTAGGTTTGGTTCGGTTACGTCAGATTACTTGTATCTTGGGGCAAACTCTCCCTAAATTCCTGAACACTCCTGGATAGATATTCAGTACTGTCAGTGTCACCTCGTGCCGTACACTTCTCTGCGGCAGACTGCAGCGCGAGAAGTAAGCGGCATCAGGCGTGGAACCGTTGGGTTAAGATAACCTCATGCCTTGTGCTTTAGTCCACTGTCGCTCCGCTCGGTTTTGCAACATGAGGGGGAAGATAAGAGGTAGACAATTTTACCTTCCAACTTTGCGGTAAAAGAGTTCTCCGCATCGCTACTTTTTCCAGCTTCTTCTACTAACATTTTTCAAAGCACGTATTCCAGGTTTAATTAAGACCTTTAGACTTTCTCGCTGTCGCCTTACCATAACATCACTGTTTACGTCCGAGTTTAGGTCCCTCTCAAGATTATTTTTGCATTTTGCCGCCTTTGTCTCGAGGACTTCCGCGAGCTGAACTTGAAGTACCGGAACCGGTTTGTCACATAAGCCTATGACTCTTGTTATCAAGTTCACATTTGAACAGGATTCAGGCAGAGAGTTCGAACATAGATTGAGGAGGGCGCCTATTATTTTGCTTTATAAGGAAAGCTCAGCGTCCCACTTTTGGAGTAATTCCTCAAAGCTGGCCTCCCTCAAAATGGAACAGAGTCTTTAATATGGTATTTTCAACCTCTTGTGTCCTAATCTGGTTCAACGTTTAGTTGTCAGTATACAAATGAACAGCATACACACGGTATAAATGGTTTTGTTGTACCAACAAAATCATTTGTTAAAATAGATAACAAAAATATTTTGTTACAACAACAAAATGTTTAGTTCTATCGACTAAACGTTTAGTTGCTGCAGCAAAATTTTTGGTTGCAGCAACAAAAAAATTATTTGTTGTCCCTTATTTTGTTCTCGTAACAAAACCTTTTTCGTGCAACCGCGTAGGATATATAGTTTTAGTGAGGAAGTTGTCCTGTGTATCGCTCTATTCGACTATCGCCAACCGCGAGGAAATTTAATCCTTGGCGGCATTGAAGTGTTACTGCAACCTAACCTAACCATTTCTCAAGTAAGAAGAACAAAAAGAACACTGATTTTTCCTAATTACAGAGAAAATATGCGATGTCATGACTTCAGACCTTTCCTAAGCGGTGTAGATTCATATTTTTTAATGATTTAATAAGTTTACCTCGGGGTGATCTTTACTTTGAGAGAACATTCACCCGTTCTTTAGTCGACGTTCATAACCTTACATTTTTCAGCCCCTAGACGGGGGGCGAATGTTTTCTCAAATCAAGGGTTATTTCGCGGATTTCTCACGAAAACAAAGATTATGAGTTTATAGAACGCCTAGAAAAGGTCTGAAGTCATGGTATGGCATATTTTCTCTAGATAAGGAAAAATGGAGTGTTCTTCTTTCACCCCTTCTTTTTGTTCTTCTTATTTGAAAAATGGTTGATTTAAGGATATTCCAGCGCTTCCGACTAGTCAAGTTTATCGAAAAATTCAAAACGTGTGTTAAAAATCTGAAATTTGAGAAAATAATCGCTTTCGACAAGTATTTACTCGAGCTGTTCTTCGCATTTTATTTTCACCTCAGTAAAAATTTATTTCTTACGTTCAAAATTATGAAGTTGCTGATTTGACTTACTTCTCTACAAAATGCGGCTGTTTTAAAAGTTTTTAAAAATAACGTAACGGTGGATTGTCGTCAAACTTTTCTAAAATGTTTCTGAAACTCTAAACTCCGCTGGAAATAGTTTTTTTGATTCTCATCTAATCTCAATCAGACGCTATCAATCATAATTGAACAGTTTTAGCGCCATTTCTCGGAGCTGCCATAAGAGCCCATGCATTTTTTCCCAACTTTAGAATTTAATTGCGTAAAAACGGAACGTTCAAATTTTCTTAGACTTCGCCATTCGATAGACATACACATTTTGAACTAATCCTGGAAGTATCAAGCCCTTGTCTAATTTTAGCCCATTGTGCTGGAATATCCTTAAAGTGTAAGTTCTATTAACCCACTACCGCCCAGCGATGCCGTTCGGAAACGGAAAAAAATATTTAAGAGGATCTTTTCAGTTCAGTATTGTCACAATTCAAAAAATATCACCCATCTGGAAACCAGAAATTCAGTTATTTAGGCATTTTTCAAAGATTAAAATTGAGTATTTTAGTGGGAAAAAAAACCTTGTAATTTCACTTCATCTAAATTTCACATCAAATATTTGGGGCTGTTATCATGTAACATGCTGTTATGCGTTAGTATGGCGACGAAACTTAAGCGACGGCCGTTTCAGCGAAAGTCTTCTGACAGACCTGCAAGAGGAAGAGAAGAGACCCAGAGGAGCAGCCGGCAAGCTCATAACACAACCTGCGGCGAGGAGGGGCGGGGGAGATGGGAGATCGGGGCAGAGCGAGACCTAACTGACAAAAACGGCTGAGGCTCGCGGCTTCATCGAAAACAGGCGACCGGCGGAGGCCGGGTCCGGGCAAGAGGAGCCGAGAGCCGGCGGGCAGGCCCGAGCCGAGCGGCGAGCCCGGCCGGGTCTCAGCCCCAGCCGGTCGGTCGGGACCAAGTGGGCCCCAAAAGATCTGCAGGCACAGGCAGGCCCGTCCCCGGTGCATTGTCCAAAGCGGCGGCTTCAGATGTGTGGAGGGGAAGTGGAGGGGCGGGAGGGGAGGGGAAGAAGCCGACAAGGAAACAACACGAAAAAGAGTCGGGCGGTGCAGCGACTAGCGAGCGGGACCGGCGCACCGTCGCCGGGCAGGCCCAGGCCGATCCGGCAGAGCCAGCGGGGCAGAGCAGCCACGGCCGAGCTGCCGGGGCTGGGCAGGCGGCAAGAAATAGGGACTGAAAAAGCGGGGCCGAAAAGCCGCCTCCGATGCCATCAACAACAGATAGGTGATTGGTTCACTTTTATCGTCGCCGAACTTACTCTCAGTTTTATCCAACATTTCCCAACGGGCGTTCTTGCCTAAATTCAAAATGAACCCCCGTTTAAAGTAGAACATTTCCCAACGGGCGTTCTTGCTTAAATTCAAAATTAACCCCCGTTTAAAGTAGAACATTTCCCAACGGGCGTTCTTGCTTAAATTCAAAATTAACCCCCGTTTAAAGTAGCCCCATATCTGTTTAACCCATTCCCGCCCAGCGAAGGCGTTCGGAAACAGAAAAAAAATATTTTAGTGGATCTTTTCAGGTCAGTATTTTTATTATATAAAAAATATCACCGCTCTGAAAACCTGAAATTTATTAATTAAGTCATTTTTCAAAGCTTAAAATTTTGTATTTTAATGGAAAAAAAATCCTTCCAATTTCTCTTGAGCTGAATTTCACTCCAAAGACTTAAGACTGTTGCGGGTTAAGGGAGGGTAAGACTGGGTGGGGCGTAATTTGGTTACTTTTGAAAGTACTGTGCCCCCTATCAATAAACATTTCGATTGAGAGCTCTCGCCAACAACCTTGCACTGGTATAGTTATGGGTTTATCTTAACTCATAACCAAATTACGCTCTTCCCTGTTTTACCTTCGAACCCAAAACAGGTATATGGGACTAGCGGTTGCAAACATATTACATAACGCTCTCGGGGGTAGGGGGTTCTCACTTGCGCTACACCCCATTCATAAGGCAGGGGAATAGGTGGGGGGGTCGAAAACTGGTCCATTTACGTAATTTGTGTATGACCCCCTACCTATAATAAGAGTTGTTTTTTTTCTGTGCTTATTTCAACCTTTCACTACATTATGAAAATAAACGTCCAACAGGTTTGGTGCCTGCTGCCTTCGCTGTCATTACGCCGGACTGTTGCCAAGCCTGATGCCGCTTACTCCTCGGCGGCGGTTACTGCCGCCGAGAAGTAAGCGCGGGTGAGTGCAAAAAGCTAATGTATAATTTATCTTTGCAACACTCGATTTAAGAAGTGGTTTTCGTACTGGAGAAAATTTTGCGGGGGGTCATTTGATTGGTCGAGCTTGGTGCCTCTGTTTTCGCTCATCTCAACTCGGCGACGAAAGGTGGAACATAAAGTGGAAACTTCCATCTTCCAAATTTGCAGTAAGGGATGTAGCTGATGAAATTCGACGATCCATGTGTGTCTCCGCTCCGGAGATGACGTCTTGTAGCAGATGTCTGAGTGTTTTTGCGGTGAGGCATATTTATTGCCTACGCATAGACAGAGCCAAAGTGAGTTTTATCGTTTTATCACACATCCGGCATTACTCTGACGCCTGGCT
>Ga0058701_10006269_pt1 | contig 10011 bp, 2 predicted proteins | sample AgamicOrMae_FD_97039 | JGI IMG/M metagenome (GOLD analysis project Ga0058701, IMG submission 97039) | Agave microbial communities from Guanajuato, Mexico - Or.Ma.e | ecosystem: Host-associated > Plants > Phyllosphere > Phylloplane/Leaf | place: Guanajuato, Mexico | collected 2012-06-04 | reverse complement strand
CTTACCTTCTTAAATAAAAATAATCATGACAAAACCTTGAAACGATCCGGCTGCCGCCATTGAAGAGTCGTCTGCTGATGAGCACGTACAGCGTTGCCAGATTTCCGCCGGAATCGTCAATTTCGTACACATAACCTAGAAAAATCATTGATCGGATTGACACTAAAAATCTGCAGTTCCTCTTCACATTGCGTGCCTTCAAATAATTACAACTCGGTACTTGATGACCAAACCAACGAGATGCTGTAAGAGGTACCGGCGCGTTTTTATCGGTTGGTAACAGGCACTATTGTCATTGGAACGTTTCTGCAACTACACTTCCGTCTAGCAATTAACGAAAAGTTAGCTTCATAAATTGGGTTGCACTTGTTACCGGTAATTAGGCTTGCGAGCTACAATAACCAACTGACCCTATCGGTTCTGAACGGTGTTAGAAGCGTGCTACTCGGCTTGCTCGGCATCGGAACATCCAAACTTCCTCAAATAACAAGATTTAAGGATAAAGGAAGGAAAAAATACCGAGCGGCGGGGTTTCCTAATCTACTTTAATTGGATAAATTTTAGACCTCGCTGATTTAGAAAAGACGTTGATGAAATGCCGCTGTAGGCCCAAAGTGAGCACAAAGGAAAGATATATCTAGTCCGTCTCCCTTTGCCTGTTCATCATAACGGCCTGTTATATCAACGTTTTTCTATCGGAGTTTCCTGCGAATTAGGGCTTTGCTACTTGGTTTCCGGTTATTTAAAATCCCCTGGCAATTAGATACGGTGAGGTTTTTTGTAAAATATTTTATTTTTTACGTTATAAATAAAGCATTGCAAACAAAAGATCCTGCGAGCGGTTGCTTCTCGTCAAAGTCTTGAGGGGCTGGTAGATACAGTACACAACTTGAGCATTTTTAAGCTGGTATTGTGACGCTCGATCAAAATCAATTCGTTTTTTTTTTTAAGTTTTCGTCTCAAAGGATGCTTCAGTCCTAGGATTTTAAGAACTCCTTCCTCCGTTCTTCTGAAAATTAAGTATTTTACGGACAGATTAAACATTTTGTCCGTAGGTTACGCGACATAAGCAATTTGAATTTGTTGATCCCTTAGCGCCGCTACAGCACGCTCAAGGTAAGGTTATGTAACCTTAGCTCAAGGTGGTTCCTTGAGCGCGCTACAGTAGCGCCCCCAACTGGCCCACAATGAGAGGTGGTGAAGAGGTGCATCCTGGGTGCATCTCGATCAGAGATGTCAACAGTGTAAACTCCGTCGGTTCGTTTACCGGAGCAAATTATCGGGCGGATTTAGGACATTATGTCGTCGAATGCAAATCCTCCTAATCAGTTAACATGGACACTCAAGGGAAAAAAAATCGGTGGTGGAGCGCACGATTCATGCACATTTAATTTCGGTAAGTTACCTGAAAATCTGTCATTTGTTGAATAGCTTGCGGTTATTTTGTCAAAATGCGTAGGTATAATCATCGCATGATGCAAGCTTATTCTGCCAGACTCGTAAACTTAATTTGAGTTAACAGTCGTTTCATGTAACCTACAAAGCGTTGAAAACCTACAATACCTTACATAACCTATAAAAACGGAATACTGGAGTACTATTCAATCTCCATTATCGACTATGACTCACGACTGATACACTTGGCCTACTGCTTCGGTCGTTCGGGCGGCGTTCGAAAACGGTTTCCGCGATTGCTTTCATCTGCGTCTGTTACATTAAGCTTTTATGAGAGAGATAAAGACGGAGTATTCGCACCAGCGGAGTGTTTTTGATCGCAGCGTCGACTGGAACCATGGTGAATTGAAAAGTGGATTCTTGTAACTCAATGATAAATTAGGGCTTTCGCAGCACCTTTATAATTAGTGGTTAAAATAAAGCTATGCAAATCGAGGCGTTTCTCAAAAACCAGTATGAAGTTCGCTAATAACTCCACCAGGCTCCTGCGCCTGAAAACTGACCCAAATTGCTTCTGCGTTAGTCATATTATATTTTGGCTCTCGTGGCGTCACAAGCGGACAGGGTCTTGTGATGAACTTTTCGTGGGAATACTTTCTTCACATCGACAATGCATGTCGCTTTTATGGCGAAACTTTTGGGCGAATGTTACTTTTTAGGCGGCTGGTGGCGCCATTACGATGATGGTGAGTAGAGAACTAAAAAAATATTTCTCAGGTCCTTAGCAGTGAGTTTTGCACACTGAATGAGCTTTCGATTATTTTGAATGACAGTGAAACTCTAGGTTATTCGCTTTAAGGAGCAAAAGCATACTTTTAATTAGAAGTCGCTTTTTTTCAATATTTTGGGGTTTTTGACAAGGCGTTCTTCCATTGCGCATTCTCTTCTTAAACATGTAAGTAGGGTACGGGCCCTACTTACATGATAAACTCAATTTTTAGGGAAAAAATAAATACCCGCGCTTCTTGTTACCCGTACCCGGCGAGACTAAAAGAGGAAGGGTTAGGTACCGGAACCGAGAGGGTAACAGTTTTAAAACAAAACTTAAGATTGAAACTCAAAATTGTGCTCAAACGAACATCGGAAGCAGATTCAGTGCAGCCGCAATGCTGTAGTATTTTCTGTCAAGTCGTTTTGTAACCCGCAACTTGGCTATTCTCATAGCGATTTCCCGGTATATTACTCTTGTGTGCTGTGATATTGGGCTACGAGCTGATATGTTGCATATTCTTATCTCACATAGTTCATAAAAATTCTGTCCATTTTCATTTGATGTCCGTTCTCACCTATGAAAGCCGGCCGATATCCTTGATATCATATCTGGTTTCTCGAATTTCGTCCGCAATTATTGTTACCCCTTGAAGCCCTTCTCCTAATGAAGGCGGGCTTAAAAATTGCGGCCTTTCGTGCGTTGTACAAAACTTTGTGCATCCATTTCGGCATGTTGGCCGATTAAAATCTCCCGGGCACAAGAAACTCTAAACCATAGCACAAAAAGAGGCGGAGGCGTGGTGTCATCACCCGTAAGTAGAGCAACCCTTAACTGTGAGGTAATTTTGGCCGGGGATCTCGGATTATGATCAAAGAAAGAGGAAGCGTTGCGTTTTCTGATATGTGGCCGCGTTTTATGTAACGCCTCGTCGCTCGGCCGCGCCGAGCCGCCAGGGCAGACGCCGTGCTGCCGCACCGGGCCGAGGAGCGGTGCTGACTCATGCTTGCTTTGCGGCAATTGACGGAGCTTGGCTGGCGGATTTGCGATCAACGTTTCTGCGCTGACGAAGGGCTCGTGGAAACGTTTCGCCACTCTTCGGTAACAATCGGTTATCTGCCCTTTTCCCTCACACTTCAGTGTTTTCAGCGGAAGTACAGTATGTACCGCTTGTAGGTGCCCTCTAAATTTTGAACGAAGAGTCTGTTCGCACGCGAACTGCCATTTGAAATCTCCCAGACCTGTCCGCCTTCGATTTGGGTAAATCTACAGGTGTTTAAGAGGGCAGTATGGAAGGATTTTCAAACAATAAAGATATTTATGTAGCCTATGAGTTCAAGTCAGTTTAGACCCTAAAATTATAATTTTTAGTGTTAAGCCGGCTCTTGCGCAGGAAATACCCAAACCTGTATGTACATATTGATCAATTTCTGTTTTTTTTATCTTAAGTCCATCAGTTTGCAGGCTGAGTGGGCTTCTTCACACGGGATTCCTCCTGAATTACGGTTTTTAATCTGCAACCTCCCATTTTGCTTACATGAAATCGATTTCTATTGATTAACCCTTTATCGCCCAGCGATGCCGTTCGGCAACAGAACAATTTATTTTAGAGGATCTTTTTAGTTCAGTATTGTCTTATTTTAAAAATATCACCCCTCTAGAAACCTAAAATGAAATTATTCAGGCATTTTCCAAAACTTGAAATTGCGTTATTTAATGGGGAAAATCCTTCGGATATATCTTAAGCTAAATTTCTCTCTAAATACGTTTGGCTGTTATGGGTTAAAAAGAGATTTTTCGACTATTATTAACCACCAATAATTTTACGTTTAATATGTTTTAAGATACGAAATATCCCCAGAGCGGCAAGTTTTAGCCATAATTTACCCATTCACCACATTCCAGACACGATTTAACGAATGTAAATAAACGAATTTTCGGCATTCTCTTTTCCCTGGCTAGGAGGTGAACCGTTAAATTGTTTGGATATTTATATGTCATAACTTTTCAATGTAAATCATGTAGCATTTCCCGAGCCATGTTGTCTGTTCTTTAAGAAGCCATTCAGTCTATTTTATCCACGAGATACTGTGTGGGTCCCTCCCGTGACAGGAGATTTAGCAGCCGCGGCCCGCCCATCCCGTGCGTTTACAGTAAGTCTCCTAGTGCGCATGAGAGCTTAGTGCGCCTTGTTCGGCTATTTTGTATTCGAGTTCGCTTGAAATTATACGCATATTTTCACTTCTTTACCATTATTTCTACTAATAAGACTTCAGATTTTCTCCACGCGATGATCGTTTCGCCGCATTGATACAAGAAAAGGCCTGTTTACACCCCCAAAAAACTTAATCACCAATCGATTCACCGTTTTATTTTGAAAATATCGCTTGCGCGAGGCTCCACGGAGAAAATGACTTTGTTGCCTCAACAAAACGTTTTGTTAATATAGCCACAGCATACCAGGATTGTTGGGGTGACAATTTTTCTTGTTACGGTGATAATAGTAATTGTGGTAACAATTCATATTGTTGTTGTTACAATTGAAATTGTCAACACAGCAATTCTGGTTTGCTGAGGCTATAATAACAAAACGTTTTGCTGAGGCAACAAAGTCTTTCTCCGTGTCCCTTTTGGGAGGTTTTGAGATAAAATGCCCCCTAGCGAGTTGTTTTAGTTTAGGTCTATCTTATGTCAGATCTTATCGGATGACGATATGCATCAAAACTTTTGAATAACTGAGATCCAATCTGTTATTTTCGTGCAGCGCCCGATTTGAATGGGAAGCAGTGGGTCCACTATGGGCCCTCTTGGTTGATCGGTCTCTCCTGGAAACCAATCACAATTATTGCCATAAAACACTTTCAATTCTCAGCAAGCAAAATCTTGTCAAGTTGCGAGCTACAAACAACGCGGGTTTTCTTTCAATCTCACCGAAGTTAAACCTGCGAAGAACGCAAAATTCTTTCTCACGGAATAATATTTCTTTCCCGCGATTCATATATTCACACCCGACAAATTCAAGTTCAAGATGAAGGCCTTAAGGAACTTTAGCGAGTTTGTTTGGCGAATTAAAAGTTCTTAGCGAAAAATTACAGAGACAGAAACTTTGTCTATTCGAAAAAAAGTGTTTTCTTCGGACTCTCATACTCAATAAATCAAAAGGTTGCAGCGGTGGAGAAGTGACTTCCGGGAATTTTAGTCGGAAAGTCATCGGGGAGCGAATTTTACTCCGCAACTTAAAGTCACTTAACGCATGCGTTAAAGTGATGTTTGCGTAAAATGTGATTTTTTTGGAAACAATTGTTAAGTAGCTATATTTTAACATCCTCTTCCTCAGCATGACTGATGAGTTGATCTTGAAAACTACCATGGTCATGGTTTTCACGATAGACCAATCATTACCACGCATATCATTAGAAAAAGGCTCTTTTAGAGTTTTTTTCTTTTTCTTTTTTTCTTTATTTGAGGGTCGGTCTTGAAAAGTAACCAAAATACGAAAAATACGCGCTATGTTTGCATTTCCAAAACATGCCGGCATTGGACTAACCTAGGTACCGAATTCATCTATATCAGTTTTGTGATTTTAGTGAGAATGAAAAATGAAAGCATTTTCGAAGCAACTGCGAATTTTGTGCACTAACGCAGGGGTTAAAAGTAGTGCAAGGCTACCTTGCAAGTTAACTCGAAAACCATGAGTGATAATTTGTCATGTGTTACCGGTATATGATTTGGAACGCTTTTGAGTTGAGAAATCAGCACGACGGAATTAATCACATGTGTATTTCTATCGGTTGAAATGTTTTTTTTTTACCGCTTTCAATTCAAAATCGTGAAATCCGACAACATTGGTGGAAAGGTACAGTCGTGTAGACCAACACGTAGACATGTTTAATGTGGCATCGTTGGCCGCCGCTACGTTAACTCACAACATCAGAGGTAAATCGGCAAATATGAGATCTTTTGGTATATTTTCGTATGAATCATGGAGAATAGTCTTGAGATTACGGTGAAGTATGATTGAGCTGTCATTAATGATTGCGGGGCGAATTACTTTTAAAAGTGCTGAACAATATCTCTTATCTTAAGATTTCTGGAAAGAAACTATTCTGTTAGGAGACAATAAGTTTGCAAATCACTGAGAAAAGCAGTAATTCCTCGTCTTCCCAAATCGCCAGACATTAAAGGCAAGAATTTCCTTCTTCTTTTTTTTCCAACATTGTTAAATTATGCGAGTCTAAGGCGCTCTAGTGGCTTGGTTTACCATTTGAAGATTCTGCTCGCGTACACCTTATTTGGAATTTTTTTTATGGGGAATGAACCTTAATCTGGAGATCGTGTTTAACAAAACGTTTTACAGTTTTAAAAAAAGCGGCTGTGGTGAATTTAGATATGTTAACATTGAATCAAAACTGGTATTCATATACAGTAGTTGCTATTAGTAGGTCTAGACTCTATATACTAATATACTTCCCCAGAATATCTCGCAGAATATACTATACCTTGAGACTTTAGACCCTGTGCCCTGATACCTTGTGCCGGGGGGCATTCAATAGCGCCAAAAACCACAAGCGCCTACGCCACAAGCGCCAGTCCGTAACCGCCAAACGAGAAAAGTCGCAAAAGGCAAAGTTCGTATAGGTTAGGTTAGGTCAAGTCAGGTTAAGTTAGGTTAGGCTAAGTTAGGAAGTTAGGTTAAGCTTGGTTAGGTTAGGTAAGGTTAGTATTGCGGTTAAGACCTTTGGCGTTTGCGACTTTTCTCGTTAGGCGGTTACGGATTGGCGCTTGCGGCGTTGGCGCTTGTGGTTTTTGGCGCTTATAACAGCTACCCCCTGGTTGTGCACACATAGTGAAGAGGGACCCCCTCTAAAATGTGCGTAAAGGAGAACTTGTTTGGCAAACCTACCCTGTACTTTTTTCAACAAATTTTAATGAGGTCGGAAAACTTTTTGTAGGAAGTTTTTATTTGTCTACAAGTGAAAGTTTCGTGGTGTTTAACGGAGTTGCGTTTTGGAATTGCAACGCGTGAGCGCTCAAGTTTCGTGTTCCGCGTGCCCCTTCAGGAAACTGCTCACATTGTGCGTTACCCGCCAATAGCCGAGCACCTTCGTCCTTAATAGGAGCTTCTCACAAAATCTTCGAAATCTGTTCTGATCAGGTGACCCACCAAACGACTTCTCGTAATATTCCGCTCGATTTTTTTTGTATTTATCTTACAGCTTTAAAAAGATGATCGGAACGTCTTCTCGATTTCTCATACCAGACTTTGAAAAGATTCCATAAAAGCTACCTAGAAACTAACCTTGCGTCGTGAAGCGGACCGATAGCGAAAATTCGTCAGGGCACCTGACCTGTCGTTTATCGTCATAATTATGCACTTTCAGGTCGATCAGGGTTGAACGCAGAGGTTTACAATAGAACTTTCAAAACTAGGAGTACGGAATGACGGGTCTCAATATTAAAAAAAAGGAATAATCAAACTCTTTCTTAAACCTGTACGGTATTTACTGTAACAATATTTCAAAATGGGCAGTGGGATTATGAGCTCATTTTTCGTTTGGGATGCCATGCAATGTCGTAAAATCGCCGCATGACATCAAACGGCATGTCATCATATTTGGAAGAAAATGATGAAAAGTTCCTGGAAATTGAAAAATCCTTACTCCAGTGAAGACGAAAAAAAAAAAAAAAACCAGAAAACTTCTCTTTTAGGGAGTTTCTATTGACCCAACTGCCCTATTCCCTCAGGTTGGGGACCGTGCGTTCAAGTCACCTCCCATTCAAAAAGGCATTAGACTGGTGACGTGCGTTCAAGTCTCCCTGTATTAATGCATGTTGGGTCAAAAAAAAAAAAAACACCCTGCTTGTTAACATTGATAAGTCAGTTTTGACCATGGTATGCAGTAGAGTTATCTTCCCTCCCGCGACGTCTTACGTGGAAGGAGGTGAGTGGGGAGGGGGGAGATCAGAAGTGTAGAAAGGTTCAAACGCTGGCCGTTCACCGTCAGTCCAGTGAGATCCACTGAGCTGTTGAGTTCTCATTCTTGTTCTCAGCCTCTCTTTAGGTGAGTCTCTGGCGAACCTCAAGGATTAAGTGCCGAATCCGTCGATGTCAGTGATCTGAAGTTCTGTGCGTGTTTTTGTGCAGCAAAGCTCTGAAGTGTGTGCAAGTGGACCAATCTCTCGATAAGTGTTGTGTATTTTTACAAGTAAGCCATCTCAAGCTAGTTACAACTTATTGCCGGCTGCTACTTCGTTAAAAGCTTTTGTAGCCGTAGCGGTAAGTCGTGACTAGAAATGCGGGTAGCTGTCTTTATAGTCACAACTACAGCTTTGACTAAAACTTAAGCGGTGCCAACTTTAGGTGGAACGCCATACCACCCTCTTTCGGTCGACGCGTCCCCCCGTTTTCAAATTTAAATTTTCGTTTTGCAACGAAAGACATACTTCATCAGTACTTACTAGTATTAACCCGTTATGTGATGTATGGGTAGTAACTTACTACTTATACACAACGAAATATGTTTTGGAATAGGCTTACAGTTTACCGGGTGTCCCTGATTACCCACCAACCCTTTTTTCTTGCGGACGATTGGACTAATTCGGTGAAAGTATCTATTTGGTAATCAACCACGAAGAATTTGACGGTGTGCTTAGTTTTTTCTGCGTGCGCATAGCATCAGGGTGTGACTGCAGATAGATCCTTTTGTAGAACGAATATAGTTCCAATTGTTCTCGAGATAAAAAGGGTTGGACGGGTGATCTAGGACACCCGGTATATTAGACTAAAACTTAGACATTCTCTTCCTTTTTTTATGAACCCGGAGGGTTATCTCCGTTCAGTCTCCCAACATTAAAACATTTCTTCTTTTAAAAGGTAGGAGAGAAAAGCAAATTTTCGAAATTTACTCCTCTTTTAAAAATAATATTTTTGAAAATGTGAGTTTTTTAAAATTGTTTTTGTTCAATAGTCTATTTTAAATAATAATAATAATCAAGAAAACTATTCTCATACCCAGATTTTTAAATCTGTTTTTTAATTGTAAAACGTTCAAAGTAGTAAAACCAGTTAGACTTAGGCCCATAATGGTGGATACAGTTAAAATATTTTTAATGGATGAAAAAACGGCTCAGTGCTGGATATAAGAAGGGCGCACCACGCGTTCCTCGCCAATTTCAGTCTCGGACTTTAATTAAGCCCACAGTAGCGTGTATCTCTCTGCATTTAGAAATACGCCAGCGGTAGGCGAAGTATCTTTTCTGCGCTGTCTAAAATAGGTCATACGAAACTTTAGCTTACTGTTAGCAATTATGGTAGCGACTTTCCCATAAAATGTTTTATAGTCCTTAAAGATGGTACTGTACCCCCAGCTAATTTTCTTTCCCGGTTCCACTGCCCAGTACTTTGTACCGTACTTTGCACAAGACGTCTGTTTTTCGTTCCGTGAATGCGCGTCAGGGAAGAAATATGAGGCTTCCATTAATAGGTCATCGTACTGCAATTACGCTGTTTTTTTTATCTTAATTTACAACACTTTTTTATTTTGGGAACAATAAAAATGCAAAGAGATAAAAACTGAGACAGATTAGTTGCTCCAAGACGTTGCTCAAAATCTAAAAATTAACTTACTTTTAAAATCATAAATACCAAAAAATATTATACTCAATGCGACTTTCAAAACGATGAATTTAAAAATAAACTTAACCCACTACCGCCCAGCGATGCCGTTCGGCAACAGAAAAATTTAGTTTAGAGGATCTTTCCAGTTTGGTATTGTCACAATTTAAAAAATATCACCCCTCTGGAAACTTGAAAATTAATAATTTAGGCATTTTCCAGAGCTTGAAAT
>Ga0058701_10006268_pt1 | contig 10012 bp, 6 predicted proteins | sample AgamicOrMae_FD_97039 | JGI IMG/M metagenome (GOLD analysis project Ga0058701, IMG submission 97039) | Agave microbial communities from Guanajuato, Mexico - Or.Ma.e | ecosystem: Host-associated > Plants > Phyllosphere > Phylloplane/Leaf | place: Guanajuato, Mexico | collected 2012-06-04 | reverse complement strand
CCCAAAAACATGGCCTCGTGAAGAAATAGATGTCACTCGGTTGAAATATTCTGATGCTGTGGATTCGCATCTTTTGGCGAGCCGCGAAGGCGGACACCACTTGGCACTTTGATTCATGGTATTATTCCGGGCTTCGAGTTGGTCGAACTGATCTTGAGCAAAACTGGTAAACAAAATCGTTGTGCCGCATCGTTGGAAGGCTGCTTTTCAGCAAGAGGGCTAGTCATGTCTGTAATCTTTTACACTTGCAGGGAGCACTCATCTACGTTTGGGCGTAGAATAACCTTCATTTTGGGTCTTTGAAAAACTTTTGAAGAAAATTTTCCTATACCAATGTCATTGAAACTGTTATGATTTTTGGCGGTATTATCAAGGAAGTTGAAACACGCATTGAATCATTTCTTCTGATAAAGGTGGATTGAGAGGGAGAGGAGTAATGCCATATAGGATTATTTAAAGTGATTCCTCTGGGAATTATTCTTCGGATTATTATTGAGAGGGGTGCTTCACGGAGTAAGTACTTAGGCAATCACCAGGGAAAAGACCTCGAATAATTCCTCGAAAAACTTTCCAGGTGCCTCTTGAATTCGGAGTGTTGCAAACATCCCACAAAGATTCTGGACTTGAGTCGGCAAAGCGATGGAGTGTCAAGATCACTTTAGTAGGTCAGAGTGTAAGGCTTCGTAAAACCCATCTCACGTGTCTGTCTAAACTGGATTGCTCCATATTCCCCCGTATGGGCTGTGCGGTTTCCACTGGTCTTCAAGTGATGGCAAAGGAGCCAAGTTATCACCCGTATTAACTTCAACAGATGTTTCTGATGGGAAAGTTCGAGAACGAATTCGGCCCGGAATCGATTTCACTTTAGTCTCAAATCGTCACTAGTTATTGTTGCGAGCACGAGCTCCTGAACCAGGCTTCACAGGTAGAGGAATGGCTCCTGGTGGCACATGAATGTTAATGGTTCCAGTGTTTCTGCCTGAGTTTGACTGTTGCTGATTCTGGACAACCTGGACTCCTTCAGGGCGCGCCGGGGGAGTGCGGTGCGATTGTTGCTGTTGCTGCTGAGGAGGAGCAGGTCGAGATTGCTGCTGAGGTACAGGAGGACGCTGAGGGTAGTTCTGAGGACCGTTGTCGGGCACGTTGTCGTCGTTGTCAACATCATCTGGGCCTGGTGCAGGGGTGGTCGGAATGTCGCAGTCTTCAGTGGGGGGCACGACGCACCGGAGGCTCTGTCGGTCGAAAACAAGCATGGCAGGACATCTCTGGAGTCGTGGGTATCCTCCTTGGCACTGCCAGTATCGGTTGCAGGATTTGCCGAGAGGAACGTTGCCGTTGGCATCTTCGACGCAGAGAGGATGTTTCTGGCAACCGTCGACGTTGTCGGGCCAGTCGCAGGAGTGGGTGTCTTCGTTGTAGAGGAGACCACCAATGCAGAGTTGCTCCGTGGCAGTTCCGTTCCAGCAGGTCCAGTACCGCGTGCAGGAAGACTCGTGGCCGAAGATGCCGTAGAGCCAGTCACAGTGCTCTGTGCTGATTGGGCCGTCTGAAACAGGTAGAGGAGCATTTAGGCTGGAGGACTTAATCACGTTACGATTGAATCGAATTCGACGAGGCAAAGGAAATTTGATTGTAAAAGTGAAAACGAGTGACTCATCTTCATGAAGGTTGAGTTACCTATTGAAATCGAAAGTGCAAGGTTTACGTGACCGAGAATCATCAGTGCGGTAAATAGTGATCTTTATTTAATTGCCTCACTTCACTTTCACTTCCCATCGATAAATGCCTTTTTAAATCGGGTGTAACTATTCAACTTTGGAGACCGCTTCTCTGATGGAAGTCAAGTTACAGAAGAGTTTCCAACTGTTGAAACGGCCCCACAACCGAAACATACTTCAACAGTTCAAGAGATGATCTGGAAATAAAGACTTTTCTCGATAGCTTGATTCGAATTTCTGAAACGTTCCCTTTGTAATTTTAGAGCTACAGATGTAGTGTCCTTTGAGGTTGTTATAAATTTAGAATGCCTCGCTTCGACAAAAAAGTTGTAATTACTTCTTTCGAAATCAAAATCTGTTCTAAAAGTAGCTACCGGAAACCAATGTCTGACTGGCTGAATTACTGCTGTGAGAGTAACCCGTATTACGTTTAACCAACTTCTGGCCAATCTTGAGAGTGAAAGCTCCAGGCTCTTGAAGGAAGAAAATTGTTGAAAGCGCATTGTTGAAAACAAATTGTTTAAATAACAAAGTATACTTTCAAAGGACTTAGGCAAACTTGTTCATTCAAATCTTAATTCATCCTTTAATTATTTCGGATAAAACGTCTGCCTTGGCATAGCCTAAGTGCCAACGTGCTTTCGTTCAGTTTTCAGCTCGTGGATGTTACATAGTCCCATGGGATGAGAATTGAAGTGACCCTAATCTAGGTCATCTAATTCAAATATTATGTTGTGTCATACTACTGGCTGAAAGGTAAAGTTATTCGAAGAAAAAATGTCAGCCTTGTTTCTCCAAATGATCAACGCATTTTCACATGAGTCCGCCTTTCCCAAAGTTTTATTTCCCAGGAGGGTCTGATTCACTTTCATCTCTCTGAAGGTCATTGAAGAAGCACGCGACTTTTTCTTCTCCTTTTTCTGAGAATATTCCAGGCGGCACGTAACAGAACAGCAGTGAGATGGCATTACTCTACCGGTACCGGCTGGCCTTGCTGCCATCCCATTTGGGAGGACATCTTCTAAAACCGTCAGACTTACTAGCTAGCTGCTTGTCTTCACAGTAGTTTGCCCTCCATGGGTAATCACAGCCTTCTGTTACTCCTCGGTGCTTCCCAGCAAACACCAAACCATTTGGACAGTCGTATAATTCGGGCTGTCCGTTTACACACTCCCAGTACCTGAAAAAATCAAAACACATTAGTTCTCTCACTAACTCTCGTATCATACAAACCTATTATAAAACACTCACAACGGAATTCATTTTTGTGGGGTCAGGGGTTCCTAAATCAGTGATAATTTTACCGGTAAGCATAATCAACCGAGATAATATGTTTTATGGTAAGTTTCCGAGTTAGGACTATCAAAAGCCAGCCATATCGACGGGAAGTCTTTTAATTGATAATGATTTTAATTGCAGGTTTTTGTCAAGAGACAACAAACTGTATCGATGGAAGTAAGACCCCTTCCTTTGAAATGGCTGTTAGGATCTGTTTAGAAACTACGTAAAATACGACGAACCATACACCCGTTTAAGTAGGGACCTATTGTTGCCTCTTCATCTTACGCACTTGATATGGCGTATCAGTTGAGTGTTGTGCAAGCAGTCCTACATTCCAACATCTCTTTTGGAAACCCCCGTAGACGACTGTACTGTAGGAGTGTTTGTAAAGTCTTCTCTAGTTAAAGACGCCTACATCTCTGGATACAACTATCGCAGTTTACATGGTTCTTGCTAGGCCTATGACGTTGAATGCAAGCCTGTCAAAATGTCCTTGCCTTGTTGTAAGGAGGAGATCTAGACTTCGGCAGCCTTCCGTTTTGATGTGGACACTCTCTAGCATATTTCATACACTTTTGGCCCACGGCAGCCGCTCTGACGAAATACGCTTGTTTTTTTAGCCAAAGTGTGGGATTTGTTTTAGGTCCAAACGAACATTGTGGGATCCTTTGCAGAAATAACTTTTTCATTTTCTCACGAATCGTATTTTTTATTATCTCTTTATTTTCCTTTCAATCTTCAAATTCTTGTATAAGTTCTCTGTTAGGAATAAATCCCAAATCTCATTCATGACGTCCTTCCAGAAGGATGTAAGGTGCCTTTAACGATATTCGATGTTTCTGTAACGAGCTTTTCGTATCGGTAGTCCAGTAGAAACGCCGTTTAAACTTTAAAGATTTCATTGTCTACATTGTGTGTTCTACTACGTTTCTCATAAAATACCGTGACAAAAAAAAGTTACTGAGCATCGAAATGGCGGTGGGGCATATTATGCAAGTTATGCACAGCGTTACTCTTCACATGCACAAAATTTCATGCTGTCATTTCAAATTGACATCGTAATTATATCTACAATTGACATTACGATTCCCCTGCTGGTCATTTTAAATTCAAAGTCATTTTAAAACCCCAAATATGTAAAATCCCCATTTTCTCTTTTACAGCTCCTTTCGACCCTATTCCAAAACAATAGACTCATAATATTCTTTTAAAATTTGCGCCAAGAGCGTTTAACTACGTTTAAAAAAATACTTTATATATCATTCTTAAAACATCGGGGGGAAATTAATGAAGAATTTTTAACCAAAATTTTATGACTAGTTTTGAATATTTTATTTTTACTTGAAATTGCCGATCTTTGAAAAAAAAAGTAATTTATGGAAACTTCAGTGTTATGTGAGGCATTTTAATGCAAGTGAATCCTTCAGGCACATTCACGCATGTTCCGAATACATGGTCCATTTAAATTGCGTTACGTGTGCAATGGATACTATGGGAGACGTCTTACCTGTCACAATATGTGGCATCAGATACTACTCTCGCCTTATTTTGACAAGGATCTTCTAATTGTTGTCTTTGTGCCTTGTTGTTGTTTTGATTCTGCGCAAAGCAGCATCCTGAAAGAAAAAAAAAGATTTCAAAAGGCGAATCTTAACAGACTTTATTTTGTTGCAGGACCTCAACCCAGACGTGCTCGAAGACTTTCCATCATTTACTTCCATGTTCGGAGAACAGGCAAGTATTAAAACCCATTACCCAAAAAAAGTTCTATCATCTAAAAAAATGAAGAAGAAAATCAGTATTTAAATAATAACAAAACTAAAAAATCAATAGGTCTTGCATTTCCCTTTTCAGAGAGCCCTCCTGTCTGGCGTAGACAAAGACCCATTTAAAAAAAAAAAAAAAAATTCGGCACACTGTGAACGCATTTGGCGATGCTAACCCAAGGCTTTGTTTGCCGCGGTAATTCACAAAGCCATGAGAATTAAATCTTAATTGCTACTAGCTGTGAACAGATTAAACCTCATCAGAAGTCACGCTTATAATTACGTGTTGACGTAAGTACGCTAGCCTGCCCTTTTCGGTCTATCGTTTCTTATAGCAGGGTACTCTTATTAGAAGCGGCTGATTACGTGTCGTAAAAAAACGTTTTGTCATAAGTAGAAGTGACCCACCCTGGCTGCGCTTTCACTTCGGGCTTCCTCAGACGGACGCCATGAGCGGCACTCTCAACGTGCTCCTTACAGCTGATTAACTTCGGGCAAGGCCGAACACTGATAAAAATCATACTTAATCCAGGTATTCCTGCACCCTGTATAAATTAGAGGTGGCACTTTCTACCTCCTTCTTACGTATCGAGGCCAAAACGGAGTGCAGGCTGAGACACCGATTATTTAATCTGACCTTATCACAGTAAAGAAAAAGTTTCAGTGAGTTCTCTACATATTTTCGGTGTGAAACTAAAAGAGGGTTAGTATGTATTACGGTAATTAAGATATACCTGTGCTCAGCCACATCAATGGAAAGCTCTCGCGGAGACCTTTTAAATGATGTGGCTGAACACAAGTCTACTGTATCTTGAAAACCAAAATACTTACTACCTCCGTTTTTGTTTCACACCCAAAACAGGTATGGCATATTATAAATTAATATTCTTTCGTCATCGTTTCCTAACGTAAAAATGATTATATCATAAGGCGAATTAGACTTTTAAGCTTCTTGCTTAATTTGAGCAGCACAGTAGTACTTTCGATTTCTCAAAACTGAGACCTCGGTGAGAGCTTTTATATGGATGGCTGTTAGATGGTTTGTCTTAAATCAAAATTTGGAATCATTACGACGTGTTTTGCCTTATCTGATTCCGAAAAATAGTTTTACAAGTTCTTATAACTGGGATTTTACGTTTGTGGGTGCAACTACAAACGTGTGTACATAGCGGAAAAAGTCGAAGATTTCATTACCAATGGAGCCAGTAAATTGAATGAAATACCTAAATAAGTATTCTCTTAAAAGGTGCCGTGTGGTATTTAATATCATTTTCTAAATACTTCTTTTATTTGCTAGCCTGTAGCAGTGCGATATTATTTTTAGGTCTCCAGGTTAACAAATGATGTTTTAAAAATAGTACTGTATTCAGCAAGAGCCTGCGCATCCTTCCTAGCCATTCCCTTAGCTTCCTTACCGCGCGTAACATTACTTAGCGTATTCATATTATGCTTTGACACATCGCCCTTTTTACAAAGCCTTAACACACGAAATTTTTGGAGGAGCAAAGTTTTTAGCTCGCGTTACCGTCATATTCCAGGCCTTACCTAACCTTTAAGGAGGGGCCCCCAACACTTCCTCGATGTTCGCCCCTCCCCCCTCCCCACCTGCTCCCGACAACGCAGCCACTTTCTCCGCTCGACCGATTCTTCATAGATGCAGTCAAGTGCTTGCCCAAAGCATGTCACCTCATTTAGGTATTCTCCGGTCAAGATTAATGCTCATCTTACTAATAGACAAATTTGTTCTACACACGGATTTTCCGTGGACGTTTGGGCTTATGTGTTAGTCCATTATTACTGGTCAATGATTCGACTGATTATCTACAGTATTTTCGTGAAACCTTTATTTTGGTTACGAGATGTTCCGTGCTTCAATATATCGACTGGATAATGATCATGGATAGTGCGATGGGTTGTAGGTGCAAAAGTAAAATGGGTCTATAAATGCTAAATTTTTCGGTCAATTTTTGAGGCAGAGTTATCGAAAGCCTTTTCGCATCAAAAGGCTTGACACGAGCTTTCGAATGATTTATGGCTACTGACACATTTGTCTTGGACACTCGCTATGAGACGGGAATACGCATCTGTCATGCTGAAGTCCGAAACAGGCAGAGGTATTTCCTAAAACAACTAGTTTTTTAATTAATGCTTTTCCCGTATACCCAACCATCACCTTTGAAACCATCGCAAACAATGCCTTATGCAAAAAAAAGTTACAATTTTTAATTTACATTTTTTGGGGGGCATTTTTGGGGGGGCTTTTTGGGGCTTTCTAAGTTTATGGAGTGGTCCAGTGACCTTGAATAGGTATTCTTTCCTCAAACATTTTTTAAAAGTAATTAACTGTTCAGACCTCGAAAATATCTCAAAAGCTGCCACGTTTCCACACCGAGGACGTAAATTGTCCTCTCTTCTTCAATGAAAAAGTGGTCCAGCATCGGAAACTGGTCCATATTTCCGCTTTACCGAAGATATTAAGATATTGCCTGTGAACTGTCCCATACATCAGCGTATTGTCAGATTAAGCAAGAAAGTACCCCAAACGGGGTCGGCGTTTGTAACAATTCGTTGTGAAGTGCAGCAGCACCGGGAAATGCCCCGAGTGAGGCTGAGCTCATTCAAATGGAGTCCGCCGCGTAAAAACGTTCAAACACAGGGAACACGACGCGTGTATATCTGCGCATTATGCAACTCAATACATAACCCACAAACACAACGAATGTGGTTTTAAAGCTAAGCGAGACGGAAGCCCGATAGTACCGCTTCTACTAGGTTAGCGGCCGCAGCACGGCCGGCGTTACCGCCCGCGTGCGTTACCAGCAACGTGCGTTACAGCCCTGCGTTACCCTGCGACGATGTTTACAGCTCATCCTAAAACCGGATTCATTTGTCAACCGGTATTGCGTTTTGTCACCCCGAACACTCTGTTCACCGGTTATCCTATTGACTCAGCAATTCCAGTCACTCATCGAGGAACGTGATAGTCCCAGTTACACGGCACGTCGGTAAACTTATGAAGAAGAATACCTGTTGCAGTAGTCCTAGACCTGCGCTTGACTTGCAGTTCCAACGGGAACATGTCACACTTTGGCTAGTTTTTGAGATGTCCCCTACTACATCCATATCAGAGTTCAAAACCATGCCAAGCATTTACATCCTCACGCGTAAATTTTGCGGGGCTGTTTTGACCCCCTAAAGGTGATGGGGAGGGGTTCACGCTCGAGCCCCTGTAGAGGTCGTGTACCCGGGTATAGCTTTCGTAGAAGGAACTATGTGCCCAAGTACGAATTCAGGGGACCCATAGGTCTACATTACATCACCGACGATTGTTCAGTTACGGTGAAATCTTTACCTTATAAGAAACCTAGTGCATAGTGTTCCCGACGGCGTTAACACAAGGTCAGATCAGGTTTGGCTTACAAAGGTTTAAGTGAGGTAGTCCTAGAGGGTTGGATGAGATCACTGGGATGAGTAAAAAGAAGTTGCTCTAAAACCCGTAAATATTCTTGTGTGTGTCACGAGTTTTAGTGTGGTGGCTTTGAAACTTCCGATGTTTTTATTATCTCATTGGTTGGACGGTGTCATCTTGATTTCCTGCTTATTTCTTTCTTTTTCCACCTGGATAAGAGCTTTATACGTTTGGTTTCTTGAAAAATCTTCTCAACGGAAAACAAAGAAAACACGTCTGTACTGAGGAGCTATCAGTTTGTTACCCAAAACGCATGCGAGGTCCGGGACTGCTTTTGGAGTTTGCGTCAAGGAAACATTGAGTCAGTTGCCTCCGTAGCCTGTGTAATATGCTTAGGAAAGTGTTTGGGCATAGGGAACATTATGAATGATTCCATGAATGTCTGTTCATATGACCCCACCCTCTTACATTTTATTAAGTAAGAATCAATGGACCCGTCCTGTCCATTTCAAATACATTCAAACCATTTTTTACGTGCGTTGAAGTCTTCCCCATGTAAAGAACTTCATGTCATTTGCCCGAGCGTTTGAGTCAGGCAAATGACATGATACATTAATATATTGGCCTGTCGGGTCAATAGCAACATCCCCCTCCCCCCAAAAAAGAAAACACACTTTTGAAACGTTTTGTAAAAAAAATCACTTCCAGGAAACTTTGAGACTCTATTTGTGAAAATCATACTTTTTTGAACAGTCCGGATGGAATCACTTCCTCTCGAACGCCCTAAATGGCTCTTTCTATCCGGACCTATCACGACTAAAAAATGTATCAGTTGAATCGGTTGGGAATGAGTATCCTGTTTCCGGAATTTGTGGCCAAAAATTCGTATTCCGAGGAAACCTAGATCGGTATAAAGTCGAAGTTTGAATTTCCGGGAAAGCCGTGTTTGCCACATTTCGAGATTCATCTCTCGATATTATGTAAGCAGCGCGCGCGGCTTCCACGGTGATCCAGCCGTGGTCCAAAACTGCTTGGTCCTCATTTTCAATGAATCGCCCGCAACAAGGAGCAGACTGGCCGGCCGGCCGGCCCGTGGTTGGCCGACCCGTGGTCGTGATAGCCCCGTAGTCGGCCGTCCACGACCACCAAGAGCCGGTCCAGGCCGCCCGCCCTGGCTGGAGGCACAGCGCTGCAGGCGATGCACGCGCACCCAATGCTGCCTGCTGACCCAAACAGGCAGCCTACCACATGACATAACGGACAGCCTACTGCCTACGACTTGCCGAAGGCAGTGCTTGCTTTACCTTTCGCCTATTCCCTGACCTTGATTTCAATGCTAATAGTTTGAGGATGGCTTGGCAACTTTTCTGACGACTGTGTCATCTATCAATCGGATTAGAATTCACCCCCGAAACTGAACAAAATTGGTCGGAATGGTGACGAGATTTGTGGACAGAAAATATGAGTAACTGGACTGCAATATTTTACGAAAGGCTAGTATAAATGAGGGATCAAATCGACACTCTCGTTGGAAGAATGAAACTTGCCAACTCGGTCGCCTTCATTGAAGTAGCTAAAGTAGCTCTTCTATGTCGGCATATTTTTCGCTTCGTGCATTAAGAAAGAGGAATGAATAAATTACAGTAGAAATCGTTTATAACGACGGTCATGGGAACTGAGAATCTCGTCGTTATATCCGGTTGTCGCTATAACCGATATCACGATTTTTCCCACTCTGGCCACTACTACCGCTTTTTCTTCCTTCTATTTAGTAAGCAGGGGTGTTTTCTACGGTAAATTTAAGTTTTGGAGCAAACGCTTTATTTGCTTATAGTCTT
>Ga0058701_10006266_pt1 | contig 10013 bp, 14 predicted proteins | sample AgamicOrMae_FD_97039 | JGI IMG/M metagenome (GOLD analysis project Ga0058701, IMG submission 97039) | Agave microbial communities from Guanajuato, Mexico - Or.Ma.e | ecosystem: Host-associated > Plants > Phyllosphere > Phylloplane/Leaf | place: Guanajuato, Mexico | collected 2012-06-04 | reverse complement strand
GAGTACGTGTCGTATGAATTAAAAGTATCATATCGTTTTATTTTTTATTTTTATTTTCCGGCTTACCCTTTGTCTTAATTCTTGTATAATCGACCCCTCGTCGTCGCTATCTCGGTTGCGCTCCACACCGTTCCACGACGGTCCCTCTACAACGTCACCTCCTCTGGAAGCTGCTTCATCCGCTTCCCCTTGACCTCCAATATTTGAAGGACCAACCATGTCCATAACAAAATCTAAAACAAAACAAAATTTTCAGCCGACTTGTGTCCACCAGAAAGTTTCACCCCACAAGACATCTTTTTTAAAAAAAAAAAAAAAGGGGAAAATAGATTCTTTCCTCAAAAAATCACGTCGTTGCAAGCAGCTCTAGTCATAACAATACCTTTTGATAACTTATACCACATTCGCGCTTTGATTTTAGTTGCTTCCGCGAATTGTGAGAGCGCCGTTGGTCCGGGAGGTTTCGGCTCTGGGGACGCCGACGACGAAGTGGCGACTCCATTGGGCCGTGGCCCCGCCTGAAAATTATTCGCCATCCACGTGATATGTTGCTGAGTCAATGGGATTGATCCGGAAGGCCGTATAAATTCGTACACTTGCATCAGCAGCCAGTGAACTGAAAATAAGAAGAAATCTCTGCAAGACGCGCTTTTGGAAAAGCAATTTTAACCGACTTTCGGCATAATTTTTCGCTAAATAATGAACAAAAAAAAATATTTTTGTACTGTCCCAAGAATGAGCTAGTCCCACGGGAACTCTTGGATCACAATAAAAAAAATATTTAAAAAAAATAAAATAATATTAATAAAAAAAAAAAAACACGTCGATCTTTCAAGTTACTTCAGCTAATTCAAGGTTTTTTCAAGGTCTTTTCCAAGGCAATGATCATTCCAGTGTTTCAAGGATTCAAGGGTTGCCAGAGACCCTGCCTTAGAGGCTCTTTCTCCATTGTTTGCCAGGAATAACTTACAGGCAGCGAAAGCCGCGAGGACAATGGCAACTCCTGGCAGGTCCAAGGCTTTGTCTCTGCCTTGCTGGCTGGACACGAACAAGTTGGTGGGCACGACCAGAAGGAGCGCCAGGCGTGTGGCGGGGTGCGCGTTGATGAAAGACAGAGTCACCATGCCCAGGATGAGGAACAACACGTGTTGCAGACAGAGCTGGAGATATTCTAGCTGCTCTCCTGAAAAAATCAAAAAGGCGAGGTTAGTGTAGCTCGTCAGAGAACTTTCCTTGGGTGTCAACGTGGACGGGAAATATAAGTCACGCTCATCTTCTATGTGTAAAGTCATGTTGCAAAACATCGAGTGTAAGATACGATCAGATTAAGCTCCTGTAATCTCCGAAACGCGAAAAAAAAGTTGTGAAAAGCAAAAGGTTTGTATGACTGTCCGGATTGCCACGAAATTCCGATTATGAAACTTACTATTTTCCTGGTTACCTTGACAATTCGAATCGATCCTTTTCCGCTGTTGCCGATTATAAGGAAGCTTTAGGTTCTGTATGCCACGATTTTCCCTTACATTTTAATTCTATAAGAGATTTTTCTTGGGAGCTTCATCCCTTCCAAGCACTTCTAGGTTTTCCCTAATTTCAAGTTTATGGCAACCCTGCCTTTCGTGTTAACAATAATTTAGGTGAGGGTGAAAAACCCAAAAAATCATCACACCTGTGTCACCAATAAAGCTTATAATCCAACCCAGGCGTTCGTCAATTTTCACCCGCGTTTTCTCAACCAGATTCAAAAGGAATTCGACGGTTGAATTTATTTTGGCGAGGTTGCTGAGAGTTTGCTCCAAATTTGCAGCTGCTATTTCATGTTGAGCCATTATTTGTTGAGTGCTGGTATCTGAAAGAAAAAACAAAACGAGTCACGTGAAAGAGCACCGAAAAATGTTACAGGGAAAATGAGTTGACTGGCGATTCTTGTCGCCCATTAAAGTACTAACAAAAAAAAAAATGAATAAAGGGTCATCTAAGCAAGCAGCTCTTGCCTATGCAACTTGCTGTACCATTGAAATCTCTCGTTTTTAAGAACATCACAATAATGATCCTAAAAGATGCCTTAAACATTCTTTTAAGACCTAAATTTTATTCCTCTTTCATCTTCATGCACGGTATTTCCTTTCCGGAAAAAAGTTTGAGTGGAAATTCGGTATTGTTCTCCCAGTTCCCAGCCTACAGAATTCTGAATTTCAGGAACTTCTCGAATGGAATGTCTGTGTTGATTTGTATGAAGGAAAACATATTTACCTATTCTCTCCCAAATTTCCATTGCTTTGGCTTGAAGACTCTCCAAATCATCAATAACCTTCTGATGGTTACTTTGTCTTTCCTTAGACTGCTCTGAAAGCTGAGTGCTGGCAGCATCTGTTAAAATTAAAATATAAAATTACATAAAAAAAAAATAACATTGCTAAATTATTTCCAGGAATTATTGAGATTTATTCACCTAATTTTGATTTGACCTCCATGGTCATAGCTGCTAATTCTTTTTGACCAGCAGCAATCAAGGCCTTTTCCCTCGTCAATTGACGCAAATTCATAGTAACAAAGCTGTGCACACTTTGTTGGGTAGAATGGAGTTTCTCTTGTTCAGCCATTAATGATTTGTGACCAGCAGAAATCGACTGAAGGGTGTCTGAGGTGAGAGATTCCAACTTTTCTTGTCCAATCTGCCAATTAAGAATAATTATGAAAATCAAATTAATTATTCGTGACAAGAAGTAAAAATTGATATCTTTCTACTAGCCTGCAGAGCATCCATTGCTTTTAATTGTTGGTGAGCTGTTGACATCAACTTGTTCACAGTCATCTCTGATAATGCTCTGAATTGTTGGTGCCGAGCAGAATAACATACAGCTCTTGCCCGGTTATTCATTAAATGATAAGTGTTCCACATGTCTGAGTCCATTGAGCTGGTGCACTGGCGTAAGCTCTGAAAAAACAAATAGTGTAAGAACTTATTAATACTTATGTTGATGAAAATTATTAATTTTATAAATGTTTAAGGATTATGATTATCATGTCAGTGAAAATATTGGATTTGTAAATTATTTATTAGCCATAGGTTATTTGATAATAAAAAAAATAAGTAATCCCATGGAACAGAAAGTATTACATCACAAGAAAAAATGACACAATGTGTCCTTGTAAGAATGTACACTCACCATGTTCTCTGTACATGGGAACTGCTGCCTTCCTTCAACTGCTGACTGACAATTTAATAAATTAACACTAAGTTTGGCAAGTTCTTCATCTGATATGGACCCACAAGAAGAACGAATCTTCATTACAACCTGTGAAAATATGAATATGGAGTCAACTAATTGTAAACTAACAATTAATTAATAAAGTTGTTCACAATCGTTACCTTATGCTGGCAGGAATCTAGCTCTGATTTATGGAGAGATATAAACTTTTCAGCCTCCTGGAGAAATTTTTCTTCTGGAGAGGCTTCTTCATAAGGAACTTTCATGAGAGGAACACCATCTGACACAGCAGTTTCCTCGATTGGTTTACTTGGTCCGAGACCAATCCATTCAAAGATTGATGCTGATGATGTTGGCTCGTAGACAATAATAGTTAACACAAAGAGTAATCTGATATAATCTGAAAAATCCATTATCTGCAACAGCCAAATGAAAATCGTCAATTAGATGAAAATCCAACACCACCCTATACAACAACTGCCAGTCCCGATAATAAGCCTCCAACATGTGGCTGTTCGATCAAACATAATGGAGATTATTTAACAAGGTAATTACACAGATTGAAAAAAAAAAATTGTGAGCTTCTAAGGAAGACAAGAGTTAGAGGAAGGTGAACACAGATATGTGAGAGGGCACCCTGGAGCTGGTATATGGCTAGGAAAATTTTGGAGAAGCGCAAAAAATAATTTAGGGTTTCACAGAGAGTAAAACATAAAAGGTAGCAGGAGGACGAAATCCAATCACTTTGAAAACATGAAGACAGGAATCAAAACAACTTACAATCTGCTAGTTTTAAATGTCTGAGTAAGAAAACTCAATGACAACACTTGAAATCATCGATTAGACTTCCCCAAAATACAAGGGAACAGCAATCATATTCCTCATAGTAAGTGTGAGACACATCTAAGCGAAAACATTCGCAAATTCCGTTAAATCATTGCTCTCAAACAAGTCAAAACGCGCTTTTTCTTGCTCAACTTTGTCTCCATAGAATAAATATCTTCTAAGAGAAGTCGTCTATAAATGGGTTACCACTAAATATTTAGTCTGAGAAGGGCCGAGTATTTTTATCCTTATCTCTACCATCAACTACATTATATTTGCAGTGTAATCAGTGTCGGAGCCGGTTAGTTGTCGGAAATTTAGTTATTTTCATTTAATTCTACCCTTTTAAAATGGTAAGCCACACGTATTCGCCTTATTGGCTTATGATCTACCATCGCATTACATTTTACTTGTTGAATGTTGCGTTACCGGAGAGTTTTTCGATGGTGACACAAGCCCTGTTTCACTGACAGCTTACAAATAAATCCCTTTCATTTATACAAAGTCTCTTCGGGGCAGGTGATTTTGTGTAGTTCATGAAATATCGAGTGTTATTCATGGTAATTTCGCCTTTTGATGCTTCTTTTTTTCTTTAACTTTACATCGATGTAAGGTTATGTTGCTCGATGACCATGTCGATTTTTGTGCCCTGTCGTAGATTTTCAGTCAGAAGTTTGTGGAATTCCAATACTATCAAATTATTATTTAAATACTCCCAATGGCAACAAACTTTCTTTGTCAAATTGCATTGTTATTAGAAATTGATCTCATTTAGGCTGATTACACCCCATTGCTCTAAGCCTTTGCACGGTGACGGTGAAAGAGTAAATAAACATTGTTATTTATTATATGTTATATTTGTTGTAGAATAACTCTGTATCATTGTGTAAGTGAACAAGTGATCAAGTGTTTTGTTATCTTTCAGGCACGCCGTTATGATACCAGGACAACAATCTTCTCCCCAGAAGGTAAATTGATTTTACATGGTTTATGAAGAAATAAATATGTTTTAAACAAATCATGCATCGCAATTGCTGTTGCTTGTAGGGCGTCTTTACCAAGTTGAATATGCCATGGAAGCCATAAGTCATGCTGGCACCTGCTTGGGAATTCTGGCTAATGATGGCATCTTATTAGCTGCTGAGAGGCGCAATACTAACAAGCTCTTGGATGAAGTTTTCTATTCAGAAAAAATTTACAAATTACACGAGTAAGTAGTTTCTATCCAACACAGCATCCAAGTTCTCTTTGCCAATGTTAATTCTTGTTATGGCTGTTTTGCAGTGATATGGTATGCAGTGTAGCAGGCATCACATCAGATGCCAATGTCCTCACCAATGAACTTCGGCTGATTGCTCAGCGTTACCTTCTGCAGTACGGAGAATCCATGCCCTGTGAGCAGCTGGTTTCAAGTCTATGTGATACTAAGCAAGCATACACTCAGTATGGAGGTAAGTTCCTTTCACTCTTTTTCCTTTTTCTGAAGTACTCAGACATTTTAATTATTTATTTTGTTCCCAGGTAAAAGACCTTTTGGAGTGTCCATCTTATATATGGGATGGGACAAACATTACGGATACCAGCTTTACCAATCAGATCCAAGTGGCAATTATGGTGGCTGGAAAGCTACCTGCATTGGAAACAACAGTGCTGTGAGTGCTTATACCTGTTACCTTTTGCAACCACTTTCCAATTTTCCTCATTACACTTTTGTCTCATCTTTCAGGCGGCTGTTTCAAGTTTGAAGGCTGACTACAAAGAAAATGAAATGACTTTGGAAGAAGCCAAAGCATTGGCTATCAAAGTTATGAACCGGACCTTAGACATGAGCAAATTGACGTCCGAAAAAGGTAATTACTCGTTAAAGACTGGAGGGGCCGCCCGTAAAAACTTAATATCCCGATTTAGCCCTCGGCGAAGGGCTTAAACTGCGTCCCTATGAAGTCATACCTTTATTTAAGGGATAATTGTTCCTAAAGAAGGAGATTTTTTTTATGCACACATCTTTTGACCCTTTTCAAACGTTCATTGTAATACTATTTTGTGGATTGCCAGGATAGCAAGCTAATCTTGAGCAGGCATAACCTTGAAATAAGAAGAAGCCAAAAACCTTGTTTTTTTTTTTCAAATTATCATACAGGTTTTTATGCATTTTTAAATTTATTGCTTTAATGAAATATTTCTTTTGACAATTCAACTTTTTCTATCCCTTTTTTTTATTATCGGCGATTTTTATAAGTGGAATTATATTTTGTATTAGGTTAATCCTTTTTGTTGTTATGAAAGAGGAGTTGGGGGAGAAAGCCTTCAGAAGCGTTGGAAAAACACAGGAAAACCTTGAAAATACATGGGATTGCTAATTCAAAAGTCTCTGGCCACGCTGATGTTCATGGAGTATCGTTGAAGCGCCCTCCATAATGCTCATGAGCGGTTTTAACGTTCGTGTCGTAACCCTTTCGTCTAGGATGGATACTTGCACGGTTAAGTTGAAAGAACATGGCAGCTAACTGTACGGTTGTGTGTTTGCAGTTGAAATCGCCACCTTAACGCGAGAAAACGATAAGACGAAGATCCGAATTTTACCCGTGGCGGAAGTGGACAAGCTGATCGCGGCTTACGAGAAACAGGAAGCGGAAGCAGAGGCCGCTAGGAAGGAGAAGCAGAAGAGTTGAAACTACAACGTCGGTTGCTGATCTTGTCTACGTGCTAAATTTTATTCAAAGCTTGTTCTTTTCTTTAATAAAATAAGGGAATGGAAAATAATACCGTCCTTTCATTCGCCTCTCACTTTTGTCCGTTAAATAGCAACTAATCGCAGAAAGAAACTAAGTTTTCTTCTAAAATTATTATTTTCTTAGGAACGTTTAATAATGAGAATATGGCAGTTATTTCGCTTACTCTGCGAGCACCTGACTTTTCCACTGTCAACGCGAGTAGCACAGTTTGTGTGGCTTTGTAAGTGTTCCTTTCCTTGCCCTTGTAGGGAAGAACATAGACGTTTTCCCGCTGATACTAGCATCCCCTCCCTCTCCTACCCAGCAAAAGCATGATCCGCCCCTCTCTCTCTCTCTAATCCTTTTGATTACTGGCCATAAAAGGTATTAATTCGTATTGGCTGATACTTTGAACGCACTCCTAGTCTCATGCATCGAAGCATCTTCAGCGGATTTCAAGCGAACTACCATCATAGTTCATAATTGCGGAGACTCTACGCCAATACTTTCCAAGCGCAGGAAAAAAAATCAACCACTACTGGCTGAAGTAAACTTTAATAATTTGATTCTCAAAAAATAAAAATGGGGAGAAATTCGTTCGTTTTCTTGGGCGAAAGCAGCGTTAACTTCAGTCACCCGACATCTCCAGATTCTCACGGAAATGAGAGAGCAAGGGATGAAATTTCGTGATTCAGGGGCAAAGATAAGGACTGCAACGAAAATTCGGTAAAATTCACATTTGTATTTCCATGGTTTTCAACGTACTTTAGTCACTGGTTTTCTGATACATAAACCGACCAAACTTCTTGTGGCAGAACTTTATTTCAGCACTCGATCGGCTGAATAACTGTACAAAGTCGAAGCAACTAGGCTTCACAAGGTCGAACCTCGTTTAACCTGGGCAAATTACATACACGAGTGTACATTGTACTCAACTTATAGTACCCGGTCGTATAATACAAAAGTTGCACTGTAGTGTTCTAACAAATTGATTTTTCCCTACAGTTAAGTTAAAATTTTAGCCAGAGAATGACGCGATGAAATCTGTGACTATTTTCTTCAGCTTGGCATCAGTTTCGTCGGTGATTTTACCGTCCTTCGCAATCGTCGCTAGGACATCCTTGTGTGAAGATCTGAAAACCGAAAGATCAGAATAAGTTAATGTTGCCATGGCGACGAAATAAAAAAAAAACAAAAAAACTGAAACGGCTTGAGATACAGCTGGGCGGTATATATTCAATGGTCTACCATCATTCGCTAAAAGGTATTTGATAATGATTGAAAAAGTAATTTGCCCCATGATGGGGTGAGAATTTAGATAAGACACCTAACCGATCACCAGCCATTTCAGAATATTTAAGCTGAAAGTAAGAATAACAGATACTTACAGAATATGCGCGAGGAACTCTTTTTCGAAGGTGGTGATCTTTGAGGGGTCCAATTTGTCTAAGTGTCCACGTACACCGCAGTAGATAACAGCAACTTGCTCTTCAATGGCCATAGGTACTGGAAACAAACAATTTCGACCATTAGGGGAATTCAAGAACTGATTTTCACACTGACATTTCGGAAACATTATAGCGATCTATATTCCACAGCTGAATACTCTGTGTTAACTTCAAAAACAATTTTTCCAGACTACTTTTCCTCGCTCCTCCGACTTCAAGAGAGAAACTGGGATTACACGGAAATGGTGCGCAGGGAGTCTTGACCATATTCTAAAAGACTGGCTTTTCCCGACGTTCAATTGCTAGAACACTTCCGACGATGGGAGGAAGACAAGACAGTTACACGTTTTGAATTTTCTTTCATTTCCCTGATTAGACTTCCATCCCTTCACTTCGACCAGTCTGGGCGAGGTCGGAAAAAAAAATAAGAAAATAGAATTTTAAATTTGGGAACATTTTAAAAATGTTCCCAACAATTTTGAACAATTTAGAAAATCCGACTGGGATAGAAATTTTAAAGTAGACTTACTCCAAATTCCCACATATTCAACCCTCTAAATTATATATACATAATAAAAAAAAAAGCAACCTTGTATAGCCCTTAATAGACAATATTCAATATTATTCGCCTATTCTAAAACTTATGTAACGAATAGCACCCATGATCAAAAAATTATTAGTGATCTAATGGGCATAGTAGTAAAGTTACAAAATCTGATTTAGGATTTTATGCCAATCCCAAAAATTAAACAATGATAACAGACCAAATTAAGCTATTACCCATTTTGTCATACGCCGCGATGTTTGCAAAATAACCTCGACAGTCATCATGAGAATAGAGAAATGAGAACTTGCCAGTCAACATAAGGATACCACACGCTTGCTCAACTTACCGTACTGTCCCTGCTTGAGGAGCTCTGTCAATCGAACACCTCGGTTCAACAGCTGCTGGGTGGCGGCGTCCAAGTCCGAGCCGAACTGCGCGAAGGCGGCCACCTCTCGGTACTGCGCCAACTCCAGCTTCATGGACCCGGCCACCTGCTTCATGGCGCGCGTCTGCGCAGCGGACCCCACCCGCGACACGGACAGACCCACGTTGATGGCCGGCCGGATGCCCTTGTAGAACAGCTCCGTCTCCAGGAAGATCTGGCCGTCCGTGATGGAGATCACGTTGGTTGGAATGTAGGCGGACACGTCGCCGGCCTGGGTCTCGATCACGGGCAGCGCCGTCAGGGAGCCGCCGCCCAGGGCGCTGCTCATCTTCGCTGCTCGCTCCAGCAGACGCGAGTGCAGGTAGAACACGTCTCCCGGGTACGCCTCACGGCCGGGCGGTCGCCTCAGCAGCAGGGACATCTGGAACGACAACGCGCCTTCAGTCTAGCGCCACTAGGCTCTACATTTCATCACGACGCTCAGAAATGTCCTCCAGCGAGGGAATCTTCATTTACCTGACGGTAGGCGACGGCCTGCTTCGACAAGTCGTCGAAGATAATGAGCGCGTGGCGCCCATTGTCGCGGAAGAACTCTCCCATGGCGCAGCCGGAGTAAGGCGCCAAGTACTGCAGGGGAGCGGCGTCTGACGCGGTGGCAGCCACAATAATAGTGTACTTCATAGCGCCTGAAACAATCACATTATTCCGCCATTTCCATTCACCTTCACTGTAATTTTTCAAGGTAGCATTTTCAACCTTTTGGTTTAAATTTGGTGCTATCCTCCGTCGTCAAGCCGAGCGGAGCGATAGCGAAGCGAGGCACAAGGCACCTAACCTAACTTAACCTAGGGTTACCCAACTAAACGGTCGCCAAGCCTGATG
>Ga0058701_10006265_pt1 | contig 10014 bp, 6 predicted proteins | sample AgamicOrMae_FD_97039 | JGI IMG/M metagenome (GOLD analysis project Ga0058701, IMG submission 97039) | Agave microbial communities from Guanajuato, Mexico - Or.Ma.e | ecosystem: Host-associated > Plants > Phyllosphere > Phylloplane/Leaf | place: Guanajuato, Mexico | collected 2012-06-04 | reverse complement strand
TGCCAAAATAAAAGATCAACGCGTCTCCTATTCAGACTCGAATGTTAATATTTTTAGGCATTTGTTGTTTACGAAGCAAAGTCCACTTGCTTTCGCTCGCGCCTTAAGTTGCGTAGCAACTTTGTCTGAATTTTTAATTATACTTTGCGCATGAAAAAAGAAAAACGAGGAAGAAGAAGAAGGAGACTTTTGTTTGTTTCTTCTTTCGTTGCTCTGTGCATAAAATCCGGCTAGCATTTAAATAAAGGGGAAAAAAGTGATGTTTTCTTGTGGTCTCGAATCAGAGACTAAACGTGGGGTTTTTCTTTTCCCTCTTGTTCTTCGTTTCCGTGGAATCGGTAGTTGCTTCCAGGTACGGTTTTCGTTATTTCCAGGAGATCCGACACGCCCTTCAATAACGGCACACCACAGAGAGCGAGTAACCCCTTTCGGTCTGTGCGCAGACCTATACCGAGTCTGTGATGATGTACTATCGGAACAGTCGCTCTACGTCTCCTGATTTTAAAACTAACACAATCTATAGACGCGAAATTTAGTCTCGGAATTTTTTGCAAGATGCAGATAGAGCTACATCAAAGAAACAATGAAAAAATCTCTACTAAACCTGTCTTGGTATAAAGAAGAAAAAAAGTTGGTTTAAGATCGAACACAAACAGTGTTCTTTCCTTTTGCCCGCGATAAAACCTTGAAAAAGTCTCAAATTTTCTTGGGTGATGAGTAACACGCTTTGAATGAAATATGTAAAGTTTCAGAGATACATCGGAGAATGCTTTAAATATTGTTGTAAAAGCCGTACTGAAACGGAAGAAAGGCTAACGCACAGGCAACAACCCCTGCTGCAGAATGTCAGAGCCATTTTACCGGTGGAAGAGGTTTGGTTCGGTGTAGGCCTACTGTACTCATCCACTGACAGGCCGGCTTTCTTCGGTCTTTTTATCCAGGTTCCTGTAATTTCATTCCGATATTGCTGAGTTCTAAACCGAAAACTTTGACAAATAATTGAGGCAAGTTCGTTATCATTACCGGCGTGGCGCGCACGCTGGCAATAGACGTGCGAGTGCCACAAACCGCAGCGCATCAATCTTGCATCTCCCCCCCTTCCGTCCTTTCGCAGTGTTGGGCTCCTTGAGGGCTTAGCTCGACTCGCCGGCTCCGCTTTGCTTTACTCTGCGAGCGGGGCGAGTTTTATTCTGTCTCGTTCACCCACCCACGGAGCACACCTCGCCCTGCCTGAACGCCGGAGTCGGAGCACTGGATGTTTGCAACTAGTTGGGGAGGGGAACCCAAAAGCCGCCCGGCGGCGCCGCTCCCCCCCGATCGAACCGAGACCCCCCCCTCACCTGCCCCCCCCCCAACGGCGAGGCGTCGCACCAACGGACCAACGAACCCAGCAGCCGAGGGTCGAGCCCGCACCGCCGCAGCCAACCTTTCCGCCCGAAACAGATATGTTCTGTTTGACTTTCCAGCTTAATGCATTAGGACCAAAGTTCCGCCTTTTCAGAAAATCCTCCCCTAAGGCGGGTTGATTGGAAATCTCGAGGAGTTGCGGCCAATGCCACGAGTTTGATACAATCACGATAGAATACCTGGTCGCTTACTGTAAATAGCGAGGGTAAAGAAAAGTGGGAAAGTGAAATACTAATTTAGTTGGGCGTGTCGGTACAATTTGTGGAAATTGTGTGGCGAAAATAAACCCAGGAGCAAATGACACTTCCGAAAAAATCAATAATTATCCGTCAAAACGAATACGAGAAAAACAAAACATATTTTTGGGATTTCTTCGTGGGTATGAAAATTAAACGAGGGTTGTATCTTGGCATAATTTTTGACGTGAGACCTATGTTTAGCCACATCATTAGAAAGCTCTCGCCAACACCTTTCGAATTATGACTGAAAATATGTCTTGAAAAATAACTAAGATACGTACGTATTACTCCCTAATTCTTCAAGGTCGACATGTTCAGTCACATCAATGGAAAGCTCTCGCCGACACCTTTCGAATTATGTGACTGAACATGGGTACATCTCGAAAAATAGTTGAAATTCGTTCTTCTCCCATTTCATTTTAACACCCAAAACAGGTAAGAACTCCCAATAACAGGTGTTCCGTTTTTAATGATAAGGCTCGATGGGTTTAATAAGTGAGTAGGCCTATCCGATGCAAAGCAATAACTGCTTTTATTGCTCAAAATGTGGTTGAAATCATTCCATCCACACTTCGCTATGCCATCAGGATGACTCAACACATCCTTTTTATTGCGTCGGTTTTACGCAATCACACACACATTGCGGTTGCAACGCCCCCACACTGAATTACTTCTGGGATGACTTCATAAAAAAAAAAAATTCTCAAAGTCTAAAAAGGCAAAAACAGTTTCTATCGGTCAACGCGAGAAACCCACCGGTATATCCATATTGAACCAAATGAAGAGGTTTAACTCCCTTTCGTAATCTTGACTTGAGATATTCCACTTATTAATTAAAATTTTCCTTTCCGTCAAACATTCGCTCCGTTTGCAGAGCTTGGATAAAGTTGGCAAAAGATGGGCCCCCCTTCAGCTTGGGAGCTGCGGCAACCAAGGAAAGTTAGTGATTCAATTACGCCCTCAGACAAAGGAAATATACATCCTTCACTAAACAAAGTTTTTAACGATAAATTTTGGTTTTACATGCTTTATCACTATTGGCTCGAGCGTATTTACCTTGAAATTTATCCAGACTTGTTGATCTACGTGACAAAAAAAATCTGTGAATTCGACGACACGAAACTAGAAACATATTGAGAACTTTCCAGGAGCGGCTGCAACCTGAACCACAAGACAATGGTCTACCCAACCTTGGTTTACGAAACCTACGTGAATGTCGTGAGTCGTCAATTCTCAAAAAGTTATAAAATTAAATCTTGTAAAACATAACAGAAAAAACCCTTCTTTTCACATTGTGTATCGTCGAATTTTCAGGTTGGAGAACTATTAAGAGTTTTGGCAAGCAAAATGAATTCATCGACAACTGCCTTTTGAATTCATCATTATCAAAGACGCAATTAGGGTTGGCTTATACTTGATAAGTCGTAGTTATCAAGCAGAGGTTGACAAAAAAGCTCTAGTAGTAAGCAAGTTGACAACTCATTACGTTAGCAAACGCGGCAGCGAATCGGAACTTGGAGACAGCGGAGCGCTGGTGACCAAAAGTTGCTCCTTGATTCATCTAGTGTCAGAGGCGAGTATAACTGCCACCCCAAATTGCTTCCTGCCCGTGTCGGTTTCCGGCACTGGAATCGCAGAATAAATACAAATCAGTTCTATCAATTGGCCAAGGCTAGAGTTGAGTGAACTCCGGCAGCCAGATGCGTCACTGCCTCCGGCGGGCCTGTGCGGGCCTGTGCGGGCCTGTGCGGGCCTCTGCGGGCCGGGCCGCCCCTCGCCGGGGTTTCCCCTTTGTCTTGGGGATCGATACTCTGGTGAACGCGGGACGGGAAATTTCGCGGGGAAAGCGACTCTATTTACGTTGGAAAACTCGCATCAACTTCTCATTTCGATGCCACGACTTTTCTACGCGGTACGTTCTACAAGTTGCATTTTCTACCTATTGTACCTCTCATAGCCCGCCTAAGCGGAGCGAGGCCAAAGGCATTAACGAAACACCTGTTTTAGGGAGTTCTTACCTGTTTTTACAGTGGGAATGAAACGGGGTATGTTAATTATTTATCAAGATAGACATATTCAGCCATATAATTCAAAAAGTGTCGGCGAGAACTTTCGCTTGATGTGGCTGAACTAAGGTTTATCTTGATCAAATACCAACATACGTTCCACCCCCGTTTTATTCTCACACACAAAGCCTGTAAGAACTCCCTGAAACAGATGTTAAGTTTTTCTCTGTATTAACTAATTTAAGCTGGGTTAAGCTATCGTTGTAGAAAAGACTTTTTTTACAGCCTTAGGTTTACCTGGGCTAAAGGTGGCAAAATGTGCCACTTTTCGCTGGTAGATATAAGTTACTACCACCGAGAAGTAAGCAGCATTAGGCTTGTGGTGAGTGACAGCAGAGTGGCGGTGGCGAAGCGAGGCACAAGGCTCAATACCTTGTCTTCATAAGCGATATGGGGCTTGTTGAAGATCAATTGGGCTCGGTTGGACGACTTTTGCTTTCCCGCTCGGCCTTCCGAGAAAAAGGTTGAAAATAAGAGGCAGCAAACACGTGACCTTGAAATTCACAGTGTTACTTCAAGAAGGTAAATTACAGTCTTGCGATTAGAGAAATGTTCTGAAAGACGAGGAAGTTCACAAAGAAAGGTGGAGGTGATTTTCCGCCATGGAATCATTCCGATTCACAACAATCTCATTTTCCTCCCTAAACTATTCCAACTCCACCTATCCATACACCCTGCCTAACAATTGTGCAAGAGGGTTTATCATCTGTTACAAAAATTGACTTTTGATGAACACAAAAAGAACAGATTTTTTAAACGAACTGAGCTGCTTACAAAGGGTAGTCTTTAAAACGGTACGGTGATATTTAATCAACTTACCGCCCAGCGATGCCGTTCGGAAACAAAAAAAAATATTTTCGAGGATCTTTCCAGTTCAGTATTGTCACATTTAAAAAAATATCGACCCTCTGGAAACCTGAAATTTTTTAATTTAGGCATTTTTCAAAGCTTAAAATTTCGTATTTTAATGGAAAAATCCTTTTGATTTCTTTGAAGCTAAATTTCACTCCAAAACTTTGGGCTGTTATGGGTTAAAGCGAAGATGAGAGTTCGTTTGCGAGCTACGAGGGTTGCGAAGCAAGCCCAAATCCGTCTGCTTGGCTTCGCCTTCCACCTTCGCCGTGGGGAGAGGGACCCAGCCTGGTCCGAGCCTGGTCCAAGCCCGGCCCAGCGATACATTCGGAAATAGTCCCCGCGCACGCCACGAGAGCTTCCATCTCTATCTAGCGCACGAAGGTCTCGCGAGAGGGAAAGAGACGGACTCAACTCGGAAGACTCATTTCACAAGTCCGCTCACCTCACCTTGTTTCGACATGAGCCACGTTCAAACAGGAGAAGATTGAAACTGTCACCAAAACAATTTTTGTTTGCTGAGGCTTGGCTTAACAAAACGTTTTGTTGAGGCAACAAAGTCATTTCTCCGAATCCTCGCTGCCTGTATGCATTTTCTATAGAAAACGCATTCGGGAAAGTCCAAAAAAATCGGAGGCGGCAAGTTAAGGTACTCCCATGTTGGAAAAGGAGGCGGGTAATGGCTTTAAATAAAATTAACCCTGTATTCGGTCAGCCCTACATCAACTTCTCGCAAGTACCTCCGACGCGCGGATGGGCTTTACAAGGTAGGCAACACGTCAAACATGCGTGCGGCATTTTTGCCGTACGAAACGCCAGGCGCAGAACTCCGAACGTTCTGACTAGGCCTCCGGCGGTTAAAGTATGCGTACATCGTTTTCACGTATAATGTGATCGGGCGCACTGCACGGCTCGATAAAGATGCGGCAAGTCAGAAGGCCACACACAAACCACGAACCCAAAATAGGGGAGCGGCGAGAAATGTCAAGTAAGACTAACAAGAAAACCATGCCTCAAGAGCGAGCTCATGAGTCTCAATAGATCTTGAACCTCAAATGTTACTCTGTAAAAGATCTCAACACCGTAAGTTTGCTTAGTTTTGCTGCCCGATTAAAACTATTTTCGGGACTATGGTTTCTCTTCATACGGTTGGCTGGCTTTGAATAAAAATCGCCAAAGAGACATCAATATTACAAAGGTCAGTTCTATTCGCACGCCTATGTTAAGACAAGGGAGACTTGAACGCACGGAAACTAACCTAATGCATTTAAAATTAAAGGTGACAATATGCACAATTTTTCCTAAAAAATAAAAAAAAAAACGCTTGGAATGAAAATCTCACCACGATTTTGACAGTTTGCCCGGGCTACCGGAAAGCAACAGTAGTCGGCAAATTCTATCGTTCCAAGCTTCCCACGCACCTTTTCTTTGCGCAGCCTCAGAAGCGCGTTTCTTGCGATGCAAATGAGCCTGTTTTAGAGAAGGGATTTCTCTGGTTTGGTTAGCCAACAGAAAAGAGAAAGCGGCCGCACTGATTCCTCCTGAAGTGTTTTTATTTAAACCATATTTAAACTTTTGACCGCAAATATTTTAGACAAGCGAAGTAGTCTTGAAATGTCATGTGATCACACGATAAGGCGATACAATTATGTTATCTGAGGTTTCCTCAGATGAACCTTTGACGTAATCCATGCCCAAGTTAACCTTCAAACACATTTAATGCGACCCCTCCTAATGAAAATCCACCAACTGCAAAATGCTAGTTCGGAAAATCCACCAACTACAAAGTGCTTGATCTGAAAACCAACCAAATACAGTGAAATTGGATTGCAGTTGGTGGTTTTTTAGAAAAATCTTTTTGGAGTTGGTGGATTTTCCGCATAAGCAGCTGGTGGATTTTTATTAGGAGGGATCGAATTTTCGAGCTAACTTTGTCTAACGTTTGCGTCACCAAACCTACCAAGAACAATCTTTTTTTTTATATTTTTTTAAATGACTACATTCCAAAATAAAGGTTCGGAAAGATTTTTTTTTTATTGATTGAAAAAAAAATATTTTTCGTGGTTACAATCGCATTAATATATGATCTAGGGGGGGGCGATGACTTTAACAAGTCCCTGACATAAGACAACACGGAAGATCTGTAACTTTTAGACTATTTTCTACTTTTTGGACAGCTATATTGGCGCCAATATTTGACTACTTTGTTGGTAGAGTTGCGGGCTACTTGAGATCCCACTCTTCTCACCCGATCTTATATTATGCACTGCATCCTTCAAAGGCGAAAAACTTTTCCCTCCCTCATCACACTCGGATTTAGTTTTTCATTACATGGAGAGGATTTAGGATTAAACAACGGCGTGGCTTAGGTTAAGGGGGAACCTCACAGACGCTATTTTCAGCAAGTGGGAATAGTTATGTATAGGCCTGGCTAACTTTTGGATGTATAGAGGGCTATCGATCGTGTTTACAAATGTACATCGGCTGATTCTTGATATCGCTTCCTCAGAGGTAGTAATACGCCAAAAACTGACTTTTGAGATGGTGTCTGTGGGGTTCACCCTTAGGGTTAATGCCTTTGTGTTTCGTTTCACTTTTGCTCCACTCATCTGTCGCCAGACTTGACTCCAATCTCTCCTCGGCAACATAACTGCATAGCCTTGTAAGCGGCATCAGGCTTGCGGACCGAAATGTCAGGTACCTTGAGTCTCGCTACGGCTTCTTGACGAAAAGTGGAATACAATCACTCTAAATCTGAAAGAGTTAAAAATCACTACTTCCCCTATAAAATTGCTCCACTGATTTCATTCAGTGAAGCAATTTTGTGGGGGAAACAGTGAATTTTCACTGAATCCAGGTGACTTTCACTGTTTCAGATTTAGAGTGATGAGGTGGATCCAGCCTCATACTATGTGTACGCGGTCTTTTGATTCCTTTCTCTGGTGGTTACTTGAACCTCAGTGTTTCAGAGACGCCGTATGCAGATTGCTAGCAGACCACTTAACTGCCCCCCCCCCCTCCTAAAAAGAATTAGAGAGCAAACAGTGCTATCTTCCCACTGTGGGATGTACACCACAGCTTGTTCCATTAGCCTTTAATTAGGGATATCAGGTGAATGGAGACCGCGAGAGAGCTCGAGCAGCTTTCTGTGCTATTATAGTGGCGCCCCCGATCGGAGATGACACGAAACACGAGACTTCGTTAGACCACCTTCCAACTCCGCGTACTTGTGCATAGGGGTTCCCTCTGGGTGTTCCCCTCCTTTTTCGCATCCAATGCGGTATATTTGCACTCAAAGCGGCAGGACGGCGAGCACGAGAAACATGGATTACCTGGGCGAATTTTCGCAGATTTTTTGAGGGGACGTTGGATTTTCATCGGATGCTGAGCGGACGTTTAGATTCTGATCATGCAGCATCCAGCTCGTATAAATGGACCGCTCTTTAATACTTCAAAGGGTCTCTTAAAGCGGCACAGCCGTTCCGTTAAAAGGAGAACGCAATAAAATGATCGGGTTTTAGGAAAATACACACAACGGTATTTACTTGACTGTCTGCGGAAAACTTTAGGAACCTGAAATTCTTTTCGAGAGGCATACAAAATTTGGTGCAAGCGAACAAGAAGTAAATACGATTGGCGTTTGAAAACGGAAACGTTAATGGTTCTCAACGTTTGACAACGTAACGTTAAATCGATTATGCCCGACTTCAAATACGTTGCACTTGGGAGAAAAAAAATGGACGGTGACGCTATTTTTCCGATATCACCGATCCAAATGCGAAAATTAAAAAACCTCTGCGGAGGATTTCTTTTTTGCTCTCTAAATTCTTTCTTCTTTAACGCGTGTTAATAGTGTTCAATGGTGTTTTATTTGTTTGTCATCTTGTATTACTCTACTCTAAAATAAGCCATGACGCAGTAACTGCGGAAGGATGTTTTTTCTTTTTTTTTAATTCAGATTAAGGGCGGAGGCCGAGGCCTATGGTGGGTCGATACATTTGAATAAACACGAAGTAAACTGTGACAAAAACAAACAACAAGTTAACAAGCAAAAAATTATTTTTTCTTGCAGTATAACAAACCGGGAACTTTTGGTTTCGGTTTTTATCCTCGAATTGTTTACTAGTCTATCTTCCAGTTGCGACAATGCAACAACCTAACATTTCCAATTTCCCTACTCAAAACCCATCGCATTCGTCGCCTTTCTCCACGTCTTTGAACACTCGCGGAATCCGATCATACTGTCCTTCAACAAGAACATCTTCACATCTCATTAATTAAAACTCCCGCCCAAAAAAAAAACAAACACGTTTGTTTTTTAAGCTGACTTATTGAACACGTAGGGGAGCCGCGGTGTTTTCGACAGGTCTACGATGCGACGAAGAAGGGAGAGTGCTGCTGGTGGGGGTAGCAGAAGCGCGCCAGCGAGGAGGGGTGGGGGAAGGGCAAGCGCCTGTTCGTCCATTGACCTTGAAGCCGGCGCGGGAAGGTCAAAAGCGGATGGCGCGGTGGAGGGGGGGCAAATAGAGCCGGGATGCTGGCAGCCTCTTGAGCGCGGTCGATAAAGGCGCGCTCCCCACGACCCCCACCCTCTCCCCTGTCTGCGTCGCACTCGCTGTTTTTTTTTGGGGGGGAGAGGGGGGGCTGACGACCCCTGACCCCGGTCACTCGTCCCCCCGGTCACTCGACCCCCCGTCATGTGCCATCAATTACATGGGAGCACACAGACTAGAAGGGCGTCGACACAACCGTCGTGGTTTTGCATCTTCAGTTCGTAATGAAACAAATGTTGTTTATGATTTGGCCGTGGGAAGTGCTCAACTGGCGTCCATTGGCGGGAAGCGTCATTTCGAGTTTGCATTCAAAGCGGGATTGCTGTATTAACTGTGGCTGTTTGCGGAGACGGGGGGGGAGTGGGGGAGGGAGTTGGAGGCGTTGTGAGGCGAAGCCTCCAAATTCCAGCTGCGCCTTTGTTTTAATGCGATTGCGTAACAAAAGGTCCTCACTAAAGGATTTCGTAAGACTTATTAAGAATAATCGCAAGTAACGGCTGATGTAATTGCTGTTTGGAATACGAAACTTGAGGAATTACATCTCGGCAGATTAAAACAATACCACTTTGCTGAAGCGGACTATCAATTCACCCGACGGGCGATTTAAAATACCTTCAAGCATTTTTACGTCACAGTAAAAACAAAACAGCTGTTTTAGGGACTGATATACCTGTTTTGGGTGTGAAACTAAAACGGGATAGTACTATTTTGGTTATTTTTCAAGATAGACCTGTGTTCAGACACGTGAATTTGAAAAGGTCTCGGCGAGAGCTTCCCAATGATGTGGCTGAGCATAGGTCTATCTTGAAAAATAACCATACGAACTACCTAGGTTTTAGTTTCACACTCAATACAGGTATAATAACTCCCTGAAACGGAGGGTTTGTTTTTGCTGTG
>Ga0058701_10006264_pt1 | contig 10014 bp, 2 predicted proteins | sample AgamicOrMae_FD_97039 | JGI IMG/M metagenome (GOLD analysis project Ga0058701, IMG submission 97039) | Agave microbial communities from Guanajuato, Mexico - Or.Ma.e | ecosystem: Host-associated > Plants > Phyllosphere > Phylloplane/Leaf | place: Guanajuato, Mexico | collected 2012-06-04 | reverse complement strand
GAGAGATAGCGGAACGAGGCAAAAGGCATCCAACCTAGCTCAACCTATATCATAAGCAAGCCTCTTGCCGTAAACCAAGTTTTGGTATAGTGCCTTGTGCCTCGCTCCGCTTACTTCTCGGCGCCCCTGAGCGGGCGCCGAGAAGTAAGCGGCATCAGACTTGGCGACCGTTTCGTTGGGTAACCCTAGGTTAAGTTAGGTTAGTTTACGTGGCTTTTGCCTCGCTCCGCTATCGCTCCGCTCAGCTTGACGGAGGGTGGCACCAAATTTAAACTAAAAGGTTGAAAATGCTACCCTAAAAAATTACAGTGAAGTGCATTTATATCGGTCGATGAAAATATTCGATGCGCTAGGTTAGGCTGCAACGACTATGGGTAGACAAATCTTAATCTTGGGGAGTGTTTTTAAATGAGTAGAAATCGTCGTGATCGGAAAATGTACAAAAAGGAATCCAGACCACCTGCAGTGGCTGAAGTGGACCGCCAGTTCAGGCTGAGCCCACCAGATCAATGAGACAGGTTGGTCCATCCGTCTTTTTGAAAGAGGTCCACCAGCCATTCTCTTTCCTAATTAGAGTGGAGCAAGTTCTCTTTCAGAGAAACTTGGGCGAGCAAACTGCGTGGGAACACGGCGAGCCGCCAGGCATTGTGTGGCGCGGCGCTCTCTGGTGGCAGACCGACGCGACGCATGCTACGGCGCGGCGGAGATGCGAGGTGGGTCCGGGGACGCAGTACGCAGCTCGGGGAAGGAGACTGGACTTGAGCTGGTCGCGGACAGAATCACGGTCAAGTCCAGGTTCACGGCGACGTCCGTAATGTTGGCGATCAATGCCGACGTCAAGCAACATGAGCGTGCCACGGCCGCGTTGCGATGGAGGCGGGCGGCTCACTTATTCACATTCATGAATACTACACCAGCGGCAACGAAAGTTTTTGCAGCGTGTGTTCTGACAACGTTGTTGGTTATTGTTTTGTTTGAAATTCTTTCTTTTGCATGGAAAGAGAAAAATGTTGTGGTCACAGTGAAAGTGACGTTCTCCTCTGCACCATTAATATGAAAATCTTTTTGTTAGTAATACGTGAAGTCAACGATTTGTTTTCAATCATCTACTATTAATCCCAACCACATACTGTTAAGCGGGCTGAAGCGGAATAGTTGCGGCCAAGCCGATAATCAGCGATAGACGATACCCTATGAAGTTATACATACGTTGCATGTAATGTTGAGGGGTCAAGTTTAAAGACTGGCCCCAACATTATTTGTAGATTCAATACAGATTTGCTAATGCTCCGTGGACAGAAGATAGCCTTCCTCAACCTAATTCACTTTACCTTACTCAACACTGTGCTCATACCTAATTCGTGATTTTGCATAAGAATGAATATCTATTTGTTGATATAGGGATACAAATCATGCCAAAAATGTGTATTAAAGCGTATAGCACATGCATAGTTTCTCTCTTTGAAAAACAGTTGCAGGGTTTATTAAATCTAACGTTATTAGCGCAGTTGCGTTTATTAAGTGCAGCTACAAGTTTTGCAAATATTTTATTAGCCACTTTTACCATCTTAACGCGAATTTCTTGTTTAAGGTCGATGAGTTATTTTCCTTAAAATATGATTTTTTACGATATGTCTTATAACGCTTTAAATGGACTGAACCTACTGATTCAAAACTTAAACAGATTCACGTACCTCACGCTGAAGTTTTTGTGAGGCAAGTGAGAATTTGTAATCCACAAAACTGCAAAAATATGCCTGCCAAGAATTTAAGATGACTACTTTCAATTTAAAGTTTTTCAGAGCTTTTATGACGTTAGAAGCTCTGTATACCTATGAGGTAAGTGGAATGAACACAATAATTCGCGGAATATATTTTTTGTGAATGCGAAAATAAAAGAAAGGTTGGAAACCTACCAAACAAGAACTGCGCGTTTGACTTATCGTGACATTTTATTATAAATGGGATCACATCTTCAAAGCAGTAGCTTACAAATTATCATTAGTACTCCCTTTTTTGAAGATAATGGTTAATTTGACATAACCAAAAAAACTGTGAAGAACAAAATGTTTGCGTACATACAGGCATCACAGTAGCCTATTCAACCGAAGTTTAAAGCAGCCTGTCGCAAGTGGAGTGCAACTGCTTACTAAAAGCGGTACCATACCTTACATAAGATCGTTACAGCCAGTTTCACGGCACAAAGTGATCTCATAACTAAACCTTCGATTTCGGGTAGGCGCCCCTTTCTGAAGTCATGTTTAGCTGGTCTCATTTGCTAAAAGTGCACCTTCTCTAGTCAGACTTTATAAATCGACATGTAACGTCACGTCAGAGGATGGGAGAAGGATGATACTTCATTTTATTCCAGCAGCCTTAGCTCCCCAAATGATACTGTACCGATTTATCGATTTCACTTCCAAAAAATATGATTGAAGCATCAAAGACTTACGAAATGTTGCGGGAAAGCACCTAGGCGAAAATTGAGGTACATTACTTCCACATCGAAGAACACAAAAATTAGACTTGATTGTTTTATAAACTGCTTTCACGGCTCAAACCGAAAGGTGCTCGTGAGCTACGATTGTTTGGTTAGCATATTATGCTGCAGTATAAATTAAATTGACGTGAGCTGACTTATCAAAAACAAAAACAAAGATTTGATGTGAAATATATATCTTTTATTTAATATGATACCTGAATTGCTCTTAGAAATCAGTCGCAATGAAATGTCTGTTCAATAACCATCCGGATTATGTTAGTCCTTACTTTTAAACGGAGATTCTTCCAAAACATAAGTGATAGTTTTGGGGGTCCTCGAAAGCAATAAGAATATGTTTTTGGGATTTCTAAAGCAATAAGATATAATTAAATAGAAAAAAATATTTTAGGGGTACTTATTCCTGGGTTGCAATTCCAACGAAACCAGAAAGGCTACGAGACACCGTGAAATCCAGGGTGCAGATACTTGCTTGCCTACCACAGAAAACATAAAATTAAAAGTCGATTGTTAAGCCGTCTGTTTATTCATTCTGTTGAGAGGCAGCGCGGAGTTAGCAGGTGCTTGAGTGTCGCCTCCATGTCGAATCTCCCACAAGGTCCTGTCCAGTCATGTCGTCTGGATAAGGGAAAGTTGGCAAGTATTTGGTGGTCCAGCTACGGCGGCGAATCAAGCCTCCGGCACTTGGACTTTGCTCTCACCTGCGATCCTTCATTTTTACAAATCGACGCCTGGCCCACTTTGTCGGTTTTTGCACAGGAAATAACGGTTTCAGTCAAAAAGTACTCCGGTTTTCAAAATCAAGGCTTCTTCACATGCCCAATACAAGCGCTGATCGTGCCTCGCCGTGGAAAAGTAATTGAAAAGAAGCAGCAAATATGGTAGATATCAAGTAATGTAACCAAAATGTTCGTCAGTAAATTTTCCCTCGGTGCTATTGGAATCAAAAGCAGATTACATTATAATTTACACATTGATTTAAATTATAAAGTCTCGTTTTTACGTTTTCCAAGGGGCAACGAGGAACAATACGTATAAGCAAGTGAATAAAACGTAAAAGTGAATATGTCAAATATCTTTGCACCAACGACGTAAGCCTACAGTAATTAGGGACCTTATGTATGAAAAGACGTAGTTTTACAAGTTGATCTACTTTTAATGAGGTATTTCAGCAGAAGGTTTGGACCATAACGAACTGTCGCCATCTTTGATTTGGAAAATACGAATTATTACATTTCATTGCAATTTTTACGCTCAATCCACGTATTGAATCTTTCTCAAGTAAGTTTTAGACGTTTTCCGTATCGTATAACGAAGTCTTCACCGTCATGAACTTCCCAATAATCTTATTTCTTCAAAATTTGTATTCAGCAGACTATTCTGGTCAACAGTTGAGTTTCGAGGTTGTCTGCTTGGCACATAGTTTGAAAAAAAGCGATTATCTGGAAGTTTATGAGGGTGAAAACTTTTCCATACAGCACAGAAAATGTATAAAACTTTTACGAGTATATATTTAATAACTGGATCACGGGTAAAAGCGGCAAAAGAAATTAATTCAATATTCAAAATGAAAGATGGTGGCGGTTTGTTATGGTCCAAACTTTCTGCTGAAATACCTCGCATTAAACGTAGTGTGAACCAAACAAATTACAGCTTACAGAAAATAAAACCCTCCGGCCTCTTATTTAAAATGATAATCGATATTTAAGGTCTTCGAAACGTTGTCATAGGTTATAGCCTCAGTTACCGGTAGCTAATTGCCTTTTTTGAAAACAAAAAATCAAAAACATGACGCACACATTTAGTTTTGTACAAACGAGACTTTACTGTGTAAGGCCAATAACTTCTTAACCTATCCTTTAATTTAATCTCAGATATAGTGGCGTGGACGCGGGAGTCCCTCAATCCCACTTCAAGCATAACGTTTTGCCCCACATTATTCGTGAATAAGGTCGTTGTTTAGCCAGGGAGTGGTAATTGGGTCTAAAGAGTTGATCAAACATTTTCAAACGGGTTTCAAAAGCAAGAGAGGTTACACCTAAAATCTAAGCACCCGGTTCGAGATCCATTAAACAAGGTCTCATTTGTGATCAAATGTACGGTATATCCCTAAGGTGCCCTAGAGCATGTTTGATAAATGTGATACAACAGGGAGGGGTTCTTGAGGATAAGCGTAAATGGTCATAACCATACTTACGCCTACTAGGAAGAATGAGACTTGTGCCATTAAATAAATTATGTCTACAAAATATATCGGTAAAAAAATTTGCTAATCGAACGAATTGCATCATGTGGGACAACGTTAAAAAAGAAAAAAATCGTCTATGAGTTGAAAACAAATGTAAGGGCGTAGATGCTACAAGTGAAATCTGCCATGGCTTGCAATAAAATTTGTATACATATAAAAATAACTACTGTACAAAGTCGTGCTCTTCAACAAAGCGAACGGTTCGGAGTCTCTTTGGAGTTATGAGCATGATCAAGCTAGCCATTATTTCTAATTTCAGACATGATATTTTATTCCTAGTCTGAGTGTAAGCGTTAAGATGATATTAAGACTTTAACAGCGATAATCATTAAAATAATGGCTCAATATCTTCAATAGCCTAAGGGCGACAGTAGTTTACAAGGAACATGATCATGTTTGTGAGCAATGATCTCATCTGTCACATTTTTCTTTCGTTTCTTTTTGTTTTTCTCCGGAAGCTATTGTTTCGTCTCTTTCGGTGCATATACTGGTCGCAGCCTACTGGGTAACAACTCAAGTGACTTAAAACACTTGCGTGTCTTGCACCTACAGAAACCACGACGGTATGAACAATCTGCTACATTGATGTGACCACCAACGAGGGTATAGTAAAGACGAATAAGGTTCAAACCTCAGAAAATACCGGAGCATGGTTGTCGTAGCGAGACTCCCTGCTTATCCGTCTGATTGATTTCATGGTACACGAGAGGACAGAGAGAGATTGGTTACATGATACAAGAGATAGAGAACAGCACGCCAAACTTAAAACGCTGGAACTCAACTTTTTTAAAATAGTAGATCTTTCCAAATTTTGAGGGATGCATTAGCGTATAGTCACAGGAATGTGTGCTGACTCTTAATTGCCTTTTCAAAAATTCGCTAGTAAAGCGTCCTTTTTTGTTGTTAAAGAGTTGATAAGTATGAGGTTAACTTCTCCGTCCATCAAAAAATCCTTTCTTACGAGATTTCGGGTCATGGCGATGGACAGCAAATCTTTGATTGTATACGTTCTAAAATGCTGAAATGGCCAAACAGAACACTCAACGGTACAGCCTCAACGGGTATCACACACGCAAATTATACTCTGGTTAGGAAGCTGATGCATGTGAATGGCAGGCAGCTTATTAGTGATTCGTCGTAGGTGAGGCACTTGGAATTTACGTCAAATAGTGAAACAGCCAGTCTTCCTGTGGAACTAGGGACACGATCGAAATGAACTGAATGAAACTCCCTCGCTAATAATATTCTTACTGATAGCAGATTTTCATCATACATTGTACGTACCTATCAGGCATGGCCATCGTAAAGTTCATTATTAGAGCCAGCATGAAAGCATCATCCAGGGATAATCGGCTATTATAGTGACCAGTTAAACTCATCTTAACTGCTGATTCCAATTTCAAAAACTAAATCAATAAATAATATAACATTAAGGAAATTAGAATTCTAGATTGTTTGTAATATATATAATTCGAACGATTTGTAATATAATTTGTTTGGTAAAAGAAATCGCTTATAGTACTCTGTTAAAAAATCAATCGTTGATTTTAGGTCACATGCAAAAAGCGGTGTTCTTAGATGTTTATACCTGGCTAATTTACGTCAAAAAGTGAATATTGTTCTGTGCGAGCTCGTTGGAGGTTTTCGATAAATAATTATAGAATTTAGTAAGCTCATTTTTGTCGGTGACTATATGATTCATTGGTGAAAAAGAACTAAAATTGTATAGGCATGTTGTATATATTTATTACTTCACAGGGCATATTTACAAGAAAAAGGAGTCTATTTGACAGAGTACAAAACAATGGCACTCAATCACACATGCTGCCCAAAAGAGGATGAGCTAGGTAGTTCCTATTTTTTAACGCAGGTAGGTGTGAGCCCAGTTGTTACGCAGGAAAGACAGCCTATAAGGAATAGCGCCTGAAAAGTTGTATGAAGAAAAAGAAAAACTGTAATCGCAGTGATAACAACACTGCGGTTTAGAAAAGCACGTAAAATTTGCGATTTTGCGATAAATGTTTTAGACAAATTAACTAAATCTATAAATAATCAGTTCATTAAGATAACATAGCTCATTTCTGAACAAAATTTCGGAGGAATGGCACTGAAGAGATGTGCTGCTCGCAACGGCACGGTTTGTTATTACCATGACTCATGAGATATTCTTTAACTTATTTACGTTATTCTCCTCAAAAGTCCAACCTTCTACTGCCTTGCCAAAAATCGTTCGATCGTACACGTAGTTCTCTGTGCCGAGGCTTTTTTTCCTCATAACTAATGTTGGAATGTCCTCTGAATAGCGACCTTTAGAAACATTCAAATCTAGAATTAGCGCTATGCTAATTAGCGTATGTTATTTGAGGGCATAATTTGTTTGCATTGCAAAATGAAATACTAGTTAAAAAATCTCGCATAATGAAACATGTGCTTGAATATTTTTGAATTTGGTGGAAGAACACCGTTTTCTTTTTCTTTTTCAGCGGCTACTTTCAGGACCCCACTTCTTATAATTTAGATGGTAAAAGATCTCTATAGTCTTGAAACACGATGTAAGAGCGCAAAAATATCATCATCGGTAAGATTCTATGTCCATGTTAAAGCCTGTGTCCAAGCTTAAAGCTGACGAAAATAAATTCCCACAAACTCTCGAGTAAAAAGTTGCATAGAAGGTAGTGACCATACCAAATAGATACACCCAGTAATTTCTAAGTTGAAAGTTCGGATTGTGGCAATTAAAACACCAAAAAGCGATAGTCATTTTGATTATCACTCGCAGACTTTCGCGCAGTCCTTCGTGGGATTATGATTGCCTCCACTTATTCGATTTTCAGATGCGACATGTTTGATCTACCCGGTCTTCATCGGGGAAAATAAAGGTTTTTACCGCGGTTTCGGACCCTTACCCGTGCAATAACCCACGGTGCTGTATTGATCAAGAAATTACTAGTACCCCTCTACTCCACAGGCTCTTATCTGCTTCATGCATAAATCAACCATTCGCGAGAATAATATTATCTTCACAAAAACTATCCCTAGAAACCTATACCTGATTTTCCTGATAAAAATAACAGTACTTTTTCATGGGTGAACGAAATCGTGACATCCAAAGCACGGATAAATTATTTCAATTTGATACGAATGATTTCCTTGAAATTTTCGTTTTCTTCAAGTTTAACTGCAGCATTTTGACAATCGAGAAACATAATTTCGATCCCTCCAAACAACAATCGGTCAAGAAAGAACAAATGCTTCAAAATTCGATCAAATAAACTTGTTAGTTTCAATAATCGATCAACTGCTATGCTTATACATATACATTGCAGTTAATCGATTATTCACACTTTCTCTTTAACTTAATCGATTTTTGAAAGATGCACTTACACTTGATCGGTTTTTATTTGAAAGGACCGATTTATCAATAAATCGACACGTCAAACAAAAAAAATGTGACTGCTTAGCCCTGTTTGCGGAAACGGGCAAGATTTTGTCGCCCCACGGCGAAGAAGGAAAACTCTTTTTTCTTTTCTTTTTTGCGTTCATACCTGTGACGTGTCAACTATCAGCGCTACATTTATCGACATTTTTCAGAGAATCGCGATTCAAGTGTTTCTTAGATAATACCTTGGAGCCTTTGATCGTCGAGTAGAAGTTAAAGTAAATTTCAATCGTCCAAAAGTTTGGAATACATAAATATAAATTTAATTAAATGGCCTCAGCATGTGCCACAGAGCCCCAACATTGCTAGGCACTTTGATTCAATGCCCTAAAACAAAGCCTCTGATCTAATCACGGCTGAGCGCTTGCGTCTTTCCTACACTGAGATGTCGATAAAATGTTTGCTTCAAATCAGGAAAATTGTTTTCCCGCTAAAAAAAAACATCGATATATGTTGCAAATTTCATGTCGTGGAGGAGCTGACGCTAGCGGCTCACACTCACAAATTTTATATTCTATTGATAAAGGGCAGTGATGTTAATTACCTGAAACCGAAGAGAACTGTCCCATTTGCATTAGATCTCTTTGCATCATCGTTACTGTACACATCAAACCGGATATTGCTGTTGGCTTTCACTCTGCATTCCTGAAAGTTCACCTATTGTTAGTTCATGATATAATTAGGATAGTGTTAGAAAAGCGCACGAGATCCAGTTTTACGGCAAAATTTCCCTTGACGATGATGACCGCCGAGTTAAGGGTCACCTAACGACGGCAAAGTTTGGCGAACTTACAGATATGCATGAGTTTGAGGGTGCATGAGCTTGAAACTAAAAACACCCACCGGGTGACTTTAAGCATTAACCGCCCAGTACAAGAAGACGTTTCCTCAGCCGTCCAGTTCAAGGAGTCGTTACCTTAACCATCCAGTTCGAGGACCATTCAAAGCTGCGTTTTCCGTGCTATGTAAATATTCCTTTCACCGGTATAGCCGTATTTTGGTAAGCACTGGTTGTAGATAAAGGTAATGTTCACCATTTCTGCTGAACAAAACTAACACATAAGGTGATGGAAGTATTACAGATCAAGGAAAATTCAGTTTTGAGTAGTCTTCGAAATGGACGGTTCAGAAAACTTCTCGAACTGGATGGATGATGCTAGTAAGTACAGAGACATTGGATATCCTATAAATACGCTATGACCAGCCGGGATAGTTTACCCTCATGCATTTTTTTTGAACCACGCAAAAAGAGACAAAAAAAATCTGGAAAAAAAAGCAGCCTCCCCCCCGCCCCCCTCCCGAGAAGTGAAGAGTTTGATTCGGCAACTATCTAGATACCTTAAACTAGGAAAGGCTTCGTGAAATGCCTAGCGCATCTTTCATTCCGTCACAGTGACGAAAATAGCTGACTTAGAGATGTAAAACATACAATTTCAGACGTTGCACCGACGACTATACATTTTGTTCAATGCATTTTGTTTATCGTCAGAGTAGTGAAGCATACTAATATTCAATTCCTTACAAGTTTCACTTTGATATGGTTTCTTCTTAATGGACACATTAAAGGCAATTAAGGCGTGCTAGGTGAGAAGTGGTTTGTTTAACATAGTTATTAGTACATGTCTGCGAAATATTAGGCGAACGCAAGTAAGCATTCCAACAGCAGTGTTGGGTGAGCGCGCATCCTTTCAGTGATTTATGAGGGGCAATCAAGCGGAGATTTGTTTTCTTCACGCGTTTGATGATAGAAAGTTGGACCGTTAAAAAGAAATAAATACTAGGAGATACTGGATGTGAGGGAAACCGGGACATTGTCAAGCACAGTTC
>Ga0058701_10006263_pt1 | contig 10017 bp, 7 predicted proteins | sample AgamicOrMae_FD_97039 | JGI IMG/M metagenome (GOLD analysis project Ga0058701, IMG submission 97039) | Agave microbial communities from Guanajuato, Mexico - Or.Ma.e | ecosystem: Host-associated > Plants > Phyllosphere > Phylloplane/Leaf | place: Guanajuato, Mexico | collected 2012-06-04 | reverse complement strand
GCGAGAGGCCCACTCGCTGGCAGTCTAGCGGCGGACAATTGGCCTGGCTGGTGGAGGGAAAGTCCAGTCGGGGCGGCCAAATAATTGATTCGGACGGGCGGCCATTTATCACTGTTGTGCGCCGGCGGGCAGCAAACAGGCAGGCAGCGGGCGACGCGCAGCACTGCACTGCACTGGCCAATGCAGCCACACTGCACACTGCACACTGCACTGCATTGGACTGCATGGACCAGAGACAGTCTCTAGCGCCGCCGATCGACAGCCACTTGGCGCCGCCTCCGCCGGGTCGCCGCTTTAAAACACGCCCGCTCACTGGCCCAACATGCTTCCGGCCCGCCGCTCGACCACCCATCTCGCGAGCCCTTTTTTGGCCAGAGAGGCGCACCCGGAAGAGCGCCGGGCCAGACGCATAATGGCCCCCCACTTGGGCGGCGGACCCTTGGGGCTGGCCCTCAGCCAGCCCCAAGGCCCCGGCACAGACGGATGCTGCTCGTCTGGGCGGCAAATCATGCAAATTGCAGCCAGCCGAGACGCCCCTCGACCTCGAAAGCGAGCGAGCTTGGCGGCTCGCTCGCTGGGCTTAGGCTCGGCCGGCCAGCCAGCGAGCAGATGGACCCATTTGCTGCGGGCCGGCCGGCAGATAATCGATCGGGCGGCCACCAGCCACAGACTGGCGCTCGCCAGTGTCATCGGATTGCATTACTTGTTTGCTCTATTGATTTTTGGCCCGCCAGAGCAGAGGGCGCGCACTCACTCGCGTTGGGGGGCGGCTCCATTTGCGAGTTGTGGCCCCCAAGCAGCCGAGTGGTCTGGGTGCTCGAGATGGGGACTCGCTAATGCTTATTAACGAGCCAGCCAAATGGCAGCTCGAGCAGCTAGGCTTGTGTGTGGGCCAACTTTCGAGGGCCACACACAAGCGAGTAAGTGGAGGGCAGAGGGCGGGCCAAGACTTGGGGGTCTGAATGTGACACTGGAGGATGGTTATTAATCTGTGTGGGTGGGCCCGCTGCTTGGGGCTGGCTGGGAGCAGTTGGAATTAAAAATTGCAAAACTGGCCCGAATTGGCGACGAGACAAGTCGATTGGAAAACAAATGGCACTCGTTACCATTGATTTATCTATGGGCTCGATATTTCCATGGGCCCAATTTGCAGCCCTGCAGCCGAAAAGGGCGCCCACTTTCTCAGCCCTTAGGCTCGCCCCCACCAAAGAGGCCTCTCCCCTTTTTTTGGCCCCCTTTTTTCTCATCCCCTTTTCTCTCCTTTTTCTCCCTTTTCCGCTAGAAACGCGCGCCTCTTTCGCTGACAATTATTGTCACAACTACAATGGCAGCCAGACACTCGAGTGAGTGGCGTGAAAGGAGCCGTTAATTTAAATGGCTTCCTCCCGGCGGCTCGTCTCCAGTGGCTGCTGGGCGTCTCGCAGCGAGACTCTCGCTGCTCGTGCTCAGTGGAGAGAGCTTGCCCCTCTCTCCAACCACTTGGCTGCAAGCTGGCCTCTCTCTCTCTCTCTCTCTCTATCTCGCCACTTTGGGCCGCTTGTTCCGCGCCAAATGGTGCACAAACGGCGCTCCTTCTCGCTCGCTTGCCAATCCTAAGCTCCACCGGCTCAACCGGCAAGCTAACTCCACTCACAGACGCACAGACAAACGCATAGAAGCACAGACTACCGCTGGTCCAGTGCAAGTGGCGCTAACCAACTGGTGCCTTACTTACCTTCTAGCTGCTCCTCTGCATGCTCGGCTAAGCTGCCAGCCTCAACTGTCGCGGTCGACATCAACACTGAGCAGAGTATTAATAAAAAAATCCCCGCCTTTGAATCAACTTTGTGAACTGTGGCCGCCAATAACAATGCACCACCACTGGAGGAGCTCCCAACCAAATGGCAAGCTTCTCCTTCTCCTCGTCTCCCTCTTGTCCTCCTTCCTCCTTTGGGCCCCATTTCCCCCTCATCAACTAATCTCGCGCCGCCCAACTGCTCTCTCTTCTCCTTCTTCGTCCCCTCTTGTCTCTTCCTCGCTCGAGGGCCAAATCCATTCCACTGGCCGCCCCTAAGCCTCGGCTGAATTCCCCACTCGCTGGCCACCAGTTGGGCGCCCCCGAGCTCTGGCCGGGCCATCAAACAGGCCGCTGTCTTGGCGTCTTCTCTCTGCTGGCCTGCAGCTTTGGTCCCACAGGCCCACTCTTCTCTTGCACACATGTTTCGGCCCTTCTCTTGCCCAAGGTCAGCCTGCTTGCATCTTGTCCATTGTTTCTGGAGGATTATCTTTCAGCCGATCATCTTTTGCGCAAATTGCTCTTGTTGAATCTCGAAAATTGAGCCGAAAAATTGGCCCAAACTTGCACCTAATTTCCAGCTAATTGCAAGCCACCAATTCCAACTCTCCACCAATCTTTTCCAACCTTCAAAACAATCAACCTCACGCACCCACTAAGCAACCACAAAGCAACCAGCAAGCAAGTCAGACTTGACTCAATCTCACACTGTCTGGCGCAGATTTGCTCAAATTTGCCCAACAAACCGCCCAAAGCAACACTGGATTTTCCACCTTTGGCGCCAAACAAGTGCAGCTTGTCTCTGGCGCTGCTCACTCACTCACTCACACAACTGAAAAGCGCCCACTGACAAGCCGAGGGACTCCTTCTGGCCGCCAATAAAACTGTTTTTTTCCTCTCCTCTGAATGAAATCTTCTCTCTGAATTCTCGCTCTAAAACGATGAAAATGCTCCAAGTCGGAAGCAAGAGTTTCGCCCAACTCGAAGGAGACTCAGCGAGCTGCAGGTCAGAGCAAGTTGTCCCATTTGTGTCTGCTCGATGCTCGATGCTCTCTCCTCATCTGGATCCACTCGGAGCGCCTTTTTCCCCCTCTTTTGACTCACAATCAGACTCTAACTCACGCTCACAGTCGCACTCTGCAAGCCTCTGCAAAACGGCAACCATCCCAAGCGCCAAGGGCCAGTCCATTTGGTCGCCTTGTTGCTGATCTTTGCTCGCCACTTTGCTGGCCCACGTTCAGTTGGACAGACGGACGCGCATGCGCCCCTGAGGGAAACGGCTCCAACGGCGCCGCCTGTCGAGGGCCAACATTAGCCACACTTTCCCCAAGCTTAGGGTGGCCGAGCTGGGTGAAGGAGAGGGAGAAAGAAGAGGAAACGAAACGAGACTTTCATATTAATCAAATGCGTCGCATTTCGCGCCCGGAAATCGGATAAGCCAGCCGCTGAAAAGTGGAGACAAAAAGAGTCCACCAGCTCAGCCCGACAGACTGTGATCAATGGCCACGCTTTGGCCTTGTGGCCACAATGCTCGGACAACAGTCGGCCGCTCGCCAGACCACACCAGACAAGCAGGAGACCTCAAAAACGCACCTGTCAAAAAGTTACAAGCCCAGAGCTCAACGTCCGGCCTTTTCACCACCAGAAGAGGACCCCCCAAGAGCAGGAAATGCTCTCATATGCAATTGGGGCCAATAGAAAAATCGCGTGCAGACGGGCCCAAAGTTGCACGCCTTTGGGGCCGTCGATTGAATGAAAATCGAGCCACACACTTGGTGGTTCACACACCACACACTGCTAAGAGCTGCACCAGACCTCTGGCGCTCGCTTGGCGCTTGATTTTATCCATACGAGCCGACATTGTGAGGCCCCTTTAGCTTGCATTGCTCTTAACTTTGGCCCTAATTGGGCGTGCTTCTCGCTCTTGCGTTGCTAGCGCCGCTTGGTACTCCGAGCATCACAAGCTCCATCCAACTGGCTCATCGTTCCAGCACGGAAACAGCTCACCGTAGAAGTGGCCGAAATGATCAGCTGACTGTCTGTTGTTGCTGTTGTTGTTGCTGCTGTTGCTGCTGCTGACTGCCCATGATCTGCTGTTGGCAAGATGCTGTTGCCGACGGGCACGATGGGTTGGCGCCCAGCTCGATCAGTCGGCTCTTTCCAATCACAGGCAAACTTTCCACCTCTAGGCTAAACTCCATTGTCCTTCCAGGCAACTCTAGACCACCACCACCACCGCTGCCAGCCCGTCCACTGGACGAGGAGGATCCCCCGGAGCCCAATTGGACCGAAAACTGGACCGAGCTCAAAGAGTTCAGTGCTGTAGATGAACTGCTAGTTAGCGCATCGCTTGAATGGTTTGTCTTAGTTTCTGCCACATTTGCCACACTCAATGAGGACGATTTAGAGACAATCAGTTTGAATATTTGCATTGCATCGAACCACATGGACGAGCTACCATTATTCGTCTGTGATTGCTGGCCTCCAGTGCCCAGACATCTAGCGTAAATTCTTAACAAGTTTGCATTCAGATCTTCAGAGGGTAGCTGGTTGATATCGATGTAGGTTAGAACGCAGTAGATGATTGGCAATACGAGCCGTCGGATATGCTCAGGTCCGCTTTCGAGCAGATCCACCAAGAGGGGAATTGTTTTGGGTACTATTGATGGACAAGCATCGTTCAGATACTTGGCAATACATTTTATCCACTGGAAGGCGTCCTTGCTGAATGAGCGTCTGCTGTATAGTGTCATCACGGCGGAGAGATTTTCCAATTTTTGCGAATTCTCCTCACAACACAATGCAAGCCGGCGGGCTATATTCAAAGAGAATGGGCTTGGATCTTCATAGGTGGACAGGAGATAAGTTGAGAGCATAAGTACATGAAATGGGAGACATTCCTCGGCGCTACTCGTGTTTGGTGTGCAAATTTTGTGCCTCAATATGGGGGTTATATGATCCAATAATGTTATACATAATTCGTACGAATTTTGCGAGGCACAACCTTTCAAAACGAGAGCATGTATGCCGGGAAAAGTATCACGCCACTCCATCTGGTCTAGATTTTTCTCCAGTTCGTCGACAAAGTCCTGCTGCTCAAAGGGCATATTTGGCAAAATCTTCCTCAGCAGCCTCAAGGCGAACACATACTCGTGCTCCTTGTCGCTCTCGAGCATCATAACTGCAATCCAAAATATCAAAGTTGAATTATCATCGCTCCTGTAACAATCGGCAAGATTGTTCTCTATGTCTTCGTCATACAAATCGTGCTGCTGCTGCTGTTGATTGGCCGAGTTTGGTGCCCCAAACGAAGATGAGGCATGCTGTTGCTGGGAGGCATGAAGGGATTGCTGCTGAGATCCAGAGATGCACATTTTGCTGACACTTGTTGACAACATTGTTTGTGTGTTCATACTTGTAACACTGCTATGGGCCGGCCCATTGAAACTAGTTGTAGTGATGCGAGATAGATTATCTGCCGAGAGGGAACCCTTTAGACTGGCCGACATGTCGTCGCCTTCGCCGTAATCAACCTCATCTGGAGACTTGAAACCAAATTGTTCCATACAGGTCCAAGAAGAGTAACATTTCAGTATCGTGCGACACTCGCGCAGTAAACTTGAAGCCAACCTTCTTGTTTGATGGTGGCAGCTGCATAACATGACAGAAGAGGCTCCCTCCACCTTCTGGATCACATTCACGAGCCTCTCAAAACGTGTATTGCTCAGCTCTGATTGGATGAGACGCATCTCAGCTAGTACACGATTTTTACGAGCTGCTATCTGTCCACAGGCTCCTCCATTATTGCGACTCGAGATGCTCTCGTAACCTGTTTGAATGCCAACAACTGTTGTCCGGTTTGCAGAACTTGAGGAACTCATATTTTGACCACCGTTTCCATTGAACGACGAGGTTGATGTAATCAGATTTCTCCAGTCCACTAAAAGTTCTAGTAACATTTTCAAAGTACTATCAATCAGATACCTGAGCGATTCGTCAATTTGATTAGCCAAAAACAATGTATATCCCTCGATCACATCGAGCCTCCAATCTTGAAATCCAAGCACTAAACTTTGCAGGGCCTCGAAAGCATTGCGTCTGACCCCTTGATCAATGTGGATGGTCATCCTTGAGAGTAGATCAATCAAGTCAGCTTTAGATATCCCATCTGGCATCACTCTAGGCATGGCAGCCAAACATGTTTTGAATAGATCTAGCTTTGGTTTTCGATCAGTGGTGATCATATCCTCCAAGTCCTTGATAGTAGCATTTGGAAAGCAAGTAAGCATTAAGGGTTTTCCTAATTGGGCATCTAGCGCCTTAAGTATCTCGTGAAAGGATTTCTGGATGTGATTGTAGTATGGATGTAGGCCTATGCTCTTGGCAGTATCTTCACTCAACATACGATGTTGATGGCCATGATGCGTCCGTTTCGATCCAGTTCGCGTATTAGTTGCATCGTAAAAAGTGGTTATTTTTGAAGAGGCTGTGCCTATGATTAAAGGCATCTTTGGTTCACTCTCTTTTTGTTGAAAACTATCTGCAATTACTAAGAAGGCATTGATACCTATGGCCATGCGCTCTGGGGCGATTATGATCTTGGATGATCTGTCCACAGATAATAGTTCAAATATTATGTGTCTCATCGCGAAATCAAGCCTTTCCTGGGCTATGAAATAGATTATGTCAACAAATATTCCTAATGGAGCATCACGTGGAACGACTTGACGGCTACCCTTGGGAAAGAGAGACTCAACTATGGAGCTCAGTCTATTTTGTGTTGTATTGTTACTCTCGCACTTGACTCGTATCATATACATCCAGATCAGTCTATACAACGAGTCTAAAGCTATGCGACTCATTTTATGATCACGATTTTTCAGGTTTGATTGGCACATATTGAGAAAATGGATCCAGTTTTGCAAGAACAAACTCCTCTGACTTAGACACAATAAACAAGCGACTAGTGGGAAAAGTGTGGATGAATGCTTCTTCCTGTTGCACATTTCCAATGTAGGTACCCATAGAGTATCTACGAAGTTCTTTAGGCATGGTATTTTCACTTCGTTCTTAACTGAGGTTGCTAATGGGAGCATTATCTCAGCAAATAGTTCTGCTAAAGCGTGTCTGATGCTCTTGTGTCTAACATCCACAAAATAATCAGCTAATTCTTGCAGAAATTGGAAGCTCGCCTCAAAGTCTTCTATGGGTGCCATCTTAACTCTAAAGAACTTCATTGCGAATAACAAAGTTACAATACATTGAATGTTATGGGCGGTTGGTTCTCTCGAGCGCAACTCAGCCAATTCTTGGATGAAACGTTTTATGATTAGATTGAATCTCGTCTTTGCTAAAACACCTAAAACCTCGGCGTATTTGTCCGCAAGATCATTGATATCGCTCAAATCTAATCCATTCAGTTGATGCTCTTGCTGCCTTCGATCCAGGTATATGAAGTGTCTGAAAGCTATCTCCTCGACCTGAATTATGAGATCTTCTAGACCCGGATGTAGGTGTAGCTTACTGAAAATTTCTATCAGAGCCTGGCAAAATGTGTACTCAATCAGGAGGCTGCGAGTCTTGATTAATTCAAGTCTTTTTACAGAGTTTGTGCTATCATCGAGAGTGATAGAGTTGGAGCTGGCATTGGTGGCAGTCGTGGAATTAGATGTATTTGCTGCACTATTATTTGATTGATGCTGATTATCACTTTGGTATATTAGAGCCAAATTGGCTGTGCCAGAACCAGATTGCTGGCCTTCGTTGGGTAATGGGCTAGATAAGGGTGCTTGGTTACTATTTATATCTGGGCTCGATGTTGCTGGGGATCGGGGAGAAGGATTTGACAGGTTCAATATTTGACCCTCAGCCTGACAACTAGGGCTACCGCAACATTCATTGAAGATCAGCTCTTGATTGCTGAAGCTGATAGGTTCATTCTGTTGTTGTAACGAATTCTCAAAGGATTGCGAGGGTTTTTGTTGTGTTGAGAAGTGGGAACTAGGTGAATTCTGTCCATCCTCGATATCTAGCTGGTGATGATACCAGGCAAGTGTGAGACGCAATAGTGATGGCAAACAATATTCACTTATGGCTGCGAGTCCTTCAAGGACCTGGTCATAAACGAGATCTTGCCCTTGTTGGAGGGATTTAAATATCGGTTTATCTCTGTTTTGTGGCCCTTTGCTGAGAATAATATCTATCTTATTGCTGACAATTTCTATGAAATCACTGGATATTTTTCTGGCAATGAAAACAGCTGCTTTCGGATTGTCTTTCGTTACATAATCGGGCAAATTCACAGAGATCTCATAGTTTGAGCTTGGGAGATTGCTGTTGTTTAATGTTGCCCTATCACTAGTTCTGTTAGATAATAGAGATGTTGTTGTTGGTAATGATGACGAGATGATGGCATTAGATGACGCTGTAGTTTGGGGTGTAGCTGCTGATGAGGCATCGCAAACACTAATAGTTGTATTTTGTCTATTGAGTAATCGTCTAAATCTATCCAATTTCAAGGAGTCCATAACGCATCAAGTTTGACGAGTCGCCTTCTGGTCCTCTAGAACTTGAACACAGGTTTGGATTTAATCAGATGATAATGTGACCTCTTGTTGCATGCCATATCGATAGATTTGGAATGAAAGGCCCGTTGGGAGGCAACAGGGAAATATGAAAACAAAGGAATTCGATGAGAGGCGCATCACGAAAGGACTAAATTCTATTCACCTGGCACCCAGAAATCAATGAGCGATGAATCTGGGCAAACGCAATGGGTCAAACAATGGTGCAAATTTTAGTATGAGCTCGTACAGCTGCTGTAAGAAAAGCTCTGCATGGTGAAGAATGTGCACAATGTGAATGGAAAACACATGTGGGACTTGTTTGGCGCCCGTCAGACTGAGAGACTTAGGCACACATGATTCTATACTCTTTATCAACTTTGATTCACATCTAGGCAAGGTTATTCTAGACATGGTAGAAACTAGACCATTGTAAATCTGGGTCTACTTAGGACGAGAAGAAGATAACAACTTAGACCGCACCTTCACTATTGCACCTGCATTCAATCTGATTTACGCCGTGTACTTACCGCCACGTACCAATCATCATCACTTCTGACTCTGCAGGAGCCCACTTGGTCGGCGATAGTATCACCTTACTCCGGCTGGAAATACGTGTGCATCACCACCTTCCATGTTTGATTATCCTGATTTCTTAAATTCATCACGATTGAACACAGATCTATGTCGAATAGAGTAGAAGGATGTCCATAGGGACGTCCTCTATCGATTGACGATAAATGATGAGAAAGTCGACTTGGCATTTGAAGCATTTTAGAATATCGCCCGACATAGGGGGCCAAGATAATGACTATGCTGCAATCGACCGAGGAACGTATTGCCAACGGGGAAAACATCGAGAGTAATGGCATAGGTGACAAGACACTTACTAGCGAGGTTTCATTGAGTCAGAACTCTGTTGACAATGAGGGTGCTTCGAAAAGTGATGCCCTCAAGACAGAGGATGTTAACAACACAGTCGGGGATGTTGATCTTGGTGGAAAGCGAGTTAAACAAGGGCGCCCCAAGAAAAAAAAGAAAAAGCAACAGAAAGACTTCCTACTGAGCCCGCAGTCCATACTAGAGACTATAAAAACCAGAACTGCCTTCAATTCAGGCTTGGTAGAAGACTGCACCAAGCGTTTAAATGAGCCTGACATCGACGAGTATTTGTGTTCCTCGGAATATGTGAGCGCTACGAATGTTAGGATTGAAATGATACCGGCTAATTCGGTCTCAGTGCTCCCCCACGATTTTGAATCCATGAAAGTAAATGTTCATCCTTACGCTATAACTGAACTCAGGTGCATCGATGAGGTGCCTAGAGTGAGAGACCGGCGGGGACGTCGTGGCCAACAGAAAGCTGGAAAAAAAGCTAGCCGAGGAGGGGCAGGGAAACCCAAAAAGAAACAGAAAGGGAAGGAGGCTAAAAAAATGAAGACCGAAGTGAAAATGTCACAAATGGCCAGAGTAAAGGCCCAAAAAAGATTGAGGTGTCGAATAATAAAAACGGCCAAAATCAGAATGGTGGTAGTATCAAGGGGCAGAAAGACCGTCCGAAGAATGTGGAAGAAGGCAATGAAAATGCGGAGAAACAGCAGGGGAAGGAGGCTAAAAAAAATGAAGACCAAAAAGAGGATGTGACAAATGGCCAGAGTAAAGGCCCAAAAAAGATTGAGG
>Ga0058701_10006262_pt1 | contig 10018 bp, 6 predicted proteins | sample AgamicOrMae_FD_97039 | JGI IMG/M metagenome (GOLD analysis project Ga0058701, IMG submission 97039) | Agave microbial communities from Guanajuato, Mexico - Or.Ma.e | ecosystem: Host-associated > Plants > Phyllosphere > Phylloplane/Leaf | place: Guanajuato, Mexico | collected 2012-06-04 | reverse complement strand
TGACTGATAATGTGGTCAAAATGATCTTTTTCTTGGTCGAGAAATATTCCTCATAATATTTCCTGCAATTTCTCTGCAGCATATGGATTGTGCGCAAGTCCAGGTCTCTCAGGATATCTGTCACATGGAAGACTAGGCCCTCCTCGAACTGTAAAGCAGCTTGAGACCAATCTATTACTTCCTCGAATGGCCACACCCAACCGTCACTTAGAACTACAGGGATGCAATCATAACTCAGGGCCTCGAGAAACCTGAAACTCCCTAATCTTCTTCCTCTAGGTGTCAAGCAGAAAGTGGAATTTCTCATCAGAGCGTCGAACTGATATTTTTCGTACGTTGAGTCATCATCCTCACATCTGCTATCACTTGCTTCGCGCCACTTCTTTCCATGCCTACAAGTAGTCAACATAATGACATCCCTTTGATTATTCAGATGATATAGGCTGTTTCTAGTCATGCTTCCACCACCCAAGACATAACGCTTCCCTTTGAATGTGAGGAAATAAGTTCGAGCACGTGTCGGTTCCTGTTCTCGATCTAGACTGAAACTCTCCCTCGAAGTTGGATGCATATAGGAGAATAGGGGTATTGATATGTCGAAATTTGGGCGATGATTACTGAGACTGTTTGACGCTTTCGCTAAGATTGCTGCCCCAATGTTGAAATTGGCGAAATCGTTCTCCCGATAATCAGGCCAGGTTCCGGAGTAAAGGTTAATGATTAAGTAGTTCATGCCAAACATGTGTTCGGGACGTAGCAGTTCCGGAAGTCCTGTGCGAAAACTCTTGCTCAATGGATCCCTATCCAAAGTGTCATCACTAAGCATGAATAGGCATGCTTTCTGGGGGTCTGGCTCATAGTGATCAGATTCCTTTATGATAGAGAGAAGACTAGTATGAATCATATTACTCTCTCCCGATATATTCAAGAAGTCATTGTTTTGGTTGGACATTGGTGGGAGAACGTGGATTTTGATGGGCCCGCTTGAATTGCACCTAGTATAGTCAAAGCAATTACTCATACGACATTCGCTAAAATCAAAGTTAATAGCTTTCTTCGGAGATATCTTGATCAAGTCCCTGAGATGCGCCGTCCGACCTTTGGGCCTCACGTGGTCAGCCCTATCGGATCGCGAGGGAAGTATTGGCAGCTCATCTCCGTGCCAAAAGCGTTTCAATCGGGAATTGATGTCGATGTGAGGTTGTTCCTCACGAATTGGGCCCGAGTCATCTTTCCTTGAATTTGTCAAATAGATCACCATTAGCATGAGGAGCACTAAAGCAACAACCAGGTACCGGATATACGACCGCATGGTATAAATCCTTATCGGTGGAGGATAATAGTGGAGAGAGCCGGGGAGCTTTCGACGACTTTCGAGGTCTCTGTTTATACCCTTGCATCTTGCAGGCCACAGGTTATTGATTGATGGCTTTGAGGTTCCCCTATTTGATAGAGATGATCTCCAGACTGATGCCGTCCTAGCTGAACTCTTCGAATGGTTTTTTCGTCGAGTTGTCGATCCGCGCGCATGGGCTCGCGCGTAAGATGATCTGCGCTTTAAAATCTACCGACCTTGCCCTCCACCAAAATAACGAAAACAAATCAGGCTTATTCAAGGCAAGTCATTAGAATAGCCGCTTTGTGAATATACTTGGACCCAAATAGATCGTCATTATACATATTTTACTATAGTCGTATTAAGTTTTTGTCCCATAGCATTACCTCTGGAAAATCTACAGTCATTAATTTATAGGAATCAAAATCTGTGATCTTTCAATCAATAAGATTATATCTCGTTATGAATCCATTAGTAAGCACTCAACAATTTGTTAAGCCATCGTGCTCTGCCCAGGTAAATGCTGGATCAGCTGCTGAACGATGCAATACATCAACGAATCCTTCTATCGAGCAGGATGCTCGATTGGCCGCTGAGCTGGCACGTCAAGAACTCCAAGACCATCAGATAGATCCTGATTGCGTGAGTGATGTTGCCTTGGCACATATCTTACAGAAGCAATTCGATACTGAGTATGATAGCCATCTGAAGAAAGAAGAATCTCGGATCAACGGAGATGCAAAGGTTCGCGTTTCTCTCGACAATTTCAAGAGAACATCGAGATCCAAGTCATCTCATGAGTTTGTAGATTACGATCATGCTTTTGCAGAGAGCGACGATGACGACTCATTCTATGATCTCTTAGAGAACAATATCGACTCTCGAGCAGATGCGTGGGATGCTTTTGAAAAGTCCAAACTAGAGCAGCGCTCGAGAATAATGGGTCGAGCTGGGTTTTTGATTGACGAGCACGGTAACGTAATAACGAAGCATGATATACCCACCGCATCCAGGCGAAATATGTGCCGTCTAATGGAACTTAAAACAGACATTCAGACTGGTGACGCAGGTACTTTCAAAGATGATTTCAGGATAAACAATAATGTTTACAATCGTCTTAAAGTGCATGCAAAGAAAGGCTCACGCCGAGCTTCTCAACGTGCCTTTGAGAAGAACAAGCGTGAAAATGAGTCCATCCTGCAAGATATACACTCTGTTAAGATGAGCTGTGCTACACGAGCTATTATGGATGGTCTCCTGATTGCATTCAAGATAGAAAAATTGAATGGAGTTGTTGGTCACGGTAAAGAGTCGACAGTTCTACATGCCACTGGTCGCGACCATGAGGATAAGCCAGGTCAAGAGGTAGCCATTAAGATTTTCAATTCGGATAACACACTGGCCTTCAAATCGAGAGATACCTACAACAAGTCCAAATGTCCATCCTATAAATTTGAAAAGCCAAAATCGAAGAATGACTCACTTAACAAGTGGGCCGAACATGGGTTCAAGAACCTTAAGATGTTGCGTCGTTGTGGAATAAATTGTCCGGATGCGATAAGTTTGAAGAAACACGTACTCGTCATGACTTTCGTTGGGTCAGATGCACGTCCTGCCCCTCAACTGAAAGAGGCCAAGCTAGATCATTGTCAGTTAGTGCAATCTTACAAGCAAGTCGTAAATATCATGATCGATATGTACCAGAAGTGCGGATTGATTCATGGTGACCTGTCTGAATACAATCTACTCTGGCACGAGAACAAGGTATATGTTATAGATGTATGTCAGTCAATGTTCACCTCCCACCCGAATGCCAACAGCTTCTTGTTCAGAGATTGCGAGAATATTCTGGACTTCTATCAAAGATCAGGTCTGACAGAAATACTCGAGGCGAACGAGCTTTTCAAAATGGTTTGCGGCAAAGATTTGGGTGAAAAAAATTTAGACCTATGGACCAAGATAGAGAACTTCCCCAAGAATGAGAAGCTGATGCAGCGCGATCAGAGAGATGAAGAAAAATTCCCTTCCGCTGACAACTTCGAGCAAATGTTAAGTGCGAGGAAAGTAGCTGACGAGATTAGAGACGAACAATGATTGGATGTCTCAAATCAAACCCACGCACAATCATGAGATGCTTGTCGCTGGCTTGTGCTCCAGGTACTAAGAACATTAGGCGAGGCCAACTATGAACGTAAAGACAGACCTTCATTGGGCTGCCACCCAGTACCGGCTATCTCAAGATTTCCGCGATTTTTTGATAAGAAATTTGCACAATTTTTGGGCAGTGTCGTGGCGTGATTATTTTGGGTTCAGGATCACTCTGAACGTCACGGGCCGGAGCTGTGAGATTTAACTGAATTACAAATGGGTCAACTTGTGAGCCTAGCGGTGCACTGTACAGCCAGATTCGTCCTGAAGTGCGGCAAGTGTCTCGCGAGGACAGCTGCCAACCTATCCTGCTCGATGAATCTCTGGAATGACTCTGGTGGTGGACCGGAGTTTTCGATTATTGTTATAACCTGCTCCCGCAATGCCTCAGCCGTGGGTTCTTTATAGGTCTGATTTGTGGCTGCTGATGAGGAGGACGAGCTCGGCCCACTAGCCCCGTCTGCGGTTGCCAATGCGGCTATCTCTTTCAATTGTCGACTCAGACCCTTTATAGCGTCATCAACAATTATCGACATCATCATCGGTAGGAATTTTGTGAAGATTTTCACATCTAACTTAGGCTCGCGAAACACTGAGGAGTCGATAATATCCCAGGAGTGTAGACCTAAATTCAGACATCTTAGAATGAGCAATAGAACTGGATGACCGCGTGGTAGAGATTCGTTTGTTATCAAATGATATAGTATCTTGAAAGACGAAGTGGCCAGAAAGTGGACTGCGTACGGATCACACAGCACCATAGATATATCCGCTAGGACGTGCTCCTGACCCGACTTGATGGATTCTAGGAACGTTTGTAGCTCCCGCGAACGTTTAAGATCGACAGCCTGTTCTCTGATGCAAGCGTCTAGACACCACACAAATTTGTGTGCCTGATCCATTGCGGTTATCTCTTGTACGTCCCGATCATGTAACGCCATCAGAAATTCGACGCGCAATGAGCAGTAGTGAACATTCTTCGTCTTTACGAACAAGGTCCTTAAAAATTGCACGATTGTCTCATACAACCTAATGTTGTCACCAACCATCTCCGCCAAGTCTTGAACTATCCGATTCTGGCGTCTCTGTTTGGGTGTGAGCGAGTAAAACGCAGAGTCTATATCGAGCGCATCCGTCAAGAGCTTTTCTTTTTCTTGTATATACTGTTGCAATAGTGGTGATACTTCGTCGCCGAATATGCTCTGGAAGTCTAGCCATATTTGTCGCTTAACAGTAACATCACACGACTTGTAGATGTTTTTATCAGATATCAACATGTTCAATATCTTTCCGTCAAGATTGTTGACATTCTTTAGGACTGCCATAACAACCGGTTGTAGGGTGGGTATCTTTATGAAGGCAAAGCTTCGCACGAGCAACTCTTGTAGACGCCTGTGATCTTGGGGGCTATCAGACTGACCTAACTTCTCTGTTTGTTGTCTGAGACGCCCTTTGAGTTCTTCTAAAACTGATCTATGGAATTCCAACCTTTTGACACCATGGAGATCCAACAGTGGAAGCATCGGTCTGAGTGAGGGCAAAAGAATGCATTTGTCGAGCTGGAACTCTTCGATGGTCTTGATTGGATCGACCGCTGAGTTGAGACTTCTCCTAAGCTGTTCTCGACCGAGCAAGAGGGAATTCTCAAGAGGTGCCAGGTTCATTGTGAGATCTGAAATATATCACTAATTCGAAAAAAAGAGATTTTAAAAATCTTGGACAATACAGGATGCCGTCACGAGGACGCATGTTACCGCGCAACTTTTAGATTGAACTCGTCCGGCTGACGCGAGTCAACGTGTCTGCCATGCAAGAAAAAACTCGCGCAGTGTTTGGTCCTCTAATCTGTAGGCAGTCAATATGAACTTAAGACTTAATACAGTTTATTATGATCCCAATATCCATGACATGTCATCTTAACCTTAATTTCGCAGAATATTAGACTAAATCAGGAATTAGGATATTCCCTGGCAGCTCGGAATCTACTCTCTCCCCTTTGCAAGAATCTGACGCCACACCTGACATCGATTAAGATGGTCTACCACAATAATATTTTACTCAATCTCTTAATGATATCTCTAGCAGTGACGCTGGTTGACTGCATCAGGTTCGATCTCCAACCGCATACAAAAAAATGTCTTAAGGAAGAGATGAGAAGGAACTTACTGGCTGTCGGCGAGTATGAGGTGTCCAGTCTAGCTGGCACCCAAGTAGACTTCCAGATCACTGACTCAAAAGGTCACTCTGCATTGATAAGAAACAATGTTGAAGGAAAAGGAAAATTTGCAGTTACCTCTGATGAGGACGATATCTACGATTTCTGTTTCACCTATACATCGTCGCCCCACACATCACACCAACTACTACCAAGAGAAATTAACCTAGACGTTAGGTTGGGGGTTGAAGCTAAACAATACGACTCGGCTGCGACAGATAAACTACAAAAACTTGAAACAGATCTGAGTAAGCTGGAGGATCTAACTAATTCCGTCATAGAGGACTTCGCTCATCTAAAGAAAAGAGAAAGCGAAATGCAGGATACCAATGCATCGACTAGTAACCGAATTTTTTGGCAAACTATAATATCGCTCATTGTAGTTCTTGGGCTAGCGGGGTGGCAAGTCATTTATCTAAGGCAATTCTTTAAGTCAAGAAAGCTGATCGATTAATACCTGACTGTAATCAGCACATTGTTAGCGCTGCCGTTGAAAAGACTCGAAACATTGCAACATCCATATGTGCTCCAATATTGGAACAAATTTGAAGCAATAAATACCTCTCAATCTTAATTTCACAATTGAGAGCGCGTACCTATGACCTTGGTTAGTGTCATTCGTCTTCCTGCTTCTCTTGACAAACTCTATGAAGAAACTGGATTTTATCTATGCATTCAAGCACACCTACTCCACACCTAAAGTGGGCGCATCTGAATGGAACCTTGCAGTTCAGTAGTCGCTTGATTAAGTGCTGACATTCCTTCAGACTTAGACTATGTCCAATCTTGATCGCATTGTGGCATGCTCTCGATTTGATCACCTCCGGATCGGACTTGAATTTCAATCTTTTCAGCAAGGCCTCGTACCTAATCCTTTCATGAGCTGCGTGCTGGTCGACACATATTATGCGTCTTTTCTCAGTATGATAACAAAAGATCACAGATAAATCGGCAGACTGCCCTATGACCTGGATCTGAGAGAAAGTGAGATTTTTCAAAAGATCCATAACATGAAGGATTCGTCAGGGCATGATAGCGCTGAGAAATCATCTGAAAGAAGCGCTCAGACATGCCTGAACGCGATTTGCTTTCTGAAAAGTTCGCTAGCAGCACTGGCTGGATTTAAGCAAGTCCAAGGGCTGGATGAATGATACAGCTCCGACATGATTTCGAAATCTCCATGGTTGGGGAGCTTTCTAGGACTAGCTTGATAAATGAAAGCCGGTGACACTTAAGAGTAGCGCTTGTTCCCTCGTGTCATCAACGCACCAATTCCCTCGTAGGACAAAGGGAATTAGGCGCGCATTTGTTAGCTCTCCGCTAGAAGCCCTTACGGTCCTGCTCGTGCAACAGTTGTCCGGCCCAATGCTTTGAATCACTTTTTCATCGGCAAATTCTTTTAATTCGTCTTTGGAGCTGAACCTTCACTTGACATGGAGCTCGACGTAATCAGCACGAAAACTAGGCAGGTCATACCTCCAGAGACCGATTTAAAAATAAACCTATACAATAAAGTCCCATCCGGTTTACTGACCCTGGAAGAATGTGAGGACCTTTTCAGGCAGCGCATTGAGGCATACCATGTCATTGAGAAATATGGTAGGTCTGATAGGAACATCCAAGAGCTTACCGCATCATTACGTAACATTAAGTCTTACGTCTGGAAAACAAACTGTTTGATAACTCGGGTCGGCGATAAAGAACAACAGAAACAAGACCATTACTCTCATATGTTGATGCGCATGTTCTGCATTTATCAATCGAATCTTTGGCCCTGGTTTAAGCAGAATGAAAGATCTATACTCTACTTCCGACTCAGGGACCAAGCTTCTAGTCTATCTGGTGCCAAGTTTGAGGCAATATTGAAGATATTCAAATTCGAAGCTGAACGCGTGATTGGCTCAGAGCTGAGCGAATTGATTCGAGAAGATCTCATACTCAACAAACGTGACCAAGATTTGTTCAAGGTTAAGTTCACGGATGCACTAAAATTTGTTGCCAAAAGAGCTGTATCACTGAAGAATGGTTACGCATATCTGTCCCGGTACGAGATAATGTCTATTGTTTGTGATGCCTTCGAGAGGTTCCTTGATTCCGAGCTCCTACATGCCCGCCAGCATCTAAGTGATGAACACTTGCAGACAAGACAATTGCTAGAATCCATGAGTATAGTATACCAAGACTATCAAGAGTTGCTAGAGGAGGAAAAACGAAAAGCAAGACGAGATCAGACAGATCCTAACCGTAGCCCATATGCGCTCGATCTTGCCGTCATAGAGGAAACTGTAAAAGACCACTACCCACCATGTATGAGATACCTCCACGAGTCGCTTAAACAAGACAGTCATCTTAAGCATCAAGGCAGACTTCACTATGGAGCTTTCCTCCGTACCGCCGGGGTCAGTTTAGATGATTCCATCGAGTTCTGGCGCAAAGAGTTCACAAGGAAAATCCCAAATGATAAGTTCGAGCGTGATTATAAGTACAACATTAGACACTTATACGGTAAGGAAGGTCACAAGAAGGCATTGTCGTGCTTTAGTTGCGACAAGATAATCGGCAGTGAGCCGGGGCCGACGGAAAAACACGGTTGTCCATTTAAGACATTCGGTGATGATAACTTAAAGAGTTTGTTGAAAAAGTACAGTTCTTCCGAGATAGCCGAACCCGACATAGAAGATATAATCGCCTTGAAGAAAGAGAAGAATTTCAAGGGTGCTTGCTCAGCGTTCTACGAGAAGATCAAAGGAAAGCCTCTCTCAGACATAGTAAGGAACCCTATGCAATTTTACTATGAATCAAGGGCAAGGCAATTTATGGAAACCAAGATGGTAGAGGGTGGCCAAACAGAGGACATCCCAACCCATTCGTATCCAACTGAAGACTGGGACGATTTTTGATCCCTCTATCTCTGTCCAATTGATTGCAATCTCACCAATTGTGCATCTAATTTGTTCCGCTATGTAAAGAAGCTCGACATCGAATGCCCAACTCTCGTTATGATAACTTTTGAATAATAAATAGGCCGACTCTCGATTGAACATTTTAAAACCACACTGAGTATCACGTATGGTCCGGACACACAGAGTCCAAACCAAAAAATGGAAGCCTTTCATCAAGATTGTTCTAAAGAGAGATCTGGTAGCAACCGCCTCCTCCTCCATATGAGCCCGTGAACCGACAGCAATCAGGTATTTCGAGTCTTTGTTATCGAACATGAATTTCTCCAATTGAGTGATGTCGCTGAATTTGCTTGCCCCATCAGCGTCGGCAAATATGATGAAGTCTCCTCGGGCGGCCAGAACTCCCTCTCTGACAGCACCACCCTTACCACGGTTATGTTCCAGTGTTATGACGCGGACTTTTTCGTCCCCATACTTCTTGCGGTACTTTAATCCACACGAAGTTGTCCCATCGGAGCTTCCATCATCGACGATGATTATCTCGTAGGTGAACTCATCTCCCTTGTGTCTATATGGTGTGTCCTTCGGTAGAGTAGATGGCTGTTTGTGGCGGCTTTCCAGAAAGCTCAAGGTTTCATCAAGCATGCGTGGAAGGCGATTTTCCTCATTGTAAGCGGGAACGACAACACTTAGATCAACCATTGTAGGTGATCTTGAATGAAGAGTCTGTTTGAAATGATGCTCATAACCAGTTAGTTTGAGAATGACTTAAGTAGGCTAAAATCTGGCATGCCAAAACCAAAACTTCTCCGTAGCTGCGTGAAACAGGTGCAAGAAATCGGTGTTGCATGACTTTCTGTGCCGGTGTTTATGCATTTTCAGCTGGTGTCACGCCTGCTTGTGACGCGCCGAGTCTCTTGCAGACCCCATTCGCGCCGCAAAAATGTATCAAGATTCTCGCCCCGTGCAAGGTGCTGATCATGCTGTAACCGCTGAGTGTCAAGCTGGGACGACCTCAGGTAGAGATTTGATTGTAGAAGGTCCAATTTCTGAAATCGAAATTCAGACACTGCCAAGATCGAAATACAATCTGTCTACCAGGAAACGGAACTAGAGCGAGATTCCAGCTACAAGTCAGCCCATCTCTGTGCCTGGTGTTCGTGATGCACTCTGGTGGTGGTCTTTGAAAACAGGAATCGCTCATTGGATATGGTGCAGCAAAGGTTATCTAGCCAGGGAATGCACAATTCTCTGCAACACTTAGGCCCGATCTAATAAGGCGCGAACTACTGTCGCTTCTTCCACGAATTCTCCAGAACGCGCACTCGAGCCTCTTTTAGACTGAACTGAACGCATATGTAGGAATAAGCAGAATAAGTGTTTATTGTGTACGCGCATCGCGTATATATAGTAGTG
>Ga0058701_10006261_pt1 | contig 10018 bp, 10 predicted proteins | sample AgamicOrMae_FD_97039 | JGI IMG/M metagenome (GOLD analysis project Ga0058701, IMG submission 97039) | Agave microbial communities from Guanajuato, Mexico - Or.Ma.e | ecosystem: Host-associated > Plants > Phyllosphere > Phylloplane/Leaf | place: Guanajuato, Mexico | collected 2012-06-04 | reverse complement strand
GTACTGTAAAAAAACACCGGATGGTGACAGTACATTCCCGATACGACCGGTCAAAAAATAAAGAAGTAAAAAAAACAACAAAAAACAGTCACGCCATAAAACATCCAGTACAAACAAACTTGAGGTGTCAAGCGATATTTCAGAAACATCCGAGGATACCAACATTAGTTTTTTCTTTACCTAAATCTGGTAAGTATACTCTGTAAACTTGTAAGTTGGCTCTCAAACTATCCACGATTTAAAAATCAAAATACAAACAAACTTCGGAGACTTCGCAATAAACACGGTTTTTGTTTTTAATTCACGGTTTCACCCCGGTTTATTCAAGGCTCTGCTGACACAAGTTTTTTCAAGTTTTTAAAGGATGTGAGGGTCACTGGGCAACCTGAGGACACTCACCTGCTGCTGATGTGATAACAGAATCTGATTGGTTCCGGCGATCTGAGTTTGTCCTGTAACCAACAACCAAGCGTCCATAAACCGTTCAGCGATTTTCCCAATTAAAAAAAGAAAGTTAACTCACGCGATGAGACAAATTTTTCTTATCTCTAAAGAGATACTATGATCTGTGTAAAGTGTATTTACCTGCATTAGTAGGTGTGGCTTTCCGTTGATTTAGAACGGTGGCAGGCAAAGTTCGGCCACTGAGCATATTGACTTTGGTTTGGTGGTTGGCTACATTGGTCCCTGAGACGGCCGTAGCCACACTTGTAGCTGTTGCAGCTGAGGCAGCTTTCGCTCTCTGTAACGTGCCCACTAAGTGGATTGCTTGGCCCCCAGGCTGAAATTACACACAATTCAAACGGTTACTGCTGATTGAGTGTCAGAAAGGTATTGCTTTAAACGCGGTCACTGGCTTTGAAAACCACGACGCCTGGCGACTTTCACTTCAGCCAATAACGATGTTTTCAAGTTTTTTTCCAAGTTTGCAAACGCTTTTTAAGGCTTCTCGCTTTTTCCGGCTTGTACAGAGCCTCCGACGGACAAACATAAAATAACGATATTTGAGAGGAGTTTTAAAAGACACGATGTACTAACTAGCAAAATAAAATGAAAAACGATGATTCTTTGACAATATCAATAAACACAATAATGTTCAGTATGTTGATTATGACCTCCTAATTAGCTCTCTGAGTTTTCGGAATAAATGCAACTTCCGTAATAGTTCAAAAAAGATGAAGAATTTGGTTCTGATTAAACGTCTTTGCCGGATCCTTTTCAAGGATCAGGGTTTATGCAAAGATTTTACGAATTCAAGGTTTGCTGAACTCCACGCACATAATAAACCAAATTTATTTTTAGGGTCAAAGTAGTTTCTTTGGGCGAGAGGGATACATATTTTTTACCTGCTGAAGCTGTATTGAGTTCGGAGTTATATTCCTAAGGCTAGTCTGTCCAGTCTTTACTCCAGAAGTCATTATTTGAGCTGAAAAAGAAGAAAATGAAGGTACAATGGTCATTTACTGAAACTGTATTAATAAATAGTAAAGGATACTTACCAACAGGCACAGATAAAGTAGTATTGGTCAAAACCATAGTGTGAGGATTGGTAACTGTGGCAGCGCCACCTATTGAGCTCGACGAAACAACCTGCAACACGGTTTTTGTCAACGAGGGAACATATTCCGAGATACCGTAAAAATGAAAGGTGGAATTTTCTACCTTGATTCCACCTTTCGTCGCCGACTGATGCTGATCACCTCTCGGCGGCAGTAACTGTCGCCGAGATGTGATCAACATCTACAGACCGCCGAGCGCGGAGCGGAATGGTAGCGGGACGAAGCACAAGGCACTACCAAGGTGACCGGAGTCTTGCGATTCAACCTAACCTGGGATAAAGTACCCTAACTTACGTACGTGCTTATATGTCGCTCTATTGACCAAACCGACCCATTTAAAATGTATGAGGTTGGGTTCCGAGCGTTCAAGTGACCTCCCATTTAAAATGCATTAGGTTCGTTACGAGCGTTCAGGTCTCCCTATATTAATGCATGTCGGGTCAATAGCAATACCCTTTTTAATAGATCATATAACCAAATGAATACCCATTGGAATTCCTCAACGTACTTTGGATATCGCTGATTTTGGTGAGAATTATCTTAAGGTTGCGTTCAAATCTGTATTTTTTCGTTTATTAGTCATTGTCAATGACCAGAAACCCTTTCAACGAGTTCTAGCCAATGAGGAAATTCAGATAAGTGGAATTTACTGGCACTTAAACCGCTAAAAATTTAAGGCAGCCTCCTTCTATTTATAACTTTATCACAAATTTTCAAAGAGGATTCCAGGTTTGGTTTGATTAAAAATCAAGTGTTTAGTTAATGATCACTGCTGAAAAATGCATGCAATATGTTAACGACGGAAGTATTCCGACCCGAGGGCATCAAATATTTCCGAACTTGGTTGCGTGGTAGTCCTTGCCAAGCATTCATTAAAATTTTACAAAAGCAAATCGTCGTCTAAAATTTCAAAAAGTTGTGCTAGAGAGGTGAAAAATAATACTAGTCCAGTCACTGAAGGTGAAGGGGACACTTGTTTAAAAATGACCATTCGACAAAAAAATACGCATATTTGACACAAATTTCCTGGACCCATGAATATTGTGAAAAAACTCATTTCGACCCCATGTAAACGACCGATAAGGCGACTGAACGCGAATTCAATGTGTCTTGTCCGCCCGTAAATACGGATTTTATACCACCTTTTTTTTTTCTTTAGATAAAACTTGATATCTTTCCATCCCCGAAAAGCAACCATTTCGTCAAAAAGGAGTTCCAATCGCCACCTTTAGCGTACTATGGCGCACAAAACATAAGGAAGGACCACCCCCAAAAATCGTTCGGAAAAAATGGGTGAGCTCGGGTCGTACTCTCCATCCCGTGTGAGTTTTCTATACTTGCCGATGGGTTCACAACCGGCGTGGCAGCTGATACACTAAGGGGCAGCGAAACGGGAGCAAAAGAAACCTGGAAACAAAAATTGCCAGTCAAAAACCTCCAGTTTTTTTTCTGTACCGCCCGTCACCCGTGGAGAGATCGACTATTCGGATGACGTCACAACGAAGCAGCAAAAACGGAGACTCGGTAAGTAGGAAGCTTGCATACCTAAGCTTCTACCTTTTTACAGTTCTAAAGCGATCATTCGTGTCGTGACGCCATCGGTGCAATGTGTACGGGTATGTCTTGCTACAGCAAAACAAGACAGACAGACACACACACAGACGCAGACGGATTATTCAAAACCACTTTTCTCCACGTTTCGATGGTAGTTCATCCAAAAACCCGGTCTTATCTCAAATTCGATTTTTTGCATGAAATTTTAAAAACTGTTGAGGACACTGTCATTAAAAGGAGCTCAGAAAATAATGAAGAACCCCACAAACCGCACACCGATACGATCATCCGATCGCTAAAAAAATGACGTTGAATTTGCCTGTGACATCACACCTCATACCGGATTCGTACGAATTGTGACGTCACTAGCGACTTCAACCTCAATTTTTTAGCGATCGGATGATCGAATCGATGTGCGGTTTACGGGGTTCTTCATTGTTTTCTGTGCTCTTTTAAATGAAAGTGTTCTAAAAAAATTCGTATTCTTCCCCATGCTTGTATGGTATATGGAAGTAAAAAAAAAGGCAGCTTCTGAATGTTACGTTACACTAGGCACATAGTCGTCTTACCTGCAAGTTATGTAATCCAGGAATATTTGCCATAGCACCTTGTAAACTCGCTAAACTAAGGCCTTGTAAATTGATCCCCGATACCGCGATGCCCTGCTGCTGTTGGGGCGCCTGCGGCTGCAGGTTGGGGGGGCTGGACAGCGGCGAGGCGACTCCCACTCCCACCGTGGGGGACTTGGGCACGACGGGCGACGCGGCGGGGGACGAGATGCTGAACGAGTGGGTGGGCGTCGCCGGCGGCTTGGACGGGGACGGGATGGCGAACTGCAGCGGCGGGGGCGTGGACTGCTGCAGCGTGCCGATGGCCGCGGCGCTCACGGGGATCGAGCCCACGACGCTCGGGGCCGCCGACGTGGACGTGGCCGCCAACCGCTCCAGCAGGGACGACCCGGACAGCGCGTTCGATACGCCCGGGATCGGGTTGTCGGCCGACGGAGTGCCTGCAACCGACAAGTCAGCCTGCTTTCACACTGCTTTCCTCCGCCTCAATGCTGCCTCCTTTCCCCATAGACAATCTTTTTTTTCCCCGATGACCCGAAAGCTAGCACATTAAGGGGCGATACGAAATGAAAAACGTACAGTTTTGTTCAATTCTCAACAGTTGACTCGAGAACTAAAAAATATAAATTTGCATATGTTCAAAGTTTCGGATCAATCTTGAGCTGATGACACCACAGATGAGTATCTGTACGAGGTTACCTTAAAGTAGTAGACTCGCGTAGTAAACGTAAAACCACTGCATGCGTAAAAGGAAAATGCTTCTCGGCGACTATAAGTCCAATTATGTATTCCACCGTCAAAATCGCAAAAACAACTTGCATATAGCCTTGGATGCTTTAGTCGGTAGACGAATTCATCCGTTATTGCCCTAAATACGTCTTTCAAACATTTTTTCATGCAAGAGAAAAACAAAAACAAAGACATTTTTTGCGCTTGAAACAATAAATTTAAGAATCAAATAAGGATTTTTTTTTAGCTTTTAGCCAATTTTCTTCTATTCACTAGTTTTGGCATACATTTAATGAGATTTTTTTCAAAAAATGATTTTAAGAAGAGAACTGTCTACACAAATAGATTAAAAATAAATTTTAACATCACAAAAGAGAGTAATTTTATTGTAAGTTACCTTCTTGAGTATAAAAATGACTGTTTAACGAGTTTCCGTAACTTCGAGTTTAAAGATCACGCAAAGAACGAGGCTAAAGAGATTTTTTTTTTTAATGTACAAGAAGGGTGAAAGAAATTAGTTACCCGCCAGTAGGGCCGATAGAGCTGTTAATCCATGAGCATTTGAGTTGACATCATTGTTGAGCGCAGACACGTTGATAGCGTTTGTTGATAACCTCCTGATGGCAGCGTTGGCAGTGCTGCCACCCGACAGGATACGGCTCAGCAGGTTGGCACTCGAAACGTTCGTATTGACCACGTGACCCGTCGCACTTACAGGCATCCCCGTAGAAACTGCAACCCCCACTCCTTTGCTATTGCTACTATTCACAGGAACTGCAGTAAAATTCGAAAAATCGAAACTATTTTGAACTCTTATTGTGTCCGCGTTTTCAAACGTACTGTCTAAATCGGGTATTGAAATTTGGTAACTTGCAGCTTGGTTCATTTGATTGGCGAAATCGTTTATATTGTTGGCGGCATTTTGGACCACTTGGGACACTTGAAAAGTTTGCGGGACAGCCGAAGACACGATCGTATCCACCGTCGGCGCTTCCATGCTCGGGAGACTTATTTCGAAGTTGTGCAGAGGCGCGTTGTTCGTGACAGACATCTCGAACGTGGGCACCGAGTTGCTGCCAACGGCGCTGTCGACAAAGTTTTGCAGGTCGAAGTTGGCCACCGCGTTCGCCGGCGAGGGGGCCGCCGCCGCCGGGGTCGGCGTGGTCGGGGTCGGCGTGGCCGCCAGCGGGATCCCCGCGGGGGAAGACGTCGGCGACGTCAGCGAGTCCAGAGTCACAGGATTCTCCAGAGACGCCAGATCCGAAGGGGTCAGGTTACTCACTAACGAATTAAAATTACTGGGGCTAATTTCATACAGAGGCACAGGGGTACTGTTTGTATTCGACGAGTCCGCGACGCCCGCGACGCCACCGCCCGAGGCGGCGTCCACGTCGAATAGCTGCTGGGCTTGTACTCTGTTCGGCGTTGACATTTGCCTACTGGGCGAAGAAAATCTTAACTGGGTTGGGTGCTGCAAAAGCGAGGCTGGGTCCACGCTCTGCTGGGCGGGTTGCGCGAGCTGATTGGCTAACGCTGACATGGTCACTCGCTGCGGGTGGACCTGCACGTCCATGAGGTTGGGCCCGCTCTTGCGCCCGACGACCTTGGGGGGGGCCGCTCCGGGGGCCGCTCCGAGGGGCGCCCCCAGGCCCGCTCCCAGCGCCGCTCCCATGCCGGCCCCGGCCACGCCCACTTGCTGCGGGGACGCGGACAGCGGGCTGCTCGTCGACGTGCTGTTCAGCAAACTGATGAGAGTGTTGGCGTTGCCCTTGGAGGGGGTGCTCGCCGGGGAGGGGGCGGGCACGCTGGCTTGGGCGGCGCCCGGGGCGCTGCACGAGCCGCTCGCCGCGGCGACCGGGGCGGCGACGGCGGGCGCCCCTGCGGGCGCCACGGCGTTGGCCATCCCCGCGACGGCGTTGGCCGGGCCGCATTTCGCCGCCTGGGCGGCTTTGTTCGCCGCTGCAGCCGATTTCGCGGCTGGAAACACAAACCACAAATCAATAACGAAAGGCACAAATATCTTACTGTTAGAGCAGCTTCTCGGAAATAATATTCCCTCCCTCGTCTTCATGACAGCCGAGTTGCCGCATGTTGGAGCAAGCGTACGTATTGAGCCTCTTACCTGCAGCTTGCTGCTGGAATTGTTGGGCCGAATTCATCAAGCTTGTGACCAGAGCACTTATGGCAGGGTGAGTAAAGGTTCTTCCAGACATTTTCGACTCCGTTTGCGTCCTTGCCGGCTGAACCACTTGGGGTTGAATCGGCCTTTGGGGCTGCAGTTGTTGAACGGGCACTTGCTGAAGTAAGGGTTTGGCTGCGTCGATTGTACAGGATTGTACAGGCTGAATCGTCTGCAACTGTTGAACTGCCTGAACCTGCTGAGCGGCTTGCACCTGCTGGACAGCCTGTATCTGCTGAACTGTCGGAGCCTGCTGAACAGCCTGAACCTGCTGAACACCCTGGACCTGCTGCAGTGGTTGCACTTGCTGGACTGTGAGTTGCTGACTATCCACCGTTAAGTTTGGTGCCTGGAAACCCAACAAACAAAATAATTTACAAGAATTCTGAAACAAAATGGAATGGAAGTTTCCAATTCAAGTTGATAAAAACAACGAAATTTCAGTGCGAATGAGGAAAGGGTGATCACTTACACCAACTCCGACGGCGGTTTGGACCGGCGACTGCGCCGCTAGTGGAACGGCAGCTAGCGGAGTGGCGGCCAGCGAAGAGCTCAGAATGTTCGTAAAGCCGACGGTCATGGGAGGCGAGCTCAAAGCGTTCACTAAATTCACGTTCGCAACACTCGGGTTCGGAGCAGCGGGAGTCCGAACACCGTCGGTGTTCACCATGGCATAACCGTTGGTCGCACCGCCCACCACTGAATTGACGACATTGGGGGCCGGCAGAGTGTTGCGAGCCAAGGCTTTGACCTGCGCCTGTGCCTGCGCCTGAGCCTGTACCTGGGCCTGTGCCTGCGCTTGGGCTTGCGCCTGCGCCTGGGCTTGCGCTTGGGCTTGCGCTTGGGCTTGCGCCTGGGCCTGAGCCTGGGCCTGCACATGGGCATGCACATGAGCCTCGTCCTCCATGCGAGCCTGAGCTTGGTTCTGAGCCTGGCTCTGGGCTTGCGCCAGAGCTTGCGCTTGGAGCTTCGCGTCTCTTTCCCGCATTCCAGGAGTGCAAGACACTCGCGGCGGCTGACCAGGAACGAGGTGGGTGATTCGGACCGATTTTCTTCCTTCTTCCGTGAAAATTTCTTTGAACTGTTGAATGTAATGAGTAGCTTGAAGCCGAGAGCCGAGTGGAAATCTGAGACAAGAAAAAGCAAAGTCAATTCTGTTTTGCTTCCAAACAATCATAACGGGTCCAGACGATTTCCCCCCCTTTTTATTGGCTTTTTTTCCCCTTTTCTATTATTTTTTCTCATTTTTATAATATCATCTATTTTTGGCTTTTTAGTTCTTTTTTTTTCTCATATTATCTTTTTCAGTTTGTTTTCACATATAAATTTTAGGATTGTTCTTTTTTTTAATATTTTCATTTTTTTTTGTAGCGCCCAGAGAGAAAAAGCTGTATAACGGGCTGTCACGAACAAAATTAGAAAATATTTCACACAATGCGATATAAGTAAATGTTCATCGACTCTCGTAGACGTTTTGAGACATATCAGTAGATATCAAAAATAAACGATGCTGGCATTCATCTTAGCTTAATATCTCCGAATTTCAAGCTTTCCTTTTTTTTTAATCCCTTTTTGGGGCTTAAACTTTTAGGTTAGTTCCCAGTTTTTTCTCGATTTACCGGATTTTCCGAGTAGTAGACCATTTGATTTCTAGAGTTTTTCTTGGGTGAGGAATAATTATATTCTCTGCAGGAAACTGTTCTGGACCATGGAATTCCCTGCTATGAGTGTAATTGTAACTATTAATGCCCCTCGAATTTTCGGAAAAGTCTGCAAATCACATTTAATTTAGTTTTGAGTTACGCTAGGAAAAGGGATTACCTTAAAAAAATACTTTCTGATGTAAAACTAAAAACATAAACAACCTAAACCTTCTTCCAATGAAGCGAACGTAATAAGGACGGGATTTTTGAAACTTAGCATCACGCCTAAAAGCCTCGGCTACTGGTAGAGCCACCGGTGCTGCCACCGCAGCTGAATACGGAAGCATGTTGCCGACATGTTGAACTCTCTTACCTGCACGATCTACCATTCTTCTCGCCTTCTTTGTAGTCTTTGTCTACGTATAATTCTCCGATGAATTCCAGATTTGATACCCTTTGAAGGAGTGATATCTTGATATGATAAATAGTACCTGGATGGAACAAATCAAGCGGAATATATAATCTTAAATTACGCTCTCCCAACGTCTATTTCAAGACAAGACATTCAACTCTTTGGAACAGGGAATAATTATCTCCGGTAATTCGCCACAAGTATGGAATACTTCGCTGGGCAGTTTCATATAAGGCAATGAGCGATAACTGACAAAAAAGCTGGGTAGAAAAGATACCACGAGAGCGGTGGCAGTGTTGCCAACTCATCTTTTTGCTTTCTCTCAGCTGCGACCGAAAAAAAAACCCTCTGAATTTCAAAAAAAAAAAACTCTGAATAAAATGAAAAAAAAAATACATTTTGTATGATATTCACTGAAAATTGAACGTAATGTTAAATATTATGCTTATATGCACGAAAACTCAAAGGAGCCTTTAAATTCATATCATTTATGATATCACTTGAACCCACCCTTTACTGCTGTTGTCTCGAGACGGGAACGTTCATGATGCTTACTAAAAGGCGCTAGTGTGCGTTCGATCTCGATGACAACAGCGAATGGCGGGTCAGTGGCAATACTTTTTCAATGATTCAAGTGGATTATCGTGAATTTACCCCAAAATATCCTCAAAATCTCAAGGGCACAGGGATTCCTCTCAAATCCCCTTAAAAAATAAGCTCAAAAGCACCTCTAGGCTGGAGGGATACCTCTGTGGGAAATTTTCTCCTTCTGAGGGGCCATTCAAAACCTCAAAGGGAAAACCTCTGTTTTGGCGACACTGAGCGGTGGCAAGTTTGACGGATTATTGGAGCCTGCCTTACCTTGTCCCCGATCTGTCTCTAGCACGTATTCCTCCACCAGCTGCGGGATGCAGTGTTTCACCTCCCTCGGCCATTCTCCATGCCTGGCAAACCTCGCGACATCCACGCCGTCAACAGGCGGCGTCAGCTCCACCGTGTCCAAGGGACCGTTCAGAGGGAGTTGAGGTATTTCCAACGAGTTGTCTTGGGACTGAAAACAAAATGCCTTTCAAACCACCGCCTTGCCAACCTCATAACATTCTTCCCTTTTATACGTTAAATGTCATAGAATAAGAGCATACACCAAAAATTTAGTCCATTCTCCGAAGTCCTAGTCTCATGCGCTAAGCGACACCCGAAACGGACAAACGCTGCGCTTTGCATTAAGCACATTTTTTTATTTATTTTTTTTATTTTTTTTTATTAGATGGGTAAATGGGGCACACTTTTAACAAATTTGAGGCAAAATTGCGCTCCAAAAAAGGCTCTCGCGGGCTAATTCCAGGTTTTTAAGGTCGCTAGCCACCCTATGC
>Ga0058701_10006260_pt1 | contig 10019 bp, 11 predicted proteins | sample AgamicOrMae_FD_97039 | JGI IMG/M metagenome (GOLD analysis project Ga0058701, IMG submission 97039) | Agave microbial communities from Guanajuato, Mexico - Or.Ma.e | ecosystem: Host-associated > Plants > Phyllosphere > Phylloplane/Leaf | place: Guanajuato, Mexico | collected 2012-06-04 | reverse complement strand
GGGGGGGCTTTTGAACGCTACCCCATCCTCATGACCCCTGAAAATACCCCTACCTATGTTTCGACATGAAAAATGGTTTAACCAACCCGAAAAATACACGAAAGTATGTGCCACACGCTACGTTGCTTAAATTTTCTAAATTAGCCCCCCTACCCCCTCCGCTCCCCTTTTTTGACAATCTTTAGTGCCCCTAATTTTTTAAAGAAATCAAAATAAGACGTAGCCATTCTTGTACTCACGAAAAAAGTGTATGCCGGACACCTTTTAAAGCTGTTTTTAATGCCCCCTACCTGGGAGGTGGGGGGTATTTTGAACGCAACCCCAATTTTAAGAACCCCTAAAATGCTCCTGAACAGGTTTCGACCACCAAAACGACTTCGGCGGCTCAAAAATACAAAACGTTATGCGCTGCTTGCATTTTCAGTGACTTTCCAAATTTCTCCCCCTCTTTTCTCCCCTAAAAATAACCCCTACTTAAATTTTGAAGGCGGAAATGGATTCCTTGATCCAAAAACCATGAAGATAGAATAGTTTCGTACAAATTTGGAGCGAGGTTGACTTCTCCCGAATTTTTTACCGAACCGATGCAACCTTGCACCATTTTCCAATGCATTTTAAATGGGGTTTATTTTAAAACTTTGGCAGCAATTGGCTCCATCATGAATAGTCCGATCGAGCTCGGGTATTTTTTTAAATTTTTTTCTCACCAAATGGCATCATTTGAGCCCTGAGCACCATAACGTTTCGAAAAAAGTTCATTTCGTGCACACCCTAGTGGGGCATGGGATGCGGGGCGTGGGACATGGGGTCAAAGGCTCTCCTCTAAGATACCCTGGTACGATCATCCGTTTCGCCAACACTACACCAATACTTCCGATACCTTCAGGAGAAATCAAAACGTTAATAGTGCGCCTAATGATACCAATAATTCATTCGTGAGAAGTCAAGAATAGCGGCAGTTATCAATTTGTCCTTAAAGGACTCGAGATTACGTTGGGGCATTGCTCTATAATCTGCCTTTTAGTATTCTCCAAATGGGACACTAACCTTTAATGGTTTCATAAGAAAAGCTCTCCTCCCAAAACCGTAAAATCTTAATGCTTCCCAGATTATCTTCATACCGTGAGGAAGACTCTAGGTCAGAGAATAGTGGTTCTAAATAGCAAAGTACAGTACGGATAAGGGTCTTTTGGAGCCTGTAGTAAGATAGGAGAGCTAAAAGCGGATAGAATATTTTGTTAGTCTTTATCAGTTATCGACTCTAAAATATGGGTTTGTAACTCAAAAGAATAGGACAGCCACTGCGGTACAGTCCATTGATTACTCGAGAGTATAATTATTATTATGTTTTTAAATGTTTCATTTTGAGGTTGAATGTGCACGTAAAAATCCCGCATCAAAAAACGCCTCCCGCTAATATGTAAATATCTGCTAAGAGTTAAAATCACCTATCAAAATTTCCTCCTTCTAATTTTGTTAAACACAACTTAGCATGAAGTAATAATCAAAATGCCAAAATAACACTACTTTCGTTTAAGGAAGGCCCTATTTGACTTTGTGACAGCACACCGTCAAACTGTCGGTTTAGATAGGCGGCGTTAGCTGTATGAACCTCCCTACGAACACCGCGATAAGCAAAAGATGCCTGGTTCCAATGACAATGGACAAAAGGAAATATTTCCTGTTCGAAAGGTACCTGGCAAGCAAACATCAACAGCAAAACTTTAAACGAAACATTTCGTAGGTCTATTTCAAAAATCTTTTTCAAATAGCGCGATCAAAAAACAAAAAAAATCTAGCTACTTTTTAAAAAAGCCATTTCTTGTGGACAGAAACCGGTTCGATTGGTATCAACACCGTCGAATGATTCGGTTGGTTCACTTCCAGATGGAAAACGTTTACATCAATGCTTATTTCTAGTGTTCGAAAGTTGTCGAAAGTTGCTGTAATAGCGCCGGACAGCAAAAACTTTAAACTGGGAATAATGGACTGGGAGTTTTGGGGAGCAAATGCGTCCTCTGAGAGAGAGGAACGAGTTATCCACGAGCGGGGAGGAGGTGCGACCTCTTCAGGACCTTGTTGATTTATGTGCCCTTAAGACATCGGGTTCCTTGATGTCCCAGGACATCCTAGTGCCCCAGTTGAAAGTTTTGGGGGCCAGGGGTGAGGACCTTTTGGGATAGGTCGCCTTCTCCAGTCTTGCCAACTTTTTAGTGACAAATAAAGTTGTCGAAGCGCTTTGCTGGGGTTAAAAGTGCCCTTATTTTTCACTTCGTTGGTAAACTTTATCGGGGCGAGCGCTTTGTTCAAGGCCACCGTATTACCTCAAAGTCTTGTCGTAAATTTGGTCGGATCGAGCACCTTCAGGAAAGAGGGTGGGTGGCGAGTGCACTATGAACTTGATATGTGCGATATTCCACCTCGTTTGCACAATCTTTTGTCACCAAGCCGATCTGAGAGATAGCAAGATGAAGCACAAAGTTTAACGTAACCTTCAGGTTAATCAAGTCTACGGTTGACTAGCCTGATAGTCTCGGCAGCACTAACTACTGACAAGAAGTAAGCAGCAGGCAACAGCCAAACGGTGTGGTAGTGAAGTGATCACACGACACCTGACCAAACGCAATATAGCTGGAATACGCTGGGATGGATTTCCATACGGGACAAGCATCCGAGAAGAGCACGTCATCAAAAAAGATGACACATCCTCTAGTAATCAACAGAGTGCAGAGAAGATGTGGTCCAGGGTTCGGCGAATGTAAACCTATGTGGCAAAAAAGATCGTGCAAAGTAACACAGAATACGAAAAGACTTACTATACCACGGCAAACAATGTTAAGCTAAGGTAGCACCCTAATAGGTTGAAAGGTCGTAAAACCCAAAAGCTCCCGACGACCGGGAATCAAGCAAACATCGGGGATAAATCAACCAGCCGGAACCATTATTGCTCCAACACAACCACAACCGCAAACCGCCTCATGTACAGATGAAGACTGAGTTATGTTAAGAGGCGAACACAGTAGTGCCAGAGGCACAGCTCTAATATTAAAAGCATTTTAGAGGAGCTAAATAATGCCAGTGGACCCCATGCCGCGTCCTCTCCACGAAATGTTAACGGACCTCGTCCGCTCTACGGATGTGTTGGAAGACGTCTGTACAGAGTCAAGAACTCTTTAGGGTTCAGCGAACCAATTGGGGCCTAGGATTTACCTGTTTGTTTTTTATTTTTTAATGAATCTGCATAATGTACTGGTGTATTGGCTCGAGAGTACTTGATGAAGTATGACTATACTTTTTACTCTTCCATTGCTTGAAGGAACTTCTAGGTTGACAGTCAAATAATCTTCCCCTCAGCTTTGTTGCTCTTTGTTTTCAAGGAATAAAGTAACGCCGTTTTTATGCTGCACTGAGATTTTTAGTGGTTTGGAAAAATGAAACGCGACTCACATTAGGTGCAAAATATGAAAATACAAAACGATTTCCTTACTTTGATGTTGCATCTTGAAATTTGATGCTGATCACTCTTACAGCTGGTCAGCTCTATTGATCAGTTGCGCGCTCAGATGAATGTTTGTATAGAATAAATGTTTCTATGAATTTCCATAGATGAATTTATCTATGAATGTTTCATTGGCCGAGATGTTTCTAGCGCTCCGCTGATTGAGTCTTGATGAGACGCTGTGAGCTGACCGTTATTCTATGAGGGTACCGTAATCTTTGTTCTTGCCTGCCGATTTTCGCTCTCTTTTTTAGTATTTCTTAATGCTAATCGGTGTTTGATTTTAAGCCCAATCGGATACGTTAAGAACGGAGGCACCCTCACCCCGGAGGCAGTTCCCATGTCAATGGTTTGACATGGGAACTGCTTAAAGCAAGGGGTATGAATTAATTCCATTATAGTTCGTTATTTTTGAACTGGAGGGCTCCAGTCTCATCAAGGCATTGAAAACGATTTCTATCTAACACATTTGTAAAGTTTGATACGTTGCATGTATAATGAAAACTGGCTGACCCGTTCCTTAGCGTTACATTGTGCATTGTCTTGTCACGTAACAGGTGGGGTTAAGTGCTTGGGTCAGTTTTCGTTCATGCGACGCATGCGTCGCTCTTCTGATAGATTGCAAAGAAAAAAGTTAACTTGTGCGATGGCACTAGAGTCCACTGTCTCAAAGAGAATGCTTTGCGGTATAATTCGTACCCATGGCACACGACGTTTTCAGTGCAAAACCACCGATAGGGTCCGCCACCTCCAAACTTCATTCAATTGAGTCAAACATTGATTTTTGAATTGAGGACAAAAATTCGTGTACACGCTAAAAAAAGGAAATCCGCTTTAACAGTGAAATTTTACTCCTACAGCAGTTTTCACAAACTTTTGTAGAGTGTAAAAAAAAGGGTCAGAAATCGGAAGGCAGTTTTCAGAGTCCAATTTCTTTAGAGCTCAGGTTCAATTTTAAACGCTATTTCTAACATAGTAAATATGAATTTCAGCTGCAATTTTTTTGTGCTCGGGCATCTTTCCATACCGTTATATTAAGGTCCTGAAAGATTTGAGAAAATCGGAGGTAGATAGGTTAGAACTACCCTAGTAAGTTAGGTTCGGTGTCGTGAAGATTGGCTAGGAGCTAAGGTTGGAATAGTTTGCGTAAAGTTGTCTCCATCTGGCTCCGGGAACTTCCGTGTTGAATTTCAGCTCTTCATTGGGTAACGTGCTGAGTGGCCACGTGCATTTTCTCTGAATCTTTAGTCCTCAACTCGCAGCGATCCCCAATTTCATCTCCCACAACATCTCCTCCCAAAATATGTCCATGGCTCTTATTAAGAATGTCGCCGTAATTGGTTGAAATACTAGCAATTTCCGAAAACGTCACAAAAATTAAGCGCACTTTGTGGTCGAGTGTGAACGTGCTGAGCGTTGGGCCACTTGTGAGACGTGTACCCCGTGACTCGGCCAATTTGAACTTATAAGAGAAAACAGGGAGGAGAAAGACGCTCGTAAATCTAAGAGACGTAGCCAATTTAAGGGCGCGAAGCCACCACCGCAGCAGACCGCTAAAGAACGCGAATGGGGCACGAACACTCGTCGAGCCTCCGAATTTAAGGGCTCTGCAAGGGGGTGTCTGTCAATTGACAAATGGCCTTCCCGTTTTTCTCACATTATATGCTTTGTTTACAGCCCATTTGACTCACCAAAATGGGTAGTGGAATCAGAGGCTGAAAGGGTACTGGATTCGTGCGACTGTCTTTGGGCCCTGGAAATCAGTCGAATGAGTGAATAAACTTTCGTGTGTTTCCTAATTGATTGAGAGAACCTTCACGGAAACGTTAGTTTTTTCATGTGAAATTGTAGTTTCAAAGAGTCATCAGGGAGAATAATTTTGAATTATTCTCTCTGAAGTAGAGAGTATGACTGTGAAGGCATATTTTCTACCAATTTGTGAAATAATACCCGGTAAAAGTAAGCCTGTCAAATGGATGACAGTTATGATTATGGATCTTAGCGTATGTATAAAACTAACCTCACACAAAACTCCTATTAAAGGGCAAAATGTCAATTTTAAGAGTAAAAACGAAATAAAATGAAACAAGCGAAATATGGCATCGTAATCACAAAACGCTTAAAGCTACCTATAAAACCACAGAAAACTTTGAATAGTCAAAATAAATAAAAGCACCTGTTTTTTGGGCAAGAGTAGGCCTAATACTAACGGTTTTATGAATGACTACGTTTGTGGAAAAGGACTCGTCGAGTTACTTTCCTTAACATGGCCTTTGATTGGGTCTACTTCGAAAAACTAGGATCACATGCCTGATTTAATTTTATGCTATTATATCAGGGTAGATGTTTTTCTTCTTGTTTTACCACACGGTTTGATTTCAGAAGAACATCCGGCCAGATGAAAAAACTGATCCAAACTTTATTAACTTCTGGTCATGGTCTCTAAACAACTGTCTCGCTTAAGTTCCTTTCGAAAATAGGTCATGGCTGTAAACACGACTATGATCCTCACGAAACAGTGAAGCAAATCCCAGCTCTTCGCGTGTTTAAACTTCGTCGAGTTGATGTTTGTTTTCAACAAAAATTCCAGGATGAGAATAAACAACTAGGAGTTCAAATTAGATACTTCCGAATTCAGCTCAGGCGCCGAGCTAAACTAGATCTACCTGGAAAACACGGCAAGCCCACTTTAGTCATCCATACCCTAGGCCGGATTTTGCAGCCACTTCGAGCCGTAAAGTTAGTCGAAACTTAGAACTCCTGTTTTCACCTTATCAATCAACGCTAAAACGATTAGCTCTAATAAGCAGCCTGCAGTTGCCAGCGAAACCTGTGCAGCCATCTAGCGAGTAAGATTTGCAACCTCTCAACCTTTTTAAGGGCAGTTCCGTCCCATCTTACAGAGTAGTACGCAATACTCTCATGCATGAAATATTATAAACTTTTCCATGCGTGGATTTATTTGAATTGTGTTCATTTTTGCCGGAAAAATAACGCAAATATTCTGAAGTAAGGTGCTGAAAATACACAAAATTTTGATTTTATTTTTAAAATTTTACGTACAGTATGACGAAAAAAATTACTAAATTTGCACAGACTAGGCTGGCGTTTTGTTACATCTCTGTTGGGACTGTACTGTATCCAAACGCCGGTATGCCTTGGATGTTTCGCAGGATTAGCTATTGTTACTTATCTTGTCTTGAGAACCGATGCGGGTCAAAATGAGAGTACGCGGGTCGGATATTAAGCACTTGGCTGACAAAACATGGCATGTTTTAACCTACACAAAAGAGGCTATTATGCATTTCTCTAAAGACAAATATTCATGGACTGGAAGCTTGTGAAAATTGTCTCGGTACGAGAGCCTAATCGCCGTACGCTGCGGCTACAAACATATTGACCCATTTCGGCTTTTAAAACCAGTGAAGTGACGAGACGGGAAGAGTTGCAAAGCTCAACGAAGAATATCTATCATTTGTTGGAGTTATACAATATTACAAAATTATCCAATAAACTATTACATTTAGTCAATGTTTTTTTGAAGAGTGAGCGACATTAACCTTGGCGACCATAATTAAGTAAGGTGAAGTTCCATTGTGCAATGCTCCGCTCTGCTTGGTGACGAGAGATAAACAAAACCAAGGGTAAAGAACACCTTTGACATTTCCAGTGTAAATCTGATGACGTTGACAGCGTGACAGTAAACGTTGAGGATACGTGGCACACGACCATTTTTACCGCAGAATCACTCGACAGAGCAGAACAAAACAAATTTACATTAAATGAAAGCGAGGGGAGAATATTTTCACGAGATAATTACTTAATAAACATGCATGGTTGGTTCGCTGACGTGTTGCAAACACGACGTCAACCAAACGAATATTTTTCTAATGTCAATCACTATGAAGAACACAACCCTTTCATTACTATGCAAAACCAACAATAAAGTTCTACGGAAAATACTGCAAAAGTGCTTGCCCCAGCCCGATGATGGAGATGGTTCATTGTGTAATGAAATGGCTTTCAAACTTTGCTTTTTGCGGCTGATGGTTGATTTTAAGAAATTAAACTACATTATCTTGTACATCATTTCGGAAAATCGTGCATGCGGTAGGTTCAGTACTAGTGAAAAGTTTTTCAAATGCCGTATTCTGATTGTCCGAAGATCAAATAAAGTTGTCGGTCGGAATATTTAATAAATATTAAATCAAACAGTAAAGAGTGGAGACATAAAATGTCTGCATAACCTTTTTTTAAACGCCTTCGATAACTTCTCACAGGATTCTTTTGGAAAAGTCGTGGTTTATCACAAACAGCGAAGTTCCTTATAACATTGGTATTATTTACCAGTTCAACCAAAGTCTCTTTTGAAAACCTATATTTGAAGGTAACTGATATCCATTGAATGTTATTTCAACTATTTATTTTTCGTTTAAATGACCAAATCGGAGTCCATTGGTAATATTTATCACTGTCTCCGATATTACTCGTAAACATGGGCGCGGGTGATAAAAAATTTCCGCAAAGATACATTAGATAGGGCTCATAATTTGTAACGATAAGACAAAGTTGTAAAGGCCTACTGAGCGTATCTGCAAGATGGATAGCGTAAAACTTGTGACGCAACGAGCAGCCGCCATTAAACTAAGACTTAACGGTGTGTCGTCTTGTTTTACGCTATTATTATGCGGAAGGGCAAACCCCGGAATGATGTCAATGACAGCATTAACACGGTTAAGTTGCGGAAGGCCACGGAATGAAGTTAGATGGCTTTATAAGAGGTTAATCAGTCCGCCTGTGTCTCAGGCGGACAGGATTAACCTGTGTCTCAGGTTAATCAGTCCTGTATAGCGAACGAAACGTGCGATTCGACAACGTGGTTGGCAAGCAGAGAGATCTTTGAGATGTCCCATATCACGCTCCCCCTCCCCTTGCGCACAATTGCCAGCCTGACATTGGTGAAATCCGCGCGTCGTTTGTTTCAGTCATAGACGATTTCACGAGTTCTCCTCTAAATGGCGAGAAAATTTCCGAATATTACATATTGATTATTTCCAAAAATTAAATTCTGGTATATCTTTCCTGTGAAGCGTTATTCCTTTTAGTTTTCGGACGACTCTTTCGGAATTGAAAAGAACAAAGTAACCGTGCGAAATAAGCAAAGCTAACGATATTTGTTGCATCCGCGGCAATAATCATAATGTTTTTTCTGTTGTTTTTTTCTGTTGCAGGCATATCAATGCATAAAGGATATGCATTTGTGCAGTTTGCCAATGCATTTGACGCGAGAAGTGCGTGTTTGGGAGAGGATAAAAGAATGGTTTTAGGACAACAATTAGGTAAGTTGGTATTTCCACGTAATCAACATATTTTTATTTTTTTGAATTCTGACCGATGCTCGTTGATTTGTTGGTTGCAGATGTAAATTTGGTCTCAGAGCCGAAAGCTCATCAAACAGGAAGGAAAAGACAAAACGTAAACAAAACTGGAAATGACTGGTAAGTACGAGCCAAATTCTTATAAAAGTTTGCCTAGTGTGACGATTCGTCCACTATGTATAGTTAATTCATCGTGGGGCATTGTTTTGAGCCTCCTGAAGTTCATCATTTGTCCTCTTAGACCCAAGAAACCTTTTAACGCCCCGCAAAATGCAGATGAAAACCAAGAGATTCGTCTTTGAGGCCGTAATACAGACCCAGTTTGAGCTCGGAACAAACGAAAATGACCGACAATGGGCCAAACAATAGACTTAAGCAGCTGTTCTCAAGTTCTACTTTGCAGAGGTGCAAACTTCTTAGCTCCGATAAGATGGACCCGAAATCAAAATGTTTTGATTTATAGAACAATCCCAAACTTTATGCGACTTTTTTTATCACTGACTTTAACAGTACAGTCTGAAATGGTACTAACATCCCCTTCAAAATGTTCATATATTTAATATATGGGCCAAATATTTTCGTTGTTTTTATAAATAGACGTTCAAACCCTAGAAAATACGGAAAAAAGGTGTAGTTTAGTGTGTTGCTTATACATGTTCACAATCTGCCTTTTTTCCCCGAACGCATCATTAAAAACACATGGCCCAACAAGTCAAAGGTTGAATCTGAAAGAATGGCATCAACTTTCGCTGACACCAAAAATTTGCAGTGTCTTTTTCCCCCTTTTCTATATTTTACTGTAGAATTGCAACCGTAACAGTCTATTTTGAATTGTCAAAAAATTAAAGCGACTGGATATCTGTTTTGACATAAGTTTAGTGCATGCGAGCAACCTATAAAAAAAATAAAAACGATCATTCACACCGATGCTGAAGGATTCGTACATGCACAGTTGCATGGACGTTGATGGAATTTTCCATGAAATGGTGCCCACACGAAAGCGCCAGAATGCCTACCCACTCGAAAGGTTCGAGTCACGAAAGCGCCAGGGCACATACCTACCCCAAAGGTCGGAGTCACGAAAGCGCCAGCATGTACCTGACCAAAAGTCGAATTCACGAAAGCGCCAACGGGAGTATCGG
>Ga0058701_10006259_pt1 | contig 10019 bp, 9 predicted proteins | sample AgamicOrMae_FD_97039 | JGI IMG/M metagenome (GOLD analysis project Ga0058701, IMG submission 97039) | Agave microbial communities from Guanajuato, Mexico - Or.Ma.e | ecosystem: Host-associated > Plants > Phyllosphere > Phylloplane/Leaf | place: Guanajuato, Mexico | collected 2012-06-04 | reverse complement strand
TTTTTTTTTTTTTTGTTTTTTTACTTTGAAATTGGTGAATGTTTCTATGGCTTAAAATTTTTCTTAATCGACTTTTTGGACAGGTGATGCTGCTCATTGAAAGGAAGCACTCAGAAAATGTTGGCCTGCAAACTTACGAAATCGGATTTTTAGTCCAGTCATGTTTATGCGGAAGAGCGCTCCTCGAATTTTGGCTTCGTTATTTACAAAATCTCTGTTGGATATGAATGGTCCTAAAGCGTGTATTGCAGTACTTGTAAAATAGCGACTTTTAAGTCTCAGTTCATGGTTTAGACTTGGTTGTAATTTTAACGTGTGAGGACAAAATGAATACGGTTTCTAATGGCCCAGTTTATTTATCGAGGAATTATTCTATAATTTTAGTCGCTACAGTTGTAATGGATTCATTTTTAAGAGACAATCTGAAGTATTCTGTGACTCTCAAAGAATTGGCGTGATTCACGGATTGATATGTTGCGTATCTTGTTTTTTTTTTCCATTGCAAGGTGCAGTTGAGTGCATTCTGAGAAGTTTTAATGGGCGAGCAAACTTCACTTGCGTATACTGTTTAATTCTCTTCCGAAGCTTTGTTCATTCGTTTGATTGGTTTCTAAACATTTTCACTCTTGTCCTGCGTTTGTTGATAACTTTTAGATGAGCTCGTCTGGACAAGCAACGTCATTATACGTAAGATTCTCATCTCGTATTAATGAAAAAGTTTTGCGCGTTAACGAAGTTCCAGAAAAGAATTTTATGCCATGCACAGTATTCTTGTATAGTTCCGGAAATTCCTCCAACTTTCCCAGTATGACTCTGTCCATCTCTTTCAGTCTAACAATTAATTGTCGAAAGCATCCAATGCTTCTGTAATGATTTTCTCATTACTTGTGAGCATTGAATGGAGGTCCGCCTTCCTTTCATCCCCTTTTCATACATTCATCAGCATAAAAAAAGTTTTTCATGCAGAACTGTGACATTATTTCATACTTTCTGCGCCATGAAGTTCTCGCACATTGAACTCGATAGTTTTTCAATAAGGCAATGGCCCAGCTTGTCAATCAAGTTTCTGTTATCTAATCATGTATGGATAGATATTTCTCAGCTTCGATATAAAAAGGAATCCCTAATTACTGCATTAATTTTTCCAATTGTGCCGAGATCGCTGAGGGTACGGTATCTCATCGACTTCAGCGAATGATTGGCAGCCCAGCACTAATGTCCTGGGCCGTGAGTTAAACTGCTGGCGTTGTAGACGCTTAAAACGTCTGCATATTGTTGGTTTTGCAATTCAGCTATAATTCGCCGTTTTGCCCGGCCGAAGTTTTTTATTGAAATGTTACCCGAAAATAATTACACGAGGCTTGCACAATTTTTAAGAATTCCTTTGTGTCATAATCTAGATAATAAAATCAAAATTTGTTTTGTGCCTGGTTTGTTTACATGCACACCACGCACTCTAAATGGCTCTCTACTTTAGATCTCCATTGCTCCTGCTGAATCACGAGTTGGATGGCCCGCAACTATCGATTCCAGGCTGTACTCGTCGCATAGTTTTCGATTCCAGTAAGAGGAGTTATCGTGGTTGAGTGTTTATCGTACTCTCCTTTAATTCCAGGAGTCGCGGGTTCGATCCTCGCTTCCGCACCAATTTTTTCCTAGACCCTAACCAGAGACCTCGTCAGTCATGTATGCCTCCGAACACCGGTGTCAAACGTCTTGTCGATGGCCGAGTGGCTAGCGTTGCTACGTTACCAGTGATGGGTCGAGACTCTTTTGGGGTTCGCGGTTCAAATCCGATCCGCGATTAAATGCCGCGGGCAGCCTCATAAAACCCGCGAGGGATCCTTGGAATCTAGCCGGATGGGTAACACCTCGCCAGCCACGGAGCCGCTGAGAAGACCTTACCCAGCCTCACTCTGACCAACTACGCGCCAGGAGGTAGCGCCTGTATACACCCAATCCCGTTCGATCTGGGAAGTTGAGCAGGCCTTGGTAGCATGAGAGTAGTATCTCACGTGAAACATGGGTAGATTCCTTTTTTATTTCATGTTTTCAAATCCTGCGTTTGACAATGCTACCCTTATTCAGGCCTTCATGAAGGTTCTCTTACAGGAACGCAGGCCGTTTTAATTAAAACAGCTCCTCCTCCAAATCACGTGACATGAGGTTTGCTACCTCTGAAGCATTGATTATAAGTTGCCGATACAGTTCCAGCGGCATAGGTGCAATGTGTTGCACATGCCGATTTTCTGTCGGCAACGCACTGATTTTAAGCAAGGTTGCGAGATGAGAGAAGCGCCCGAGAAAGAAATGAAGATAACATCGTGACGTGCGAATAAAGACGAGGCGAGAACGCTACGGTAACTTATATGTCACCAGCTCGTATCAAGTTCAGCGACTAGATTTAAGACAAAGGCTTTTTTAGCCTTGCATGTAAAGGGAGACAAGGTGGAATATTTCTAACAGTCACCAAACGTGATGCAGCGGCGTCAGATTTATGGCGACAGCCGAGCGGAGCGGCTGATGAGGGAGGCATAGGCCACCTGTTTTAACAAGAGTTACCCTGAATTACGCGTTTGTATGGAATGAAAGGTCGAGACAAGAAACGCGAGAGAAAGAAAATGACACCTTTCAAATATATACAGTTACTGTTAATTTGAAAGGTCACGGTTTTTACCTCCATATTTCTACGACGCTCGGTCTAAACTGCATCTTTTCGCGACAAACCCTTTTCACTTCTATATGAAAAGGCGAGTTCTAAAAAGTGACGCTGTCGAGTGTTTTTATTTTTTTCTGTCCGCTGGAGTAGGCCTACGTTTATACGGTGAAAAACAGCGGTTAAGGATTTCGTAATTATTACGCGCAGAAACCTCGACTTCACAGAAAATGATGGTGAGTATTGAACGTTACTGCCAGAAATGACCGGTGATTTCTTCCAAGTGGGCATGCTCATTGGGCATTGCCCATTATGGGCGTTGCCCACCGGACAACCCACTCAACTTGCCCTCACAGTTTTGGAACACGAACGTAATACCAACGCTATAAAATCAAGTTCTAGGAATTAGCAACCATTAGACTTATTCGTACCAAAGATCAGGTACTCCAGTAACCAACTCGTAAAAGTACGTTTTAGTACGGGTTTCGCTGTGTTTATGAGTTACTAATTCTATAGATCACTCATCTTTCAGAAACATTTTTTCAATCGTTTTCTTAACTTAGTCCGCAGTGCGCATTCTCTATTTTCTCTTTTCGTTATGGATATGGTTGTAGCGTTTGAGCTATAGGACAGAGCATTATCAAAAATACATATCGCGTACAATAGCCAACAAAAGTTACAGAAAAATTCTAATTTTTATATACTTGAATTAAAACGCTAAAATAAGACGTTTTGTCGGTAGAAAACTGTTATTCTTGCCCTTTATCATCGGAGACGGCAAATGAATACCAACTAAATAATGAATAAAAATTGACGATTGGTTTCGAATTTCGACCGTTGAGAGATGCGTAGATGGCGCGGTGGCTCCATTTCTATGTGCATTGCTGAACAGATATTATTGAGTAAAATTAATGCAGCTTCTTTCTTACGAGGATGTTCATTTCCGGGAAGGGTTCGATTCGAATACTCGGCAAAAACTGGGCGTTTTAAGCGGAACTTGGCGATGGACGAGGGAAACTCCGCAGGTGGGAAATTCGAGCCAAAACTTGCTAGACTGGAAAACGTATGTCAAAGAACCCCTGAGAAACGCCCAGAAGGCGATGAGGAGTGTCCAACTCTTATGCAAAATCATGGCGCGAATTTTCGCCGAAAAGGCGATTCACGACGAAAAGTTCTGTCCGCTGAATTTTTCATATTCGCGGCATATTATACCATAAAAACGCGGTTCTTCGAGCACAATAATGATTTGTGTTGAGATGAACGCTTTGCTTAAGAGGAAGAAGGACCAATAGTGAGACGTTAGGGAGAGAAGGTTTTTGTAAGTCTTTTCAGAGAGAGGATACTTTTTTAGGATAATTTAGGGACCTAAATAAATGTAGAGAGTTGTTTTAAGAGCACAGTAAAAACGAAACACCTGGGAGTTCTTTTCTGTTTTCGGGGGTGACAATAGAACGGGGTTTTTGAGTATTTGAATTTTTCAAAACAGACCCAAGATCAGCCGAATATGGCAAGGTTCCGCCGAGCACAGTAAAAACATGACCCATTTTTGGAGAATGCTAAACCTGTTTCAGGTGTGAAACCAAAACGGGTTTCATACATATTTTGGTTATTTTTCAAGATCGGCCTATGTTCAGCCATATCATCCAAAAAGTCCTGGCGAGAGCTTTTCATTGATGTGGCTGAACATCGGTCTCCTTTTGAAAAACTACCAAAATATGCACTTTCCCCGTTTGAGATTCATATCCAAAAAAAGGTATAGCATTTGTGTTTACTGTGAGATTTCTTGAATCATTTATAGCTGAACATGCCATATCTATCTCTTTATCTATGAACGTCTATCTTCGTCCTTCATGAAAAAATGGTCAAAATGGACACTGCTCCCCGTTATTTTCATGCCCTAAACAGGTAAGAACTCCCTGAAACAGGTGTTTCGTTTTTACTGTGATGGAGTAAACGATCCCGTGCGTTCATTTAATAGATATAGGAAAAGTGGTTTTTCAGTTGTTTCTTTTTCGAATGGGGGGAGATCAAGAGATTTTGGCAAAAGTTGCGCATGTTTATTCCGGGCAGAGGATATCGGCGTCGCTTCGCGACAATCGTTGTGGGGGCATTGTACTAGATGTTTATCAACTTCCAGTCGAGCAACCGGAACAGTGTCTTATCTAGGGTCAACTTTTGGAGCACCTATCAACATGGAGGCCCGCGTTGCTCTGCTCAGCATCCCGCGGGCCGCGCCTGAGTTGCGCCCCGCGCAGCGCGGCGAAATAGATTTACGGGCTTCCTTGAAACATTTGCGAGAAAAGTTCGCCGTACCCGCCGCCATCTCAACCAGGTACCGCTAACCAATCTTGACATAAAAGACTTGCAAAAACGGTGCTCGAGTGTCCTGATTCCTGATCAAACGCGATTCTCAATAGCAATTTTTTAAAAGATTGGAATGAGATAGGGCATGTTAGGTTTGGTAAGATTATAAGGTTAAGTAAGCTTAAGTTAGCCCTGTTAGGTAAGGTTAGAGTGCAAGGTTAGGTTGAGACCGATGAGGCTATGTTAAGTTAGGTCACCTTAAAGTTACGTAAAATTGAATTAAGTAAGTTCAGTTTAGATAATTTTAAGCCTAACTGTGAGGTAGGTTGCAGTATCGTAAGACACCTTGCCCTCGTCTCAAACATGAAATTTTAGCAGTCTGTTGCCCCTGCTTGTCTAAGTTTTCGAGGTCAGTGGATCACCCTGTATATACTGCAATAGGGTGGGGCTGCTGGGAAGAGATCTGGTCGTTGTCAAAGCTAGTTATTAGCTTTTGGTTAAAAGTTAATTCGCTGAGTAGATGCGACGTCCCGCCGAGAGCTTTCAACGGTTTTTCCGAGTAGACGAATGAAAAGGGCCAACGTAACAGTTGCTTGAACCGCTCTTTCTTGTAATCAAACTAGAAAAAACAAGAGAAGAAAATGTTTAAAACGATACTGCGCAGCGCCAGGGAGACTCCGCCGAGAAAAATGCCATAAATTCCATTGTTCCAAAAGCGCCCTCTAGTCCTTTTTTATGAAATACGAAACACAACAAAGCGAAGGCCTGCTCTATCTTATTACAAACGCCTTTGGTGGCACCACGGTGTAGCCCTGTGGGGCGGGGGGGGAGGGCGTCAACCCTTAAGGCTCTCTCACAGCTCTCCAAGGCTCTTCTTCAAAGGGATGGATTATTTTTGCTACTTTTTGCACGGCGAATTTAGTTACGTTCCTCCGAGCATACTGCATTATATACGGAGAAGTTTCTCGACAGGGACACACACTTAGCTAATTTAGCTCAAAGCTAGCGTAAGCACACCTAGCCATGCCTAACGTAACTTAAGCTCGCTTGAAGGGCGCTCATCCATGCCCTTCGCGAAAACGCACTTTGGTATAAAATTTTCCCCTTATTTTTTTAAGGTGGGAACGAGCCAACTGTGAGATCTGATTTTTTTTCATATGTACATATATAAACATTATGGCGCCGAGAAAAATAAAATGATCAGTTTAACAGGCGTTTAAGAATAATTTTACAATTATTTTTCCGTTTTTTCAAAGATCGTAGTAAAGTTTTACGCACACATCTTTCAGTGGCTTTTTAGATAGATTTTTCGGATGGTTTCCTTCTTACGATCGTTCCTGTGAAGTTTTGTCCAAAAAATATATTTAACATCCACAGAAAGATAAGTTAAATAAGGGTTGTATTTTTCATTTCAGCACCTTCCCCAAATTCATCTGAATGAATCGAAAGATGGCCGAGAGAATTGTGAGGTGGTTTAAGGGAAAATGTCAAATGTTTAAGGACAGGAAGGACAGAACAGGACCGTATTATATCCTATCGCCCGAAGAAAGGGCCGCCGAGATGTTGGACGTCCTTTTCAACTATCCTCGCAAAGTTATCTCCGATTCGCAACTCCTCAAATCTCGGCGAACTTCGAAAGTTGGCAATACCATTAGAACCATCTGCTAGAGTATAAAATAGGCCGATCTCTGCAACCCCTTTCTTCTCATGGGTGCTTTTGGAGCCTTAATTTTAGAAGTGACGTATTACTTTTTTTCAAGCAACGAGACATTTTTTCCTTTAACAATGTCATCATATCCAAAGTGATTGCCGAGACTTATTTCAGGAACCCCCACGGGTTGCCTACTTTCACCAAACTCGGTTGACAACTTTCGCGAATAGCCTGTAAGGACTTTATTACGCATTTCGAAATCCCTATGCGCCTTGGAGGGGAGGGCACCTGCGAGTTAGTGCGCCTACGAGTAGGCGCCTTCAAGTCCCCCCCCCCCCGCCTTGCTGCACCTTGCGGCGCCTTTGGAGCCCTTTGCGGGATATTGACACTCTTGGTGATAATAGAATGCGACCGGAGTAACGTTTGTGCCGAATTTCGGAACGGCGGTGGGCTGCTTTAATTAAAAAGTTTATCTTTTAAAGTCTGCCTCTCTCGAAACAGCAATGGCTGCCTTTTCTTCTATACCTTCCGCAAAATTTAGAGCTTTCGTTGAATCAAAGTTGAGAATAACACAGGTATTTCCACTGTACTAGAAAATTGTGAGATTGCATTTCAAGATTGCTCCAAAGGTGCGTTTTCTTTTACTTTTTGGGCACCTGCTGTTTTAGGCTATTGCCTATACTTTAGTCCTGTAATTTTGCAGCGGTGAGTTTTTAGCAGGTATAACTTAACACAATTTTGAGAAAGAATAACCAAACCGATTTTTGAACTAAAACTTGATCGAGCTCATCCATACTTTGAATAGGCCTTCGTTATGTTTGGGGTTGGTTAACTTTACTGTTTTTGCGCCAATACAGTTGAAGTAGAATGCATATTTTTCGCGAGTGAAAGCTATCACTCATGAGAAAACAGTAATTTTGTCAAGTTAAAAAAATCATTAAAAAGAAGGGTGTTGCTATTAACCCGACATGCATTGAAATACAGGGAGACTTGAACGCATGTAACCAGTCTACAGCATTTTAAGTGGGAGGTGACTTGAACGCACGGAACCCAACCTAATACATTTTGAATGGGACTGTCGGGTCAGTAGACATTAAAAGAATGCTTTAATCATATGAACTATCTCCAGATATAACAAATGATCTTATATGAAAGTTTTTACAAATGACAGGCAAAATTTTTCTCTTGGTTTTGGAAAGAGACAAGTTTTTAGTATAAGAGGAAATTCACTCAAAAACATCACGCTGATACAAAAATGCTCCATAATAACAATTTTTAGAAATTTTAATCAGTCGATTTTGCAACGCATGGTTTGGTGTCTTTCAACTGAAATAATGTAAGAGCTCTTTAGGCCACAAACAAAAGCATCATCAATAAGTGGCAAGTGTTTCCATCGATGAGAGCAGAGCTTAATTCGCTTGAGATATGGGTCAGCGATTCCTACATATTGCATCGCATACACGACCGCAATGCCAACCCTCCAATAAGACAACATCATACGCCAATCTAACTAAAAGCGGAACTGCAATCAAAATGAGGGCGGCTTCCGACAGGGAAAAAAGGATAGTCTAACCGGGAAAGGGGAAAAGGGAAAACCTGCAAAAAGGATTTTCGCCCTCGAGTCTCACGCCATTGTATCGAGTCTTGCAAACGGACTGCGAAAATTGTAAAAGTTCCGAGAAAATCTGGTAATTGAAGTGCGCATCAAGAATCGCGTTACCTGATTGTGAGTTTCAGATTTAACAAAAGTAGTCCTGTGCTCTAGCAGAAGTCGTTCCTTTGAGCAGTGCAAATATTTATTGCTCCAGAATAATTACTACTTCGTAAAAATCAGAAATATTTCACTTTTTTAGCTTGGTTGAAATTTATATTTAAAATCCTTACGAATGTGGATTGCTATGGTCGTGATGCGTTGCAGCATGTTTTTTTATTCAGGTGACAAAAATGTAAAGGCAGACTTTCTGAAATAAATATGTCAGTATTCCATTAGACAGGATATAAGGTAAAGACAATCAAAATTACATGTCTTGTGTTAGTGAGAAAATCACAAATTTATTCGCATGTAAACTTCATGATATCACCGCGGGATTCAAACCAGTACTGATTTTGAGTTTGCATTGGAACATTTCGGAAAGTTCTCCATATAATATTCGAAGTAAAAACAAAACCCCGTTTTGGGGAAATGCTATACCTGTTTTTGGTGTGGAAACGAAACGGGTGTGGTACGTATTTTGGTTATTTTTCAGGATAGGCCTATGTTCAGCCATATCATTCATAAGGTCTCGGCGAGAGCTTTCCATTGATGTGGCTGAACATAGGTCTACGTTGAAAATTTACCAAAATACGCACTACCCTCGTTTTAGTTTCATACCCAAATCAGATATACCAATACCCAACGGGGGTTTTGTTTTTACTGTGTTATTCATTTTCGAAATTGCATTTAAGTAACTGAATAGCGCTCGTTCCTTCATTTATAATACAAATTCTCATGAGAACGTTCTTATACGTTTTCAACTTTCAGTTTTAGTTGAAAAGAAACATCCCATCCTAAAAAGCGTGCTGCAGTTTTGCCCAACGGTGTTATCCTAATTAATCCTCGAGACTGTTACTCAAATTACATACGCACCGACATTAAGCCTTGCTACCCCCAACTGTTGACATTTGACCCAGTTTCTGTCGCGAAAGCAGTCTGTGCGCATTCAACGAGGATTGCTGACTGCTCCCTCAAGACTAGTCCTATTTAAACACACGAACAGCCTCAGTTTGCAGATGTGTTATGTTAAGTGTCATCCTCGCTTCTCTTCTTGAAACTGTTTCATTCAGGAAGTTTCCTCCGTTTTCTGTTCAGTATTTTTTTTTCCTTTCTCGTACGCTATATGTTTACAAACTCGTCTTCAATTTACCAAGCTATACTTTCTATCGTTGGCATGGGTCATCCTGTTGCCTCACTTAATGTTGCGCCTAATTATGTGGTTATGACTAAGTTTATAAATATCTAAAATTAAAAAGTCAATTTTGGAGGTTGAAAAACAGAATCAGTATTTGCAAGTGTTGTTCACCCCACAGAAAAATCTACTACGTAGATGCGACGAAGTACGTTGGCGGACACGTAGATTTAACGTATATGGGTAGCTCGATTGTCGAGCGATGAGTGTTCATCGAAGTCTACCTAGACTTTACGTAGACTGTGCGTACTCTATGATCATCGTTGTATCTGTTATATCAACTCACAATCAGTGGATATTTTTTAAAAGTGTTATTTTTCATCTCTCGTGTATTTTGTTGTGGCCACGTTGATCGACGTTGTAAAAATCCATGAAAATCGAAATAATGAAATTTTATAAATAAGGCTTTATGTTTCGAAGATCGTATCTGATTAGGGAAAACTAAAATTGATTAGAACCGATG
>Ga0058701_10006258_pt1 | contig 10020 bp, 4 predicted proteins | sample AgamicOrMae_FD_97039 | JGI IMG/M metagenome (GOLD analysis project Ga0058701, IMG submission 97039) | Agave microbial communities from Guanajuato, Mexico - Or.Ma.e | ecosystem: Host-associated > Plants > Phyllosphere > Phylloplane/Leaf | place: Guanajuato, Mexico | collected 2012-06-04 | reverse complement strand
TTTGAAGTTATTTTTTGAGCGATTGCGAGATCGCATGGAAGTGCGGTTTTCACCATTGTTTTTCATTTTAATTGATCTTTGTAAAAATGTAATTCATGAAAAATTGTCAAGAACCCCATTATTGGCACTAACTTTCGGAGACTCTGGACTCATCCATCAAGCGCATTCAAGTTTCAACAATTAGCGTTATCAGAAACTCATGGCATGAAAGTCACTGCTCTCGAAAAACCCGCGACGCCGACAGACCAATCTGACTACAAATGACGATCAGCCGACAAGTCCGTTTTTCAAAACTACTTCTTGGAACAGCGACACAGTTTGCACTGCTCACAAGCGCTCATCAGGATAGTCTTACTTGATGCATTAACAGGCGGCTTTCGTACCATCAAAACGGCTAGCTGATGATTAGCGCTGTAGATCACATGGACGGCGTGGTGTAGGCCTAACTAGCTTGACATCTCTACTCTTGAGTACAGCAAAGAAATAAGTGCCCCTCTTATTGCGCCACAGTGAGTATGGTACACACTGGAGTACAGCCCATGACAGTGACAGCCCGTACAAAGAAACCGTGATAACAGAGCAAGCAAATCAGCTAGCAAGGATTGAATGGGGTCGAGGATATGAATTAAAACCAGGACTTACCAAGTGAGTATTGAGGGGCATCTAGCCTAGGCACAGCGTTCGAGCGAAGTTTGACAAATGTTGCGATGGTTCGAGGCACAACCATTGGACGCGTTTAAGCTATACACAAGGTAAGGTTGGTCCTCTCCGGTCAGAGCGATCTTTCGCCCGACCCACACACTCAGCTTCTGTATCAGAGGTGTCTCCTCGTCGTCCGGTCTACCTCACTTGGCTTCTCTCCGCAGCTTGCCACGGTCCGGTGCAAAACACATGTCGTTCGCAGAGCCTGCAGGTCAGCGGGCCCAGCGCACGCATCAGCTCGAATCCGCGTCAGCACGTCTTCGCCTTCCTCCATGCGGGCCTCCGTGACCTAACCGATACTATGCAATACTGACATTTGTAACTAAATGGATTGCGTTTACATCTTAACCGTCGTAGCAGCATAAACTTTTTTTCTTATCATGAGGTTTCAGTCAGGTAAACCTCACTCGGAGCACCACTCGTCTTACAATAGATATTATTTTATGTATGCAAGCGGATTGATTCTACTCTTGCTATCATAATGACAGACATGTTCGCTCTAGCTGCTCTCTTGATCTTCGTCGTGCTTCTCCATTCGAACTATCAAATGCTTGGTGATCCGATGAATTTTCGGATATCCGGCGGAGAACTGGATAAATAGCTCTTATAATGTCAAAGCGCTGGACAATGATGCAGCTGTTATAGAGCTTGCCGACCCAATCCGATGGTCCCACTGCCTCAATAATATCTCTAGTGGATTTAGAAGAACCAAACATGGCGAAAGGCTCACTGTATCGGGATAGGGAAGTACTCAGCTAAAATGGCTTTTTAAATGCGAGCATTACTACCCCTTTAATTTTAAGTATGTGTTTTGACATAGTCAATAAAATATTTTCTTTTGTTATAAAAGCTGCCGTGCTTAATGAAAAAGCCTTTTTTAATCACATGCGAGCATGTTTTCTTCTGAGTACGATGTTTACGATCACCCCTTAATACACCATAAGCTAGGATTGCCATGCATTTATCGGGAAATGTGATCCAATACTTGAGAAGGCCCTAAAGTAAAATTTACTACGAATATGATCTGCACAGGAGGAGAAATCTATGAAGGCTCGTTCAAAGTAGAATATAACGATAATAGTCTTCTTTGGTGGAAGAAATCTGGTTCTTTTTTCACGGTTCTAGAAAGCTTGAAACAAGCTGAATCGCGTTCAATATTTGTTTTAAATGGCAGCTAGGTGAAAAGAAATTCGCACATTATATTTTGGCAGAGTGACTCTGGAGGCCACTAGAATAGATTCTCAGAGAAAGCTCGTAGGAATCGTATCGCAGGAAAGGCCACGAATCACTACGGTCTATTCGAGAGTATTCATCAATTGGTGCAAGGCCTGAATTCGCCGAGTTCCCTTTAGCCAACAATAGGCTAAATTGCATTAATATATTTTACCTATGACCCATATGCAAAGATATTTTGCCGAAAAAAAAACCTTCTTAGAAAAATAAAACATTTACCTTCGTAACTGGTTTAATTGATTACACATGGAACGACAAGTTCCCCGACCGTTCTTTTATCTATTTTTTTATAGAGTGTGGTAATCACAAAGGGTTTTCGTAAATTAGTATTTTAATTACGCAGTTTTGGTACTCTTACCATCGGTACTTCAAAATCCGCTTTCGGTGGTGGCGTGTCGCTATAATTTTAGGTATGTTTCCGAATCTTCCGCGCTCACATCAGTCCTTTAGGTGTACTTTACTCAACTTTTCGTCACGCGGAAAACATAAGTCCGCTGAAATGTACTACGGTTGTATCACCATTGTATTTCGTGTCACCTATTTAAGAAAAGTGTTCGTGTTTTTCAAGTATAAGTACGCGATGTTTCAGAGGGATTGATAGTAGCTGCGAATTTTCCAAAAAAGCAAATGCCTTGCCGAATTACTTTCGATGGGTGTGAGCACAAACGGGCTTGAATAACGACATCGGTCTGACTGATCAATGGGAAAAGTTTATTTTACGTACAGAGCGATCTTCCGAAGTGTGTATGTAAATGTAAGAACAACTTCCAAGGGAGGAAATAAAAAAACAGCAGCTCAACAACAATTCTAGTATCCATAGCCGTCCAACACATGTTCTATGTATGATCGTACACGAAAACTTCCTAAATCTGTAAATACTTGAGGATAACCTAATGGTTCATCAGCATGGCCCCAAGAAACCAAACCAACTAACTGTTGTTTCGAATTAATAACGGGACCTCCCGAATCGCCCTAAAAAAAAAAGTAGTTCCAAATTTTATAGTAAGAAAATAATGTAAAATATACAGTATTTTATGAGTGCTTACTACTCCTGAATCTGAAATTCCTCATAGGTATCACACAAAAAATCTAGATTGAGGCAGGTGTTTTCAAAGACTTACCTTGTATGTGGCTTGACTATTTTTACTACCACCAGCGCAAAACATATTCTCTGTCAAAAACTTTCTTAAGTTAGCCGTATCATTCCCATAGACGTCTTTGCACATATTCAAGTCGATGACTGGCAGATCTGCGACACGCAATACATCTGATGGATCTTCACCGTTTTCCTGAAACAGCGATGGTACTTTTGCAAATTTCATCTATATGAATTCAAAACCATCACCTCCGGTAACCTCTCTATAAAACTTGCTCATGATGAGTTATTTATCATGTAAGTCTAAACAACTTTGTTTTTTAAGAACTAATTCAACCATTCTAGTTCAAAAGCTCACACGTAGGCCAAAATCATAAATATGTAAGAAAACGACGTGTGAATATTTTAAGTGGATTTTAGAAGTAATCCTGTTCGTGTCAGAACCACTCGCTGCATGACTATTAGTATAGTATACAGGATATTAAATAAAATGAAAGATGGATTAGCGTAAGTCAGGTTGGTCCGATCCAACTCAAACTGAAAATTTTCATTCATTGACGAAAGTAATTTTGGTTAGGTAAAAAGAGAAGGAAAAGAAAGACTATGGAATAAAAAGGTAACTTTGCGAGAAGACGTCTGCAAACATAAAATAAATGTGGTTTGATGAGGTTGCTGCACTCTTGCATTACGGAACGCCTAACCCACCAATTATTTATTCACACTCTATAACGCTTTTTTTTTCCTTTTTTTAATTAAGGAATTTTTTTCTATGAAGAATAGAGCGAGAAATCTCAGAAAATGAAACACCTGCCCTACCTCAGTTAGTCCCCAACCAGTAGCTTGAACAATGTCGCCATGCTTGGGTCTTTCTGTTACAGGTGCTAAGGAAATCGGCCTGGCAGTAGGCCGGACCTCTATTGGATCCCTCAACCGAAGAAAACCGACATCGCAGTCTACAGTTGACTTGGAATACTTTGCGTGAGTGTAAATCTGGACCACGTTGTGAACTGATGCAGTTTTCGATGTTTGTACTGTGTCAAGGTGACTTGTGGCTCCTGCTAAAACCGTAAAATATTTCGGGCTCCGACTGAAAAAAAAGAGAGAGAGAGAGAGAAAAGGAGAATTTTAGATCTTACTTACACTTATGGGTTGAAGTTTATGTAAGACATACATTCTACTTCACTTCAACCTTTCACGGAATTCAAGGATAACATGAACGTGATGCGGAATGGGTTGAATATGTTATCCCATGCTAGGAAAACAGTGCTGCCCCGCTTGACTGAAGCTTATACGCGGCATCGACTGCTGCTCGCTGCTGTCGAGATAAAGTTCAAGCGGGTACAGGCTTGCTTATAAAATGCGATGTTACTCGGTTCGACAATGATAGGTAAAATACGATAAGTAAAAAACGCGACGTATGATAATTACAGTGCCACTTTAATGCATGATTCGAGAAGTAATTATAAAGCAGCTCGAAATCTTCGTTCTAGAGGAGTCAACAACCATATGGAATGTGTCTAAAGCACTCAGGAGAACACGGAAATTGAATATCTTCTCGCGGAAAGATTAAATTCAGAATCACAGGAAAAAAAATCTTTGACGCTTTCAAACGAACTCTGGGGCTTTCTCCATAATGCTATTTGTTCTTTTTTTTTTTGTTTTCATTGAAGATTAAGGAGAAAGTCATTCACAGCGTCTGCAAGATATCAATAATATTTCAAGCCAACGTATTTCAAGTGGCTTAGCCGTCTTAAAGACTACATCACTCCCATTCAAGAGGCTTTCTACTTATTTCCATGAATTTTCTGATGGGATTTTCCCCTTGGCATGACTAGATGTTCTTATTTACCTATGTCGACGCATCATGCCTGACATAAATTAACAATCATACTCTGCATTTTAGTACGCTACTACAACCACTTTTCATTTGATTAACCCATACCTGCATCCTCTATCTAAACCTAGTAGGGAACCACACAAGTCTAATAACTGAAATAAATTTATATCTACCTTTTTATGCTTGATATTCAATATTGCAGTAAAAAATGAAAATGATCCGCTTTTTTATTTTAAAAAATGAAGTGTTGAGAATTTTTTTACTTACTCATAAATACAATGGGCTGCTGTAATCACATACTTCGGAGCGAGTATGGCTCCTCCACAAACATGCTTTCCTTTACGTCTCAGTGAAACCTAAAGGAAAATGATGAGAAAAAAAAAGAATTACTTGTAGCACTAATCTCGCAACATGATCTGGCCCCAGATGGTCACCAACGTGGGTTGAGGCTAGGTGACTTGCTTCGCTGTTGCTCAGCTTGTCTTTCGCCTTGCCCTGTCCCTCACTCAACGTTGTGGTGGAAATTCAACGGGTAAAAAATGAACACATTATTAAAAAGTATTTACCTAAGCATGATGTTCCCTTGCTAGTACTACTAGTTAGCTTACCTGATGTGGAAAATTTTCAATGGAGGTCTCCCGCCCGTTCACAATACGGTCATCGTGAAGGGCCGAAATGCAAACTATAGAGGCAGCTGTGACAAGAAAAGACAGCAACATCTTGAAAAGTCTGTTCATACCCGTAGGTCATCGGCAATTTATACCAATCTTTAGGTACTGTATTTTTGTTCTTATCTCATATGAAAATCTATTACGAAAAAAAATGTAAGTGGAAAATTATGCGCTCCTATCAATACTTCTGAGTGTGCTAATTTTTCGCGTGCTTTGAAACATCGGTCTTAAAGTGTAAGTACGGGATGAATTCTAAAGGTATGATGTTCGAACTAACAGTGGCTTTTGTCATGCTGTCAAGAGCAGAAGTAAAGAGTATGACAGTCTTTACGCATATTTCTATCTTTCATTCTACTTTGATACTAGTGCAAGTGGAACACATGAAGTAACACTGCCAGAAGGTAAAACACCTGATACCAGATTTTAAACATTCATAACAAATAATTTAAAGGAAAGATTCCCATAAGGTTAAAGTTGTTGCGTTTATCAAAATGATTCGCATTTTTTTAAAGTGACAATCAGTTAAACTTGCTTGTCCAGTAAAGTTTAAATTTAAACTAGGAACATTATCATCATGTATTTAGGCCTACCAATAAAATGCAACAAGTTGTGAATTTCAAAACTCTGTAAGTGCGAAAAGCACTTCATATCATTAGCCTTTTTTATGTTGAAAGCTTAATTAAATCCTCAAGAGCTGTGCCAATAGTTGGAAGAAGTGGTTATCGATGACGTCCATAAGTCTACTTTCTTCGCACTGATTCAAGAACGTCATGTGATTGCTCAAAGTTTTCCGTAAATAGATTCGTTAGAGCTGTTAATTAGAGTGCTGTACCGAAGCCTTATCAATGGCTCCCGTTAAGAAGTTGATACGCGCACTCTTACTACTCATACCGCTAGGTGCCGCGAAGCGATCCACAATGGCGCGTCATTTGTTTTACATCACTATGGATCGCTGCGCGCCGAACACAGCGATATGAGTAGAGCGTGCACTTTTCAACTTCTTGACGGAACCCATCGTTATTTCACTACTTGTCTAAAGTTGTGACTTTGTGGGATATTAGTTTGAGTAGTTTTATTGTCAGAAGTACTCTGATTTCTGATTTTTAAGGAAAAAATCATTCCCCCATCTTTTTTTTTCACTAGGATGTTGCTTATGGCGGATTACTGCAAATAGCTGGTTAAAAGTCTTGTTTTTGAAGCTGATGACAAGGTAAGCTAGTGATATCGCCTACTCGTATAATCTAAAGATTTCATCTCGCTGATGACATTCGGCTGGTTACGTGTTCCTGAAAGTAGATGAAAGCGTGGGATGTTTAACCTAAATCGAGATTTGAGATTTTAAGAGGCCATGTCTCTGGAGACTTCGAGGTCCTCGATGACGTCGACTTTTGTGTGCAAATGGAATCATTGTTCAAAAGGAAAAAGTCATCAGTCTAGAATTTGAGAAGTATGTCGCTAAAGGTGCTATCGGTGAGCTTCTCTGCCATATCGTTTTACATCAGTGGTGGAAATTGTAACCTCCGAGTGTGGTCTTAGAAACTAGGGGGAAATGCCGCTCTGACTGTGAGCGAGGCCTGGAGTGGACTAGGGTGGAACGGTAGGCAACCACATACCAACATTCATGCGTCGGGAGTAGCAAGTCGGAAGGCATTGGTGTGGTGTGGGAGAAAAGGAGTGGATACAGAAGCGGGGAAGTGAATGGGGGGAAATGGGTGAAAGTGGTGACAAGTAAGAGAAAGGGTAAAGGAAGAGTAGGAGGGGAGTCGAATTGTAGCAACAGACGGTAGGGACCGGGATTCGTGATAGGTTACACGAGGTCACGGGTTCGATGCTGGTGCATATTGTCGTGTGGATAGGATCGAGAAGTTAATAGTCTTACGCAATGCCCTTGCGGTAGAATTTTCTGCTGGTCCCTGGCTCCCCTGGGTACCGGAAGACCAGACAATGTGACCTATTCGACTGGGTTTAGCCGATAGGTACCTCGGCCGGCCCAAGCAGCGAAATCAGTGAAAACCAGACTACAAGTGCACAGGGCAGTCATCCTAACCTAAGAGGTGTAGGGAAGTGATCGACACGGAAATTGAAAGACACGAAAGTTGTCCGACAAAACCCAACCTAACGGCACCCGAAAGCCGAAATTGTCGACCAGTTTCCCTGTCGGACACTTTCCGTGTCGAACACTTTCCTCCGTCCCGCCTGTTCCTCTCACTCACCGGGGTTGCTGTTTGCACGAACGCGCTTATGCGCTCATGTTGATCTCTCTCTCTGTCCACCAAAAGTAAAATTCGACTGTGCTACTGAGCTGCTGTGAGTTGTACTGCCGTTTGGCCTTGTGTTGTGTTTTAGTCCATACACAAAGGGTTTTAATAAACACGTGGCTGTATTAATGTGTGTTAATGGATGTGCTCGACACATGGCACCCTCAGTATAAATAAAACCATTATCTCATACCTCTCTACCAGTCTTTCTGGGCATTTATATAACTTGAGCTAGCCGAACGTCTCATCGACATATGTCGCAATAGTACGTTGTACAATTGAAAAATGAAAAGTGAAGTAAATTCTTCAGGCCACCTTTAGTCAACTGTTCGAAGAAGCAACACCATGCGCATCAGTACACTTTGCTGATACCTTGTAAAATGAGGAGACCTGGTGCAGGGTAAAAAACAATCAATTAAGAATACTACGGTCAGCGCGACACCACCGACGCAGTTATGAGCCGCCGACAGGCCACAAGCAGCGACCAGGCAGTGGGCTGCCACCATTGGTCACACTTTCGCCGCTACCCAAGACCGGGCCGCCAGTCGCAATATATTTGTTCGAGTTGGCATGTGAGTAGAACCAAATGGATTTGAAGGCTTATCGGACAATAAGCCTGTACCGCAACTTGGCGACGTAAAAGACTTTTTACACGTTTGCAACATTGATAAACCGAACATGTACCAAAAAAACGGAAAGCTCAAAGTATTCATCGACATTTTTTTAAAAATAATTCAATGTTAACCCATGATAAGAGAGCCTGAATTCGGAATAAAGAGCGTGACACAGACTTCCTCTCCAGGCAGAATATGGCGTGTTTTTCTGTTTTTTCGACCGATATACGATACTAAGAGAACCATTACTGCAAAATCCAAACTATCCATCATTACAAATGTGAAAAGAGGAACCTTTTGCTCACTCTGAAACGCAAATCGGCTACGAAACAAAAATTTGGCCAGCGATGGCTTTCGCAATCATACGTGGAAAGCGCTGAGCCATGAAAAGTCGCCACTAGCCAATTTTAAATTGTTGCTGGCCATGAAAAAAAAATATAAACGGATCTTTCACTGACAAGTTAGTTGAAAGTGTTTGACTTTTCATGTAGCTGTCGATGGTCATTTCGGATTCATGAAATTTCGTTCCTTCAAGGCAGTTCTCATTCACAAGGTTTCACTCTAAGGTTGGAAGGTTCTCTGTGTGAACGAGTTTGCGACATATTAAATATTTTTAAATCATAATTTAGTGTTTGGTTATGAAGCTGTGAGATAAGTTGATGGATTCTCTGAACATTCTAGTTTTGTGGTGCATGCCCGTTTTGGCTGTATTTGTCGTGTGGAAGAGGCCTTTCCGAGGGGTTGAACACTTGAGAAACCATGTGTCTCTTTGACAAAAAATCATGCAGAAAACAAAAAATCATTGGAGAAATCATGTGAATCATAAGAAATCATTGGAAAATCATGTGATTCAGGAGGAATCATTGGATAATCATGTGAATCATGAGAAATAATTTGAGAATCATGAGAAATTAAACGAGAATCATACGCGAATTATGACGAATCATTTGAGAATCATGAGAATCATTTGTGAATCATGATAATCTTTTGAGAATCATCGAGAGTTATTTAAGATCATGAATCGTATGATAATCATGATAAATCTTGCAAAAATCATCCAAAATCATAGTCTTTATTGAAGGATCATAAGAAATAATATGAGAAACATGAGTAATCACTGGCAATCGTTAGGAGCCAGCAGCAGAGTCCTGACAATTGACTCTGGGTAGCTCGCACCTGTTCACCTGCACGGGCTCAACCAGCCAAGTATGTGCCCGACTCGACTTGGTCCTGCGAACGAGCAGAGTCAATGCAAGGACTTGGCTGCCTGAGTCCGGGCTGGCGGGACTCGCGATACCCGCCAGAGTCAGTTTGCAGAGCTGTGATCATCAGTAATGAAGCTTAGAATCGTACCATCAGCAATCACACGAGTAATTGTGAAAAATCATTCAGGACTAAAACATGGATTATTCGACAAACGTGAAAGTAACCACCCACACAGAAAGTGTCATCGCCAAGAAGCAGGTGCCACGTGCCATACCCCACGTGCGTGTCAAAACAATCACAAGGGTCCAGCTGTCGCCCCCCCCCTCTTTGACCTGGGCTGTCGCCCCCTCCCCCTCTTTGACCTGGGCAGAGATGCTTTTTATGGAGACCCAGTTCATCTGGG
>Ga0058701_10006257_pt1 | contig 10020 bp, 5 predicted proteins | sample AgamicOrMae_FD_97039 | JGI IMG/M metagenome (GOLD analysis project Ga0058701, IMG submission 97039) | Agave microbial communities from Guanajuato, Mexico - Or.Ma.e | ecosystem: Host-associated > Plants > Phyllosphere > Phylloplane/Leaf | place: Guanajuato, Mexico | collected 2012-06-04 | reverse complement strand
TAAGGATATTCCAGCGCAGTGGGCTAAAATTAGACAAGGACTTGATATTTTCAGGATTAGTTCAAAATGTGTATGTCTATCGAATGGCGAAGTCGAAGAAAATTTGACCGTTCCGTTTTTACGAAATTAAAATCTAAAGATGGGAAAAAATGCATGGGCTCTTATGGCAGCTCCGAAAAATGGCGCTAAAAATGTTGAATTATGGTTGATAGCGTCTGATTGAGATTAGATGAGGATCGAAAAAACTGTTTCCAGTGGAGATTGGAGTTTCAGAACCAATTTAGAAAAGTTTGACGACAATCCACCGTTTCGTTATTTTTAAAAACTTTAAAAACAGCCGCATTTTGTAGAAAAGTGAGTCAAATCAGCAACTTCATTATTTTCCAACGTAAGATATAAATTTTTACTGAGATGAAAATAAATAGCGAAGAACAGCTCGTGTAAATATTTGTCGAAAGCGGTAATTTTCTCAGTTTTCAGATTTTTAACACGCGTTTTGAATTTTTCGATAAACTTGACTAGTCGGAAGCGCTGGAATATCCTTAAAGAATACCTCCTTGATTCCAGGGCCAGTGTTGTCTGATTCCGCTACTCCGTCAAATTTAAACGCGTTCAACTTTTTAACCGTTAAAGATAACGTTTAATCCTATTTTTGGAATGCTCAGCTCGAGGGCGATCCAAAACATACCCGACATGCTCGGTTATCTTTAATGGTTAAAACGTTAGACGCGATTAAAATTTACGAAACCGCGGAATCAGGCAACACTGCCATGGACCTCAACGGGTAAAGTAATATTTGGATGCAATATGACAAACTTGTATGTCGAAGAAATGAATCCTTTACCCTTTGAGTTAACAATCCGATTTCTTATCGTCCAGTCCCGCAAAATTGCTCAGTAAACGGCCTTTCTTCCGGTCCTTAATCCTTTTTGTCGCTTAAACGAGCCCTTTTTGTAGTAACAGATCTCTCCAATCAGAAAATCTTAAGAATTCCTGTTTGAAATGTTTCTAATAATCCATTGTTCTGACCCGACTTAAATGTGGGGAGACTTAAAGGCAATCGTTTCCTGTAATTAATGAATACAGCTCGGTATGAACAGGTCAATTTTTAACAGAAACAGATTTCAGGCAACGTTTTCAGGGAGCTTTGGCGCTTCGGTTCCCAAGTTTAAGGTAAAAGCATATTTTGGCTGTGGAAACCGACGTGGCGATAATTCGGTTCGCCCACAAGTGATATCACCCATCCGCCCCGTCAAAGCCTTGTATCACTAAACCCCAGCCCTCCCTCCTCCACCTCTCCCCTCCCTTCCCCTCCAACTTCCTCTTCCTCCATACCAGTTAATCTCTATTGTCATGATTGTGAACCACTATTAAGGGAATAGCCACTCCAATGTCATGTTTTAATACCATGTTAAAATTAGAAGTTACTGTGCTCAAGTTTGGTAGACTCCTATCTTTTCGCCGTTTTGGTCAGTACTTATTACATTCAAAAGCTCTCCTGCGCTCGCTCTCACTCTCTCTCCCCCTCTACAGCTGTACTAGCAGCCAAAAAAGAATTGACCGCTCCAATTTTTGTAAACCTCTGTAACTTTGAAACGGAGAGAGTTACGTCAGAAAAGCTCGAAATGAAATCGTCAGATCCTCGAGAGATCAGTCGATATGATCTGAGCTTTTTTGTCGTATCTCGTCTCGTAAAGTTACGGAGGTTTCTAAAAAAATAGAGCGGTCAATACTTTTTCGGCTGCTGGTACAGTAAGCAAACTCTGAAAGTTAAGAAGCTCCCTTGCGTATGTCCGGACGTTGTTCTCGTAATAAACGCAAATGTGAATCAACCAAGGTTCTTTTAAAAATCACGCGTTCTGAATGACGATATTCGGTAAATATTTCAATTATGTTAGGGTAGATTTTGCATTGTTTTTTGTCTGAATGAAACATTTAAAGTGGCGTTTGGAGGTTCTTGGGTTTATGTTGTCATGCTCCCATAAATCTCTTGATATCTTGAAAAATAGTAAAAACACTGAAAAGGTTAACCAATTATGACGGTCCATAATGATCATAAACGATCTTCTTTCACAGTTGTGAACTGAAGGAACTCTAAGAGTGGACCGAAATCAGTTACGAAATTAGCTTCGAGCTAATTGAGCGGCAAATAATGTAGATAACAGAGGGTGTTCGGTTTGCGCCTGGCGTCACGTCCCCTGGGACGTCACCAAGCGATAAGCTTGTCCTGATTGATGATACCCTGAAATTGGAGCGACGGAAAAATTAGGCCCTATTCAAAAGCAGTCACTGACGCAAAGTTGAACCACGTGACGCTTTGACCGTCCTCTTCACATAGTTGAACCTCGTCGTTTGACACAACTATGGCATACTCAGTGAAACTTGTTTCTTAATTAAACCTGAGCTGAAAATCTTGACGGGAAACTGGTCGCGATTACGAAAAAGAGGCTGAAAATTGACGTCATTTTAAAATTATTTTTCGTCGTAATGTGATGTCATATCCTCGGCTTACCGTGTTTGAATTCGCAGTAGCTGTCTGGTAGGTTGTAGACTCGATCCAAGTCGATTGATCGCTTAAAATTTCTGTGCTATGCCGTTAAGGACACAATTTCTTACGAGAAAACCCATCGTCATCGAACTCGGTTCCGAAATAAAGAGAATTGAATCTTACATGGTTCTTATTGGAAAACGCATTCTTGCTTTTGTTCAGAAATATTTTAGGTTTACGCGAGGTTTATTTGATCAGAATTTTCTTAGAAACAAAATCTAAGCTCTTTTTACGGTGGCAAGCAAATAATAATAAGAAAATGTTGGTGTCATCATCCAGACACGAACGATCATTAAAAAGATTATTTTATCCGTATGTTCGTAAAATTTGCAGTTAGCTTGTTGTTGGACCTTTTAAACTGGTAAAAAACTAAGGCCGGATAAATTTTCCAGGCAAGCAAGCTGTTGATTGCTTACTAGATTGGGACTAGCTCTTCACTTATGTATTTGTAGAATGTAGCTATTTGCTCTCAGTGTTAGCGTGTTTCCTGTTTATTGCTAACCTAGATTTAGAGAAGCGTCTACTCAATTCGTTAATGAAGTGACGAAATAGCACGCTTTTTTAGAGCAAGAAACCAAGTTGAGAGTAACAACATTTTGCCCGTCTTTCGCGTTGAACCTGATTAAAGAATTGATCCCGTCATGTTCGCTTTACTTTGCAGATCGCAAACTCCTTCCAACGGAATGTCCTCACAACCTTTACGTCCAAAATTACAGCACGGCTTCGCCGACATGTTTATGTGTGAAGAGGTGGCTATTTTCAATCCCCCGTGAAATATCATTATCGTCCGACGAGCAAGCAACCACGTTCTTCTTCTGGCAAGCCGTTGAAGACGTGAACAGAGGCCATGTGCGCGCTCTAGATCGCCTATATCAACTGAAAGCACTCCAGGATGCCTCGCGGAAACACGGGGTAAGTATTCTCCCTACACTCTCAGTCCTTAACGTTGCGTTTTTCCTGTCTTGGGTTCCACTGTTCGTCGCTGAACCGAGCGGAGCGACGTCGAAGCGAGGCACAAGGCACAAAAGGCTGACTTAACCTCGCCTAACTTCACTTGACCCAAGGTCGCCCGGCCTAGAGAGTTTCATAGGGAGAGAAGCGACAACTTATTCCCGCAGTATGCGCTGATTCGTGGGAAACCAGCTACGATGATTGGTGGGATGCAAGGGTGACGTGGCGGTTGACGCCTCTCTCCCTGTGAGGCTCTATAGCCCAGCCTGATGACGCTCAGTTCTCGGCGACAGTTGAGTAATCGGAAGCCGAGCGAAGCCGATCTCGGCGGCAGTAGAGCCCTGTAACTTCGTGGAGAGACGCAAACCAAACCCCCACCACTGGCACATCCGCCATGTTGAGCACATCTGGCCCATAAGAAATACATTGTGCCCATCATGGCGGCCCCCATGGCAAGGGACACCATTCGCGCCTCTCTACGAAGTTGTAGGGCTCTAGACGGCAGTATGGGATCGTGCACACAGGTTTCTACGTTCCGCGGAAGGGGATGAGGGTCTTGAGAAACACTACGCAAGGGCTGAAGGAGGGAAGGGGGGTCAAGGCTCCGAGTGCGAAGTATTTTTGAAATTGCTGTTTTACTGCAGCTGGGTGGCTTTACGAAACCTATCCGAACCAGACGCGTGTTTATTCCGACCTGCCCAAAACGTCGGGTCGGGTTCGGTTCTTTTGCACTCCTCATCGCCTCGCTTTTTGGCAACAAAGCCGGAATTGGTCTGTCTCTCTCCTCTGTCCTTCTTCGCTGTATGGGTAAAAATCGTGTCGAGTGCGATCGTGTCGAGCCGAGTCTCATAGAGAGAGAAATCTTCATAGCATTCTTTATAAAGGTAGATGCATGGAGCGCATTTATGTGATGATTCTAGTCGTTAAAAATTATTGTTTGTCAACGTCCTTAGAAACGTTGTACCTGTCTAGTGATGCAGCGCATTTTTTTGCAGAGTTAAACGAAAAAAAAGTTATCTCAAACTTTACTCCAAGTTTGCCATAAAAACGCAATTTAAAGCTTTTTTTTTTCTTTTTATAGAAAACACATTTTACATTTTGTAAACGCTTAACCTATAAAAGCTCAAAGTATTTGGAGTAAAATTTAGCATAAGAGAAAGTCGAAGGATTTGCCCCATTAAATTACGCAATTTTCAGCTTTTTAAAATGCCTATATTATTAAATTCCAGGTTTGCAGAAGGTGAAATTTTTTATAGTGTGGCGATACTGAACTAAAAAGATCCTCTAAAATATTTTTTTCTGTTTCCGAACGGCAACGCTGCGCGGGTTAAAAGCCTGGGTTATAGCAGATGCTTTCTGCTTATTTTTCCGTTGCATTAAGGGAGGTCGTTTTTTAGCCGGATCTTGTCATAAATATGCTCTGCCAAAAGTACTAGGTGACACAGGGGGAGGGAGTCCTTCGCCGATACTACGGTTGATAACGGGGGGGGGGGTTCAAAAGTGGACCAAAACCGGATACCTAGTATGTGCACGATCCCTCACCGAGAAGTAAGCGAGGAGTAATCAGCATCAGGCTTGGCGACGGCTCAGCGGTAACGGAGCGAGGCACAAGACACCTAACCTTTTCTAACCTACGCGGTTGTATGTTGTTGCTTCCCAGTTCGCAATGTATTAGTCAACCAAAGTAAAACAGAAAACCTAAAAAAAAGCAGCCCTGTAAACTTACAATTTTTCCTTTATTTCGAGTCTCCCCGCATAAGCACCCAAGTCCTCCTTAACATCCTGTAGGCTATTAACGCTTCTAAGCTCTATTGGAGACCTCTTCAGAGGCTTCACTGAACATAGCCTTAGGTAGAAAGGAAAACTGATTTCAAAGTTTTTGTGTATAGATTGGAGCATTTTAAGCGGGCTCTCTTTCCTACGTGTAAAAATTTGCTTGATTAATTTTGAAGCATGGCCTTCTGTATATGACCCGACAGCTGTAAAACTTGTGAACATACGTTCAGCTTAAGGATGTTTCATCGAGGTAAAGGGTGCCGATAACAGGCTCTTTTTATCAATTTAAAATACAGCTAAGATGCTAATACACAGACCTGACCACTAAAAAGGACATGTCACCGTCCTAACTTTTTGGTTTCAGACATTCCGACATGGCAAGAATTACGTGGCTTTGTATGGACGTGTACTATCAGTGGCAAAAGTATTGCTCCCTCTCATGTTCCAAACCTCTCTTACTTGAAAACCGGAAGAGATACGACAAAAAAGCTATCAAGTCAATAGGCAGAGCGAATGTCTATCGAATTCATTTCGTGCTCTTTTGTTGTAACTCTTTTCGTTCCCATGTTATGAAGGTTACAGAACATTTGAGGGAAAAATACCTTTGCTTCTGATGGTACCAAAATTTTGAAGTTGTTTTTTATAATTTACGTGAAAATTTGCTCGATAAGTTTGTTTTAAAAAGCGTTTCACATGATTGATCGAGTTAAGATGAACAAACTGAGACTAAGAAACCAGTTTCTTACCGTCGTTTAAGAAAATTTTTCGTAAAAACCTCTTCATTTCGTAAAAACATTTCTTAGAGAAGAAGAGTCAAATCAGCAATGGCGACAATTTTAATTATTGCAATGACCATAATTATTTTCTTCTAAGTGATCTTGATTACTTATTTAGTCAAATGTTATCGTTTCCCGTGCTTTTTAGATTTTTAATCACAGTATTGTCATTTTTGTACAACTTATTTGTGAATTTGACTATCGAAATCGACGAAACATCCTTGAAAACTGAAACCAGTTGGTACCAGCAGTCAATAAAGTATTGCGCGCTTCAATTTGTTTGCACCTCCGTAACTTTGAAACGGAGAGATTTACGTAAGAAAAGCACAAAATAAAATCGTTCGGTCTTCAAGAGATCAATGAATTTGATTTTAGCTTTTTTGTCGTATCTCGCTTCGTTCCAAAGTTACGGAAGTTTAAAAAATTGGAGCGCGCAATATACCATATTTTTGACTGATGGTACGCTGCCGCTTTTTTGGAAGGTGGGGCCGTTTTTCCGTTAGCTCTTCATTCTTATGTTCCAAGACCGTTAATGTTTATTTTACGTTGCAGTATTTAAAACTCGCCCGAGAGCTTCCCGGCTACGGCGAAATTGTGTTTCCGCACTGCCCCTGTGATTCCCGGAAAGAGGGTGAAGTGGTCGCATCGGTGGGATCTTCGTCCTTCAAACTTCACGCCTGTCAAAAGGACGGCTCGCTGGAGGTGAGATAAAAGGACTCTATAGGCTTGCTCATTAATGGCGAATTTTCGTTCTTACCCGTATTTATCTGCCGCAGTCGCAAGTTGTGGAATTCCTGTGGCCGGATATCAAAGAATGGGAAATCGACGACGAGGCGATGGCATTCTGTTTCCAGTATAAGCGGCCGGACAAAAATCCTCGATGGGTCAAAATATTTACCCCCTTTGTAAGTTAAGCGATTTATTAATGATGGGCGGCACCCACAAACGCCAAACTTCAAAACCGTCAACGCCATACCCGCCAGTATCCATAAGCGCCAATAATCATAACCGCTAAAGTTAAAGGTTATGATAGGTTGGGTTGGTTAGGTTACGTAAGGTTAGGTGAGGTAAGGTTAGGTAAGGTTAGGTTGGTAGCGGCGTTTGCGGATTTGAAATGTGGCTGTTTTGAACATTGGTGATAGCGGCGTTGGCGGATTTGAAATTTGGCGTTTATGATAGCTACCCATTAATGATAGCATGCTCGCGCACTCGTCGAGTAGACGAACTGCGATTTGTGCGTTGAATGTGTCGCCGAAGATTAAAATGCTTTTGTTTGATTGCAGTATACCTTCATGCTGGACTGTTTCGAGAGGATATCAGAAGAGAGTAAATGGGCAGACACAGGAGAATGATGAAGACACTGTGATAAAACTAGATGATAGAAGAGAAAGAATGACAAGCGCTAGCGGATGAGCGCATGGCGCCGCCGTGCGCAAGCGTTGCAGTGTTGATCGTGAGCGTCCGAGCGTCGGTCTCAACCCCTTTGCACTCTTGTTCTCTGTATGAAACGTGTTGAAAATGATTAAACTGTATGCACGCACTCGTAGTTACGGAGATCATGGTTCCATTAGATGGGACCACCAATCTGGATTAATTTGATGAAACCGTGACTCTGATCGTACACTACAGTCAGTATCATAATCAAGCCTCGCTAAACCAGAGGTCCCTTTGTTTGGGAGGCAAACTTATGGCTGTGACAGTACTTTCCTATTTATGAGGATAACTTCAGGGAATATGTAGCATAATCAAGACCATTTGGCAAGTTATGTATCTCTGAGCAATTCTATTAAACTATTTATACTTGTAAAATATTACCTGTAGTCTTCATGTATGGAAATGTAACTGCGTTAATACTATTCAAATGGCAATATGAAGAAATCCATCTGGACTGGACGAGCCGTCTGCCGCAAGGATCAGGGTCGATCAAGCCGCAGCGCATTCTAAACTGGAGCTGCTCGTTTCAAGCAAGTCGACGGGAGATGAGTCGCGAATATTGTTAACCCCCCGCGGGTTCCAGATGCACAATATTTAGATGTTTCCGCAAAGAATTCGCGTCGACTGTGGTCCACTCTGATTCGGATATATACGAGTTGACCATCTTTAACGAAGTTTATCGAGCGGTATCTCAAGGCGTGTTGACGCCTGATCAGCAGGATAGTATCTTGTGGATGCCGTCCTTACGATGTCAAATCAACCTCTGTATTTGAATCTCTTCTCTGGAGGGCGTCCTCCCGACAGTAACGCCCGAATAGTACCATCCTCAAGGTAGTGCCTCCGAATTTCACCTTCTAGATAGTATGGTCTGGATAGTATCCTTGGATCGAAACTTTGGTTACCGTCCTTCGGATTTTTATTTCAGGATGGTGTCCTTTGGATAGTATCCTTTTGATTTTTGAAGATGTTCAGTTTTCATTCTTGACTGCTGACATGTTTTAAAATAATTTCTGCATGATTTAGAATTTGCCTGAATGTGAATATTTTGCTTGCCCGAATATGCATTAAACCTGGTAGCACCTTGTTACCTTACCAAATACTGTACAATTCCAGAGTTTTAAAAGAAGTTATCTTGAGCTCTTTACATATAATGTTGAGTCCATGACCTTTTTAAGGAATGTTTCGTGACCGATGAGATTCCTTCTAATAAAAAGTATCATGCTAACCGCTGCTTAATTTTTCGAACCATCCTCTTATGTGGAAATCGCCGCACGACATCGCCGAAATTTCGTTTTGCGTATTACGTCAGCTTTCTATCGGATCATTCTACTCACACAGTAACCTTCCGAACCCAGGCAAAGATTTTTGGATATTTTATTGGGGCTCGTAATATCCGTGTGATCATCATAAAATTGCCAAAAGCATTTTAGGTCAAAAGTTTATTAATGAAGTATTTTTTTAAACAAACCCGTTTATAGACGGATCTGAAGAAAACCCTCGGTATAGGGTTTAGAGTGAAAGGAAAACCGTGTTTATGTTAATATTGAAAATTTCGAGCAATTTTCAAAATACATTTTTTGAATTTTTGTTCGGGGGCCACTTGAACCCCACCATTTACCATGCTTATTCGACACCTTTTTATGTATGAAAAACAGGCTACGGAAGAAATCCTGAAACTTGACGGCTGAGGGGTTCAACAAATCTATTGCCCCGAACTTAACTTTTGATCAGCAACGAATTTATCATTCAACCGATTGTTGTAATTTTTAAGCTAGTTTTGATCAAGCAACGACCGCCGACTAGAAGGAAAGAGGGTCACTGGGTTTAAGGTTCTTGTTCAATGAGAAAACTCATGGGGCAAATTTATTCAAAAATTGAATATATTCTTATAAAAATTCTGCAAAGAGAGTTTACACTGGCACTTGTCGTCTTTCAAGAATGAGAGCATAGAAGAGCGAAACTATGCATTTAAAACACTTAATGGATGCAGTTTAGCCCTGAGATAGGACGGATCAGTTCAACTTTGTGCAGATCCCAACAGAGCAGCCTTTTGGTTAGCTTAGATATAACTTTGTTAATATTCAAGGCACTAAGAAAAGCTTCGTCACATACATTTTGATCATTAGGAGTTTGTCACTGAGGGAAGCCTCTAGCCCTACAACCATACTAAGACATAAATGTCACTTATGGCAGGCATTTCATAGCCGACTCACATCAATCTAAAAATATAAAGCAACAAATGCCACGAGAGACTAACAAAACGCAAGCATTCAAAACAATACAGTCAAGATCTTAAGTCATTTTCCACAGTCAAGATTATCTCCACTGTTCACAAGCATCTTTAACTATGACTTAGATAACCAGCACAGCGATTTTACTGTGATAAAGAGATTCTGACTTCATAAAAACTTATTGTACTTAAAATCACAAATCGCAAGCTTATAGCAGCATTGCGACAGCACCTGGACAACAACAATCTCAAAATCGGTTTCCTTGGAAAAACACAAAGATCTCCCAAAAGTTGTTTAAAATCGT
>Ga0058701_10006256_pt1 | contig 10021 bp, 8 predicted proteins | sample AgamicOrMae_FD_97039 | JGI IMG/M metagenome (GOLD analysis project Ga0058701, IMG submission 97039) | Agave microbial communities from Guanajuato, Mexico - Or.Ma.e | ecosystem: Host-associated > Plants > Phyllosphere > Phylloplane/Leaf | place: Guanajuato, Mexico | collected 2012-06-04 | reverse complement strand
TTATAAACATGTGAGAGGAGTCGCTTCCATGCAAAACTTTCAGCGTCGCGAGCAAATGGAGCCGCCATTTTGAACTCCCATAATGCACAAAATACTTCCCAAAATAGATGGCATATACTGCGGTCTTTCCATTTTGTCCATAATTTTGATTCCTGAAGGTATAAAATTAACAAGTCTTGAAATCTACTCCTCAAAAAATGTAAGTAAAATAAAAAGAACAGCAGGAAACATTTTGAACCCACAAGAAGATATTTAGCTGTTTATTGAGGATTTTTTAACACTTTTGCAAAAAATCAACGAAGTGACTATTCACACGCTGCCTCATTTAAAATGTGTTAGATTGGTCTCCGCGCGTTCAAGTCACCTCCCATTTAAAATGCGTTGGGATTGTATCCGTTCAAGTCTCCCTTAACGTAGGCGTGTGAATAGAACTGACAATCAGATAGGAGGGGCAATGCGCAGGTTAGGTTAACCCAGGTTAATCTTAGTTGCGTGCCTTGGATGTTGCTGCGCTAACGCTCCGCTCAGCCGTCACCAAGCCAACTGCCGCTCCCCTCTCGGCGGTAGTAACTCCCGCCGTGCGAAGTAAGCGGCGTGAGGCTTGGCCGTTGGATTTGTTAACCCAGTTTATGTACTACCTTGCGCCCTGCTCCACTCGACATGGCACCAAAAGGTAGAACACAAGAGGTGAAAAATTACAATCTAAGTGCATGACTTAATGCATCAAGATTTTTCAACACAAAGACATGGCGTTCCATCTTTTTTATACGCTCGAGAATCCTTTCTGTCTGTTGTTAGGAAGCTTAGCGAAGTGCCAATCATGTTGAAACAAAGAAGTCTCCGGATTGCAATGCGCCCGTGACCACTGAGAGCCAAAGGCCGGCGGAGCTCCTCCAGAGCAAAGTGCATTTTCTCTCAGTGGGAACCAAAGGTCACGCGCCGTGATGCATTGCTGCCATCTCCAACTTAAATTAAATTGATTTTTCTAGACAAATATTAAGAGTTGGTGTAGAAATATCACATTAATTTGGATATACACTGATATCATATGCGTGTAAACGCGCTTCTTTTAGCATACGCTTCTTGCCTCCAGGTCAACTTATCTTGCTACGCGAAAATCAACGTTTAAAGCCAATATTTTTGTGGTTGGTAGCAGTGGGTGAGAGGGAGGGGGATGGACTTCGCCCATTACTCCAAAATGCACTGCTACCAACAAAACTGAGAGAAGAGAAAAGGCATGAAGACGTCAGCGCAGTGATTCATGTGAATAAAGACCTCCGAGAGTTGAGTTTCTTGGGTTGAACCCAACATCAAGACCAACAGCTTCGGTGCCTCAAGCATGGCTTCACTGTTGCTCCGCTCAACGACCAGTAAGTTAAAGATAGAGGCCTGGATACTAGAGAGGAGGCATTGGGGGTGCAAAAACATGGGAGCCGCCATCTTGTTTCCGAAGTTTTTTCGTGAGCTACAATGCATTTCATGGTCCCATAAGAAACAAAAAGTGGCTGACATGCCCCCTCTCTGCCTCTCGTTAAAGCTAGTTCACGTAAAGGGACTAGTGCCTCGCTCTGCTCGACTTGACGACTTGTAAGCGAAGTTTACAAGAAGAGAAAAAGGCACCCTGTAAAATTACCGTGAAAAGTATTTGTCGGGTATTTGTAAGGTATCACCCTTGATACCTGAAGGGCTGGTCCATTTACAGGATGAACTAAAGTCGGTAAAAAAATAAAATAAAAATAATCTTTTTATTGGCTTTGTTACTTCTTTCTTTTTTCGAGGGTAGATTGGCAACAGTGAGTGGAGGCTTGTCGGCAAATAATCGAATCGGCAAGTCAACTTTGTCTGTCCTGTCACTGCATCAAAAGTGCAATTATTGATAGTTCGTCGACCTAACGCTGTGCTGTCAATCAGTTCCGACGTGGTATATCGATATCTATTGATACCGGCACCCATCACTACCAATTCATTCTGCGGCAACGTTGCTCTCTGGTCAGAAAGGCACCTTCCCGCCAAATATTAAACTGGTGCAGACACTAATAAGTGCACTTGTGCCGCTGATTTCGACCCAGTTTCGTCCAACCAGATCAGAAGGGTTTTTGCCCCAACACCAGAGTACTATTTTTTGTTAATACCTCTCTTCCCAAAAGAACGCATTACACATAAATATACTCCGTGACACGAAAATATAGTAACCTTTAATAGGCGAGACAGTCTGGGTGATATCCGCGAGAGAACACCAAGTGGCGTAATAGACAAAGAAATAACCCCAACAGTAACAGGAAATTAAGCGTATGGTCGTAAATAGTCACGCAATAGCCATTAACGTTCATTCTGATAAAATAGACCTACATGGTGCCGATGCATTGCCACCAAAAAATACTATGAAAAAATCAGTTCCTATTTTCACAATATAAAAAGAAACAAAAAACAAGAAAAAAAAACAAAAAAAAACGCTGTTATTGCCCATTTGACTCATTTTATCTGACAGTGTTCTGATTTTTTTCGCCATTATCTTTGAAATCAAACCGGTAGCTCAGTGCAGGACGAGATCGAGATCACACCACTGCTGCAGTCGTAAACAGGGGTAACCACTCTACACAGAGGCACGATTTCGATAGCGACTGTCCTGCACTCAGCCACTGAAACGGTTGTAGGGATGACTCTTATGGATTTCATTTCTTTGCACTGCAGAATAGAGTGAGGCAGTTCACCAATCGCGTTCGCCGTTTTGGTGGTGACTGTATATACTAGCACTACCAAAAGAGCGAATGATTGATGAACTGTCTCACTCTATCCTGAAGTCAAGAAAAAGAAATTAAATCAATAAGACAGAAAAAGAAATCTAGATTTTTTCTAGAAATAGTAGTTTTTTTCTGGGTTATGAAAAAAAAAGTTTTGTAAAATATGCCGTAGTAAACGGCGTTCCTACTTTTTTTTTCTTTTGGCTATAGGAACTTTGCTAATCAAAGACTAGACGGCAAAAGTCGTCTCAATACTGCACAATGGCGTATTATAACTCATTACAATAAGATTTCAAAAATTCAGAGCATTTGCACTACTTCATCAAAACAGGGAAGAACTTTATTATACCTTGCAAGACCTCGGATCCTAAAATTCCAGATTTCGCTGTTCACAGATTAGATGCATTAGAAAGCCTTAGGACTGTGTTGAACTTGACATGCAGAGCCGATATTCACAAGCGCCCCTGCTACACAGAGCGTGATAGACACTTCCACTCCCCCTCACCTGTAAAGATGCAATCACATGGTTGGGGTGAATGGAAGTGCTACGGTCTGTAGCAGGGGCGCATATGCGAATATCGGAAAATGATTTCAAGTTCTAGCATCGTCTAAGCCTTTCCCAATGCACCTGCGAATTTCTCACGAGATCTGGAATTCTATAGTACGAGATGTTGTCTTGTTAGCAAAAAACCTCTACAAAATTGACCCTAAACTTAAAAAAGTCATTTCTTGACTAATTGATTTAGTCATTTTTGTTTGATTATTTAATTTGGTCATTTTCAAATTTAGTGTAAAATTGTCAAAATTGACAAATTGAGAGGTTAAAACATTTCCACTGTTTTTAGAATTAATATTTTAGTACCAATATTAGTTTGGTCCCTGAGTCTAAAGACATCATTTTTTTCTACTTTTGCCATTCAGCGAGTTCTTTTTTTTTGTATTTAGATAGTCGTTTTTGACAAAAAATAGTCAAAATTGACTGATTGAAACAATAAAATTTTAGCTACTATTCATTTATTTAAACATATTTGACCATTTCACATTTACAGTGAACGCCAAAGAGGTACAATAACATCGATGCTACCACTCCGCCGTGCGGCGGTTTTTGTTTTTTCGTCTTGTCGCATTTCGCCTCATGTCCGTTTTGGAAAGTGGTTCTCGAGTGTCAGTAAGCGATCCTTTCCTGTCCTCGTTAACCTCTCTGATCCCTCTGAGGACCAAACCCGGATCCCGAACTCCTGTTCCCGATCCCGGTTCCCAATCCCGGTCTCTAAACAATGAAGCCTTCCGTGTGCACAGCGACGGTCGAGCGGCGGTCGCGACAATGTCGGGTGAAACGAAACTCCAACAGGTCCTCGATGACGTCACAATACCTGGAGGAGGGCCATCCAGACGGGCGCCCCGGGCTCCTCCGCCCCGAGAGGAACCCGCTGACCAACAGTAGGGGAGTATTCAGGCAAAAGTCTTTTGAGCGAGTGACCATAGTGACGTGCGCTGTGCGGTTACGTAGTGCGATTAGGCGTTGGCAAGGTGAGACGCGCTGACTCGGGCGGCTTGCGTGCGCGACTCTCAATTGCCACCCTTAAAAGGCCTTCCTGAAGGTAAAACCGCCGCAAGAAGGAAAAGTAACGGGATCGACTGAAAACTATGTACCAGCGCCACAATCACATTACCTCTCCAAATATGCTCTAGAGTGTGCATATGGGGCTGTTGTATTTCCTTTTTCTTAGAATGTTTTTGCCCCTAAAAGAACTAATAATATCTCAAATATATAGCGGAAAAAAGCTTTCCAAAATTACTATTATTATTAGTTTAAAATAACTTGCTGTAAAATGTTCGCACTTCTTTGCAAAATCGTAGTTTTAAATTGCTTAAAGTGCTTTTTATGATATATCACTATATGTGAAATGGTCAAATTTGACTAAAGAATAGTAGCTGAAATTTTAAAATTTCAAATAGTCAATTTTGACTAATTGAGCCAAAAATGACCATCCTTTAGTCACTTTTAACTATTCATTTAGTCATTTACAGCTTACTACTAAAAATACTCAAATTTGACTTAAGTTTAGCAGCTAAAATTTTAATATTTCAATTAGTCAATTTTAATTATTTTTTGGCCAAAAATGACTACTAAAGTAGTGAAAAAAGAACTCGTTGAAGAAGAGTACGAAAAAAGACTTATTTTAAACTCAGGGACCAAGCTAATATTGGTGCTAGAAAATATTAATACTAATACTAAATATGGTAGAAATGTTTTAACCTCTCAATCTAAGTCAATTTTGACAATTTTGCACTAAATTTGAAAATGACTGAATTAAATAGTCAAACAAAAATAACTAAATCAATAGAGTGTGATACAAACAATTTCAAATTTACCAAAATAAATAATTTTAAAAAAGGAGATTTTACAGCTAGGTATTTGCATGCTGAAAATTAGACATTACACTAAATAAGTCTGCAGAATTAAGTCTTAAGAAATAAAAAGAAATAAGTCTGCAGTAAGTGCAGTCCGTTCCGGCTTAAACATTTATCTTCCAGAATAAGAATCGATACAAAAAATACCTAAAATCCAAAACAATGCAAAATAAACTTAAAAAAAATACCTCTTTTTAATTAATCATGGTATCTTAAAAGCTCCACATTATGTTGCAAAATCGACTCCAATCGACGAATTTGAACCGCAAATTTCGGGAACCGATAAAAATTTCTTATGGATCGAATCGGCGAAACATTCCCCAATCATTGTCCTTTCAAGCGACGAATGACTTGAGGATCGCATGAGGGTGTGGGCCTGACTCAACCGTGACGGGAAGTGGTATAGCCAACCCGAGATTCAGAGAATTCTTTTAGCCTGTAACAGCTGTCAAACGAGAGATGTGAAGCCCGAGGTCAAGTGAAACTTTTTGTTTTATTTCCGAAATTGCAGAAGTTGGCAATACTGCTGTGGGCTACACTCGTTGCAGACAATCGGAAAGACTACCTATTTTGGAGTCAACTTCGGCACATTCCTGAACTTATCTCAAGAATTCGTTATCTTGCACGTCCTGTTGGAATCAGAGCGAAGGGCTTTATGGGGGTCAGCGGTTATCAGTTGGTGAAAAGTATACCGGTGCCTTTTGCGCCAAGGATCTTCACGTGCCCAACTCTCTCCTAAAACACGCCTAAAGCATTATTTTGCTCTACAAATTTATGAGTCCTACTGCAAAGCGACGACATATTTTTGTTTCGGCAGAACATGGTAGTCTTAGAAGTCCACGTCTCCTATTTATTTATCCATTTAATATCATTTATTCATCTCCATGGATGCTTATTTCCTTCTTTATGCATTGATTAATTGATTGATTAAATAGGTTACGTATTTGGCTGGAAAAATGAATGTACCTCTAATACTAAAAAATATCAAAAAGAAGCAGATAATTTCGCCGCATTAGTACTGTAGGTAACAAACTAATAGACGACTGCTGGTAGATATAATAATGGAGGTTTTTAATTGTATTCTTATATTTAACTATTGACATAGTGTAACAGACCAGTTTGTTTTATGTATTGAGGCTGAAACATGAAGAATAAGACTTCAAAAAGTGAAGAGGAGGTGAAGCCGTTAAACTCCCACGTAGAGCCCTGAAGAGTAGAGAGACGCAAATGAAACGTACGGAAGCCATGTTGAGCCCCGTTTTCCTTTAGGGAATACATTGGACCCATCATGGCGGCTCCCATGGCAGAAGTCACCATTCGCGCTTCTCTTCTTTTCAGGGCTCTACTCTCACGTAGCACGTTCGGTCGGCTACCGAGAGGGCGCTATCGACCCGATATCGGCGCTCAGTCGGTCGCTTACATTGCGCCTGTGAATTGACCAATATCGAGCCGACATCGACATAAGATGTCGTCACCTTGTCGTTAATTACAATCAGTATTTCAGTGATATTACTGATCATCAAAGTAACATCGGCTATTATTACAGATTTGACATCGGTCACGCACGCCCAACATCCCTCTCTTACCTTTTCTATGTTTCCACGCTTTCGAATTTTCGAGTTTCTTTACCCCCTGGTGCTAACCTGTAGGCTTATTTTCTACCTTACCGTGCAGTGCGGAGCGGGGTTCAGGGCATCCAACCTAATAAAATTAGCAATGTCTGTCACCAAGCCTCATGTCGCTTGCGTGCATGTTATGTTGCGTGCCTTGTGCATCGCTTCACTATCGCTCCGCTTTGTTACCGCCAACTTTGACGGAGTTTCGTCTCTAAGACAGACTTCTGCTGCCAAGACGTGAGCGATATCTGACTTATTGGTTATACCTTCTGCCTCGCTCTGCTTGCTTTGGAGAAAGGTTCAACATAATATGAGATAGAAAATGCAAGTATTCACATTCGTAGGATGCGTAGGGCTACTTGAAAGGTAAGCTTTCTGTAAGGATATACGACGGGTGCACTTCGTTCGAGAGAGACAGCAAGAGGACTTCATTTAGACGTGTAATAATACGACCGCGCTTTTCACGCATTCGTCAATTGCGCGTGACCATAATGAGATTGTAAAAACATAATTTCCACCGTAACGCTGCATTTTGCTTGCGAAGAATAGGCTAGGCATCTTGTTTTTGTCGAAGTTCATGAGCAACCAAGTGTGCCCCCCCCCCTCTTTTTGTGTCTCGTTCCCCCTTTAGAACAGCTGACTTGTCTTTGTAAATGTCCTGACAAATGACCTGAAAGAAACAGCATGCTGTAGGTGAAATCCGGTGTATTAAAACTTACAACCTATCGTTACAAGCCTGATGCCGCTTACTGTTCGGTGACCAACCTACCGCAACGAAGGAAGCAGAATCATAGGCTTCAAACTTGATCTCCTTGATCTGAACTTGTCCTGCACCAACGTAACTAAACGAAACCTAACCTAACCTAGCGTAACCGTATTAAAACCAAACAAAACTGAACCTCTATGTAGAGGCCTACGTAGAAGCCTAACTAAACAGGACCTGACGAGGCCCAAACCGTAACAAAGCCTCGTTAAGTTCAACCCATAAGTACACAGCTTACAAAGCCAATATTTTTTGAAACAGCACCAGAAGGAATTTTTAGTCTCATAGAGTATGAAAAATTACTACCTTCTCAGGGTCTGTACAAATTTAGTATTTAGTCAATATCAGAGAGCTTAAGTAGCATATTTTTCACGCAAAAACAAAACAAAAAAACATGATAATCAAATTTTTAAAAGAAAATTTTTGGCTAAAAACACTGGCTCAACAAGTTTTTCATTCCCATTGTTGTATCACCCAAGTAATCTCTTAATGACAGCTCTTAAACTCTTAACAAGCGAATCCCTCAATAGCACCACGAGAAACGATAAAGTTGTTTACACAATCTTGAACTGCGAAATGCGCCAATATTGTCTGTGAGAGCGTCACGCTGGAACACAGATTTCGTTTTCTATGTTGTTTTGCTCTTTGCACGCGGCGGGCGACCACCCATCCTGGACCAGATGGGCGACAGGAGGGATGCGTGGCCAGTGACCACGTGACCTTGGACACGCGCCAAGGTCACCCTCCCTTCCCCGCCAGTTGCGCCACGAGGAACTCCCGCCTTCCCCTCACAGAATCAAGACTTCGGTAACATATGGAAAACACAAAATTCTTGCAATAAGAAAGTCGCTTTGTTTCGATTATCAGAAAATCTATTTTAAAAAAATCGTATGCTCCTCTCTTCATACGTTTGCCACGACGCTGAAATGAAAGTTTAAATTTTCCGCTTTTTATGTTTCGTACGTTTTGTGCGGCCAGGCCGAGCGTACGATAAGGCACGTGACTTAGCCTAGAGCCCTGAAAATTAGAGAAGAGCGAATGGTGACCCACCTGCCATGGGAGCCGCCATGATCGGCCCAATGTACTCCTTACGGGAAAACGGGGCTCATCATGGTGGCCGTAGGTTTCGTTTGCGCCTCTCTACTCTTCAGGGCTCTAACCGAGCCTAGTTTCAAAAGGTCGGTGAGGCTGATAGAGCATACATCTCGGCGGGAGAACTGCCGTTTAGAAGTAAACGGCTTAAGACTCGGCGACGGACGAGTGGAGCGGAAGTAAGGCGAGGCACAAGGCACTTTCAAGCGGAGCGAAGCACAAGGCAACTTAGGGAAAGTCCATTAACGGTATGGGAGCACATTTTTGGTACTTTTTACCCCCCTCCCCAAGCTTTCGGGCTTTACACATATACACGTAAGTTTCCTCAGACCCCCTCCCCGCATGGTGCTTACGTAAATGATGGATGTTCCCTTGCCTAATCATGGTTACGCCCACTAAAACTACGTGGTTGTAAGTTACTTATCCTCCGAACTTAATGAAAGATTGAACTAGAGTAAAGCACATACTGATGGATGAACCAATCTTCAAAACTGAGGGAGTCTCATTCACATGAGAAGCGATAAGTTTATTTTGATCAACTATTACGGTTAAGTAAGATAATTTGAGAAAACGTTAGCAGCACTACCAATAAGACTCTCATAAGAAAGTGAGAGATCCGAGGAGAGATCCTATATCCCAGGTCGAACGGTCAGTGCTCCCTTGTAGGTGTGGATATCCGTGGTTTTCAATGAATATCCATAAGGATATCTATGCTAGCACGAATAATTCGACAAGGGTATCTATGGGTATCAAGGACGATGCGCCACAGATATCCATGTGAGTACGGATATTAGTGATGGCACGGATAATTCGACAAGGATATCAATGGTTACACGGATATCCCTGCGGATATCCGTTCGGACGAAGCACGGACCGTTCGATCCGGGATACTAAGTCCAAAAAGCGACAGAGGGTCACATCGATACACAAAAAAAGTGACCAAAAAGCGACTAAAGTCAGATATTGTGACAAAAAAAGCTTTAAAATAATCTTAAGGTCAGTTCTATTCGCACGCCTATGTTAATAGAAGGGAGACTTGAACGCACGGAAACGAACCTAATTCATTTTAAATGGGAGGTGACTTGAGCGCACGGAACCCAACCTAATACATTTTAAATGGGGCAGCGTTTGAATAGTCACTTCGTAATCTTAATTACTGCTAACGCTTACGATGCGTGCCTTTGAGGAGGCTGTTTTGCCACAGCGTCACGCGTCACTCACCCACCGCGCACGTTAGTAGTCTCGCGCGTACTTGAGCTTGTTGGAGTTAGAACTATTACTTCCATGTCAATGGAAGTATTGGCATCGTGCAAAAAATCGACTTCGAGATAAGACCGGATTTGGGATGTACAACCCCCAAAACGGCGAGAAAAGTGGTTTTGGACAATCCGTCT
>Ga0058701_10006255_pt1 | contig 10021 bp, 5 predicted proteins | sample AgamicOrMae_FD_97039 | JGI IMG/M metagenome (GOLD analysis project Ga0058701, IMG submission 97039) | Agave microbial communities from Guanajuato, Mexico - Or.Ma.e | ecosystem: Host-associated > Plants > Phyllosphere > Phylloplane/Leaf | place: Guanajuato, Mexico | collected 2012-06-04 | reverse complement strand
GTTTTGTCGTAAGAGGCAATACTCTTATAATGAGAGGAATACTCTCAAATTAAGAGGAAATTGCGAGAGGAATTTTGATAGGGCATTTTCCTCTTCTTTTGAGATTACTTTTTTCTGAGTGGAGGACACGAGCGCCATTGATTTTGGACCCGATCGGTTGATCCCTTTAGCGGGACACGCGCCTAAAGTGGGACACAACGGATTAGTTTGCTCGATCGAGTTGAAACTTTAGGGGCATGTTCGGGTTATAGAGGGCATTGTGTCGTATCAATTTTTGAGGCGATTCGTCAACTCGTTTATAAGATAGTCTAGTAAACGGGTTTTGGCTATAGCGTGCAAAAACTTGGGTAATTATTATCCGATCGTTATGAAATTTTCAGGGTACCTTTTCGTATAGGAGGACACGAGTGCCATTGATTTTGGATCCGATCGGTTGATCCTTCTAGCGGGACACGCGCCTAAAGTGGGACACAATGGATTAGATTGCTCGTTTTCTTAGTTTAGCGGTATTTTGTCATCCTTGTGTAACTGAAAAGGAGCCCAGTCTTACAAAAAATTGCCGGAAGCGATTGTCCTTAAGGTGGGACACCGGCCCAAAATGGGACAGAACAGATTTGATTGCGCTTGTGTTTCTGTGGTTTTCCTATTCCTCTTGTGTTTTATAGCCCATTCATATGAAGCCAATGGGGGGACTGACATGTAAGTATTTGCCTGCTTCAGGCCCTGTTTTTAAGGGGAGTGAATTAATGGTGTGGTAATTTTTGGTAAGCAAAAATTACGGGTTGGTTTTGTTAAAGTCCTTATATCTAATCTTTCGCCATTTCAGGCTTATTGTTCACTTGTCTTTATCAGAAAGGCATAGTCTATTTGTTAAACAGGCTCCCAAGAAACAGGTAAAACGTTCGATAACAATCTCACAAAGGAAATGATTGGTGACTACCGCGCTCTTTATGCTGACTGGAAAAGATTACGCAACATTCAAGGTAACCAAAACAAGCACAATTGTAAGAACTCCGTCAATAATTTATTTAATTCCTAAGAATGTTGATTACCTTCAGAAATTACGCATTTCGCAGGCTAGAAACACATTACGATCTGCTCCGTTTAATCATTACTACATTTTTCCAGGAAACAAATTTTAAGACTGCGAGGGCTCCGCGCGAGGATTGGGTTGCGGGAAAACGGTTCTCGTGTTCTTTTACCTTTTGAATGAGGTATTTCAGCAGAAATTTCGGACCATAACAAAACGCCGCCATCTTTGATTTTGAAGATTTAGTTTCTTGCTTTCCTTGCAATTTTTGTCCGTTATCTACTCATAAAAACTTAACCTATAGAAGTTTTATAGATTTTGCGTATCGTAGAAAATAGTTTTAGTAATCATAAACTTCCAGTCAATCGCATTCCTCAAAATATGTGTCTAGCAGTCAACCTCGAGACTCACCTGACCAGGGTGGTCTGCTGGACACGTATTTTGAAGAATTGAAATTTTGGGGAAGTTTATGACGATTAACGTTTTGTTGTACGTACGGCACGAAAAAAGTACAAAATGTCTTAGAGAACGATTAAACAAGTTGATCGAGAGTTGAAATTGCAGGTAAATCAAATAATTCGCATTTTCAAAATCAAAGATGGCGGGGGTTTGTTTCGGTCGAAACTTTCTGCTGAAATACCTCATTTCTTACTTTTCAACATTTGGAAGTTGTAGTGACAAGTGACGCACGGGAAAATGATAGCAGTGGTAGCTCACGCGTTAAATGCTAGCAATGGGTGCTAAAAAGACAAATTTGCTACATTTGTTGCCCCTAGCCAAATCTAACGTTAGCAATGGCTGCTTAAAAGTTAGCCATTTCTGTTAAAATTAATAGCACCTGCTACATCAATGAGTACGTCAGCTGCGACTGCTATTTTTTCCGTGTGTTTTAACAGAGCGGCATAATGAACCGCTTTCCAAGCCGATCGGAAGGTCAGCGTAATGACGCATGTATTACCTAACCTAACGTAACCAAGCCTTGCCTAGCACGTGCGGTTGGATATTCTGTATCCTCCTGATGTACCGTTGGAGAGAATTCGTAGAAAACACTACCTCAAAACTCTTTAACTTTCTTTACTCAGATGCAATTTGATGTGAGATGACTTTTCAAACCGCACGCTGCATATTAGATATGGGCTGTAAAGTAAGCACACTCTATCCCTATGAGCGAGCCATCTCCGAGAAGCGTGCGCCAACGCATGGTCCCATACTCTCAAACAACATCTTGCATGTTTAACGCAATTTAATGCCCAAATGAATCACTGTTAACCCGTTCCTCATCCCTGTGGGCTGTTCCTGACACTGTGCATATATTTGCTAAGTGACAATCTGCGTAATTAATGTATTTCAAGCAAGCTTGTATAGTGAAGTAGCTTGAATCACTATTTCAATCAAATTGATAATTCCATTTTCCTAAATTTAAAACGGTAGATTAAAAGTGTTTTTTTTTAAACCAAAATTGCCTCATCATACCCTATGTGAGGATTTAATAATTACTTAATGCTACCTGTGAACTGACGCCGTCGCAGGACTTCTTATTGTGCGGCCGGAGATGTTATTGGGACCGGTTCTCAAGGAACCCGACAACTTTCGATCTGTATGACCCCATAAATAGAGATGCAGTCTCCAGATAAGTGGAGACAACAAGCGAAGGCCACCATCATATTTGACCGAGTTTTCTCTGAGGGAACACCCAGCACAGTATATTCTTTACAGAGGCACTGCTATCTGCCCGCTCAGATGTCTCGGCTAGATTTCCTCAGGTATTTGAGACGAGCTAAACTCCGACCTTTCCCCTATGATTTCAACCGAGCGCCCTGTGTTCGTCACTGTTTTTCCTTCTAAATACACCAGAAAAAGTAGAAAAAAGGCAAAACAATTTTAATAAAACAAGAATGGTTTTCAACTAACTGTTGGGAACACCGCTGACATCACTGGGTTATGTCAGAGACAGGAAGTGTACGCTGAGAAATTTTTAAAGGTGAAATTTAACATGCGACTGCGTACCTTATTGGTTGTACATGGTTTGGTTAGGTCACGGGTCTAGTGCCTCGCTTCACTACCGCTCCACTTGAATACCCCCTTTGTTAGGTTTTGTGACCTGGCTTGTGCCTCACTTCACTCGGTTTAGCGGTGAAAGGTGTGTCACAACAGCAAGGAAATTCAACGTCCCAGAGCAGTGTACTTCTCCGTAACGTTAGAGGCCTACAAAATCAACCATTTTGGATAGATTTACGACTCTTTGTACCGGTGAATAACCAGAAACTTTTTCAGAAAAAAAGTCAGCCTTGTTCAAATGGAAGTGGTACTTCCGTGACGTAACTCTAAATCTAATATCTCTCCCCTAAACGGAATCCTGTAATCATTCCGAAAAGAGTTGGGAAATAACCACCTAAAGCACACAGCTAGGAATGGTCCCACTTCAGGGGTTATTTTTCTTGTCACTCCAAGTTGAAGTGCATTTTCATTCCTGAAGTCATAAGCGTGTTCGTTGTACTTTTTCATGTGATGATATCTGATTTCTGATGGAAGTGACCTCGTGTACGATCTCGGAGGCTCGTGAATAACCCGGCAAGCTAAAATGCCCGTGAGTGTGTTTGATCTTGTTGTGCAGTTTCCATTTGGATAGAACGCTTCACCTGTCAGGAATCTTTCAGTGGGCAAACAGGAGCTCCGTTTGACTTGAAGCACTCTGCTGGGTATTCTTTGTGATCACTACTTCAATCAGGAGAGCAACCGTATCACATGTTCTGTACTACAAACAATCCAACTTTGAAAACGCAATGCCAACTCGGGCGTCTTTGATGGATATCAAAAGTATTCCGAAGCAAACGTTCACAAGTGACCTTCCAGGGCCTCTTAACTGTAAATTAAAAAGGTGGAATTTTCCTCTGGCTAGCTCGACCTTTTGATGCCAATCCAAGAGTGTCTGGGTAATGAAGTATCAGGTAAGAAACGTATAACCTACCCATCAGTCTCAGCCAGATGCGGAGTGAAGTGGTAAACAACCATGACATACAGTCACCGAACGTAGCCTAGGCTATTTTAACCTAACTCAAGGTAACCTTTGTTGTTCACGCGCGTTTGTATGTCCTTTTTCAGAATGTAACAATAGCTAAACCGAGGTAGAACAAAATCAGTGCGAAATCCACCTTTAAAAGTGAGACGTGTGCTTTGTGATCAATAATGAAAAAAACTCCGGGGGTACTTACAGGGACTAGTAACTCGTTGAGGTCGAAAATAGGTCTTTAAGGACCCTTCATCTTGCATCGGCTCAAGGGCAACAGACCTCGCTCTGCATTTTAATAGTGTCCCACTTTTGGCTTGCACACTTCTTTGTCAAGCCATGTCGCCGAAGATAGATTGCTGTGAGTCTTACTTTGGGCGAGCAGCACAACCGCTTCAAAACGGCCTAGCGCCTCTCCTTAAACACCCTGTGCTGTCTATCATTCCGACCGAGCTGTCAATCTTCCTCGAAAACTTCGCATTCATATTTCAAAATCGCTGAATTCACCAGCGCGTTTCTAAGAAAAGAAGTATGTTCGGACAACGTCTACAAACTGAAGGTCTTAAATGATTTTGATTTTGGTCTTTCTCTCTGGGCGTTTTTCCTGTTTGTAAAAATCATTTAAATGGCATAATAAATGAAGGGACGAAAGCATTAGTCTGACAGAGCTGCAACTTGATTGAAGATGCTCGAAAAAATGAATTTAGCCGAGTGCCTTCATAGTAGATTTCGAGGGTTTTAATTTCAAATTTTTGTGTAACTTATTTTGTTATTAAGCCGAGCGGAACTTCATCAGAGTACGACAAAAGGCATACTAAATGAACTTAAATCATCGAGCTCAGTGCCACAGATTTTTCAGAGGGATTTACCAATGTGCCAAGAATTATTGTGAGCTGTATTACAACTGACAAACGATACGTAAGGAAAACCTATAAAAAGTTAGGGTACGTGCCTTTTGCCTCGCTGCACTGTCGCTCCGCTGCACCCGGACAACGAAAGGAATAACAGAGGAAATGGAGAAAATTCTACGTTTTAAATTCACAGTGTTGTGAGGAAGATCTGGCGGCTCCATTGACGAATCATCATGACTTTCAGGAGCAGACCTTTTCACCTGTTCAGAGCATATTTTCGTAGCCTCACGTTCGGGCAGGTTGCCTGGAAATACGTGCTCCTCGGCCATCCCATTATACCGCACGGCGTCCAAGGAGCGGTGTGAAGCGGCGTGGTATGAGGCGACGTGGTGCGGGTGGGCTTTACCTGGTGGTACATCTTCCTGCCAGCAGAGGGCACCGGCTGCACCGCGGCGCTGCAGCTGCTGCGGTGCGCCCCCTTCTCGCCTCAATTGACTTATCTCCTATGGAATCCACGCAATATTCCTACCTGTTTTCGTGACCTGCTCGAGTTTAGGCGTTTATGAGGATTTGCCTCTATTAGCCCGGCCCGTTGAGCCTCATTACTGTTCTTTATGAGGCCTGATTGCTTTGTTACTGCGCAAGCGAATACCTGTAACCTTTTGTTTTTACGCCACCTCGCGAAGGGTGTTCTTCCGCACAGTCTGCGAGATAAAAAAACATTTTTTTCTCCTTTTGCATGCTTTGCCACGACCTTGTGAATTTTCTCTTATCATTCTGTGACAAGTGACCATCATGCCACCGGATAATCAGTGAAATTCTAGCTGAAATCAGTAAAATTTTGTAACGCAAAATAATGACAAGTTTTCAGTAAAACTTTACTAAAATTTACTTTCATGAGATTTCACTGACTTTTTGGTGGCGTGGTGGTCACAGAGTAATTACAAGAATTACGCTGGTTCTCCCAGTCCAAAATTTCGATAGGATTTCCGATCGGAAATTTTGATAAAAAAAAACGGTAGAACCCGATCGGAAAGTGGACGAAAATCCGACGGGAAATCCGATAGACCATTCCGATCAGAGAGTTGATCGGAAATTCGATCGGGAATAAGATCTGATCGGATGTTCGATGGGGAATACGATAGACGATTGCGATCGGAATTACTCTTTCTGATCAGATATTTCTATCGAATTCTATCGTATCCAATCGGAATTTAGGGCTTAGCTGCAGCCATTTACCGTGTTTTGGCCTTTTCTTACATTATAATGGTTGATGACAACAACGTGTTGGTTGGTCTAGATGAGATTTGCATTGCAATAGGTGCTCTGTGCCTCGCTTTCACTGTACTTGGTCATGACCACACTAAATAGCGTTTGCTTTTCCGCCTTTATCGGAACTATCGCCGACAACTTTGCAATCAGGTTTGGCAACGGTATAATATTATGCGCACTCTGCTTTCGTCCCATTCGGCCACCCAAAAAGCAGAACAAAACTGTTAGAAGACGCTGCCGTTTAGAGGCACATTTTTTATCAAACGAATGCAGGCATAATACAGTTTAGAGCGGAGACTCTATCTTATACAGAGTATTTGGCAGTTAGCCTAAAACGACGGACGTCAGAATATGAATGAAGGCAACTATTTGTCATTATGACAGGGCCTGGAATTAGGACTCACTATAATTAAACTGATTTGGGTTAAACCAGCAATGGACTGCATGGTGAATGCAATTAAATTTTCCAAGATATATTCACGGTGCCTTATGAATAATTAAATTTTTAAAAGGATCGCTTCTGACAGACTCATTTTGTCGTGAAATGTGGAGGAAGCTTTTGTCCTTTGTGGGACGATCACTGTCACGTCGAACTGATCATGTTGAGTCGTCTGGTAGCTCACCAACCCCCCCCCCCTCCGGAATGACCCCCTCAATGCGTTCGGTTTTGTAAGGCTGCTCTCGCGCTAATGGAAGGCGCCACACGGAAGTGGGCGGGCGGATACCATGGACAGACAGAGTGTTACCACACAAGGGGGTCCTTGCCCCCCACAGCCAGCCTCCCACAGGGACACCCGCTCTCATTCCAAGGTGGGATTAGCGCGTACGCCTACTTTACAATTTTCATTATTAATGTTGGAGACTCATGAGTAAATTCTATTTTTTTCCCTCAATGCTAAGACTTTTCCGTCACCAAGCCGACCAGAGGGACAAGGGAAGCAAAGGAAAGAAACCACCTAAGCAAGCCCAGCCTGTCCTTAACCAACCTAACTTCAATTAGGAGGTGTGTCGTTGGGCCGCTTCGTCAAATTTTAATGATAGCTTTAGGCCAGGTTAGACTGAGAGTGAAACTTATAAAACTTACTGCTTACGAAACAGGAATAAAACTCTCCCCGCGTCTTCTGGTCGAATTTAGTTAAGCTCTTTCAACACTCCTTAAAAATTACCAGCCAAAAGGGCATTTGAGGCCTCTCGTCAATTAACTGTAAAAAGAAAATAATAATTTCAGATGCAACAAAAATCAAATTACCGGTTCCCTCCCCCCCCTCAAAAAAAATAAATCATTCACACTGAATCTTAGTGATTGTTCTTAAAGTAAGAAGTTTTGGAAATGGGGTACTTGACCAATTTTCATCGAGATAGCCATCAGAAAGAGCTCAAAAAATGATGAAAAAAAGTCAAGAGCAGCACCTTGATCGGCCGATCGCCTGGAAATCGAGCTTTACGTTGCCCTTGACGTCATAGAATCTGTGGAACTCGGCAAAATTTACGGCTTCTATGGCGTCGCAGGCAAATTTGAACTCTATTTCCGGGCGATCGGCGGATCGTACATAGTACCTTGGTGCTGCTTTTGACTTTTCTTCGTCATATTTTGAGCTCTTTCTGATGGCTATCTCGATAAAAATTGGTCAAGTTCTCCATTAAAAACGATATCTCGAATACAGTGCATAATTGGACTATTTTTTTTCAGATCAGTGATTTGACTTTTGTTGCATTTGAATATGAGATTCTATCTTTCCAGTGTTACGTTACGAAAAATAGGTCTTTTTTATACTCCCTCCCCCTGATTACGCCTTTTTCTGTTCGAAATACTTGGCTATGCTTCCGCCGACCTCTCCTCTCCCGAGAACGTGATGTAATTCATGGACGGCCCCTTATTTTTTACTTCTCTGTGAAAAAAAACTTCATCTCTTATTTAAATTTAAATAAACAAAAATATATAACAAAAGAGATTACTACAACCATTTCATAAATGGCATTTTTGAAGGGTCACCTGAACAGAAGTAGTTGTGCGGTAAAATCTCTTGTCAGTTACCAGAATCGATTCAGCTACTGGGCTTTACGACGCAAAAAAATAAAAAGAGGCGGATAGAACTGATGAAAAAGTGTCGCTGAAAACGTGCCACCAGAAGTATTCCCGGGAGATGGAGATTTTTTTTTTACTGAACTCCTTGGACTGGACGTGTCGTGTAGCCTACACGTATAGCGTGAGACGCAACAACTGCCCGGGGAGCAATTACATCATTTATTTGATACTCGAACAAACACCGCAGCACGAAAACATCTGCAGTTCCTTCCTATCTATCCACAGAAAACCACTTTTATAATTCACTGGTCTTAAGGTCGAGATCTGTCACAATGCTGGATTTGTCAGGCAAAAAAGAGAGAGATTTTCCTTGCTGACTTTCCGAACTGCTGACAACACTGTCAGGGGTTTCTACTTGAAGTTAGCTACGTTCGCAGGTGTCGCCTTGTTTGACATCATCTCGATTCGGTCCGCTGATAAGAGTATGAAATGGAACGACAGGAGAGAGAAGACGCGGCTGCGTTGCCAACATTCCCACTTTTTTTTTATGGAACCGGATTTCAGACTTGGATCAGTTATATTTGTATATTCTTGGGTGTTTAACGTTGCGCTTTTACCTTATGGGATCTATACTCGCTCAACCTCTACATAGTGAGCAAGAAGACTTGTTGATTGTATTGATGATAATAATTCACTCGGTTTGGCTTGTTCGGGTCAGGTTGGATAACCTGTGTTTCATTTCACTCGGCTTGGCGATTCAAGGTACCAGATCCCATAGCAGAAAGTGCAACGGCTCGAATTTCACTGATTGTGAGTAGAAAGATAAGGTGTTGGTTCGAAGAACATATCTTTTGCTGAACTGCTAATGTACGCTGCTTAGCTCGTTTTTACATCTGTTTCATCTCATACTGAAGTCAGTTGCCTGTTCTTTCCCATGTACAGCAAACACACTTTTACCAAGGACAGAAATACGTATTATTATAACCCAAACCTGCCGGAATATGAGTTTTAGTTGCTTTAGAATAGTTTTTTTCTTTTCCCTTTTCTTTTCTTTTTTACTTTTTAGTTTATTTTTTGAATGAGAATATTTGTGAAACGCTGTTTATTTTTTCTTTGGAAAAAAAAACAACAAAGAAAGCCCTCTTACAGTTAGTGTTAGGGCGAGCATCGGGTGAATACGTTCCAAAAAAAAATGCAAAAGGGTAATTCCACGTCAGATCGACCTGCCTTTGGACATGACCCTCTCCGATTTTGAGTGGCTACTTGTTTGGTATCATAAGAAAAAAAATATTCGCTAGGTAGATTTGCGATATTTCACCCGGTTCCCGAGATACGCCATAGGCGCGAATTTCAAACTTGACAAAACAAGCGTTTGGTTTTTTGGCTCTATCTCCGTTGTTTTTTGACCTACAGAGGTCTGTAAAAAATCAATGCAGCAACTATACCAATATTTTCACTTTTGGCTCTCAAATAATATCACTTTGCACATTTAAAACTCATGCTTCTTGGTCCAGTAGAAGAACTTGGAGCATAATCTCGTGTTGTACTCTTTCCTATAGGATCCTTATTATATGATCTCATCCTGAGTGATCATTGAACCGCGTTGCAGTGTCAAAATAAGCTGGAAAAAAGATAAACATGAGATTTACACGAAATACGTCAGAAGCTGCAGAAGCATTCTCTAAAATGTGTTTTTCACAATATTCAGAAATTTTTAAGTCAAATCATGTCATAAAATGCGAATTGAGGTTGTAAACAAACCGTAGAATAGGTTACGGGACATTGGGTGGGCTTAGTATACACAGGAAACCGTTATCGATGGCAAGTAAATAACT
>Ga0058701_10006254_pt1 | contig 10023 bp, 6 predicted proteins | sample AgamicOrMae_FD_97039 | JGI IMG/M metagenome (GOLD analysis project Ga0058701, IMG submission 97039) | Agave microbial communities from Guanajuato, Mexico - Or.Ma.e | ecosystem: Host-associated > Plants > Phyllosphere > Phylloplane/Leaf | place: Guanajuato, Mexico | collected 2012-06-04 | reverse complement strand
GAAAAATAACGTTTTTTGTTAAATGATTTTTCTTTCTTTAAAAAAAAATCTTGGAATGAAAAAGATGTCGAATTCATTTGAAATCGACTACTTTGAAAACTTAACAGGCTGAAAAAAATAAATTATCTATAAAAGATTGGAAAGAAAAAATATTTTTAAATACTTTTTCTAATTAAAAAAATCTTGGCGTAACGAATGTCGAGTCTGAAATAGATTACTTTTGAATGTTTTATTAGGACTACGCATAACTAATTTCACTTATTTTCACTGGTTTTCACTAATCTCAATTTAACTAATTTTCTCTAGTCTCAAAAATGTAGGTAAGTTACTGTTTGATACATAACAGGTATTTCTTCCTTTTTTTTGTTGGCAAAATGAGGTTTAGGTAATGAGATGTAAACCTTTCTTTACAGAAAAAACAACACTTTTCTATCCCGCATCTCTCGATGGTTTCTAACACGTGCTGGCTCAACTTGCGATGACTTTATATCACAAAGACTTTCTTCTGGTAACTTGGAGCGTTGACGAACAAACACTGCTCTGTCGTCTTAACGGCAGAAATTCTCTTACAAAATCATACCACGTGCGATTTCTCGGCAAAAGAACGCAACACGGCCGGTGGTCCGAGAACCAAACTTTTCCCTCAGAACGATCAGATAAATCAAGACGCGTCAAAAATTGGTCAGCGAAGACTGAGTTTTCATAATTCAAGAAAAATATAGTTGATAAAAAAAAATATTTTTTTCCAGCTGAACGACATTGTTTTTTCATTTCGTATAATTTTAAATTAGAGCTACATTAACGCTTTGAAACAATAATTACATAAATAAAATCTTCGATTTTTTTTCATCGACGCAATTTTTGTAGTCATTGACGTGAGTGCTTATCTGCACATACCTTGCAGGTACCTGTAATTGATAGGGGGCAAGGGCTACCTATTATGCTCCATCCTGGATTCAATTTTCATTGAGATCACACATTTTCATCAGCGTGAATTGGTTCCGGATAACATAGGCAAGGACCGGTAACGGGCCTCACAGATTGGACATCGCTAACAATAAGCCTGATACCGCTTACTTCTCGGCGGTAGTTTCTGCCACCGAGGAGTAAGCGTCATCAGATGGGTGACTATCAGAGTAGGTTGACCTAGGTTAGGTTACGTGCCTTTTGTCTCGCTCCGTTCAGCTAGGTTAATACAGGTGGAACAGGATGAAATTCTACCTTTTGGATTCAAGATTCATCATGGAAAGCTCATCAATTCAACCCTTTTCGATGAATCAACGTTGATGACTGATCATAACACGGCACGCCTTTGACCTGTGCCTAATCATTTGCCCGAAAATTTCGGTTTCTCCGTAAAAAAGTCTTAAAAATCGAGTCATGGTTCAGACAGCGAAGGAATTTAAGATGATTCATAGGCCTGATGGCCTCTTACAATAAACCAAAGATGCGAAAAAGTCGGGGAACTTCCGCCAGAGACGCAAAGATTGGAGGGTGTTTGACCGTTGAATGGCCGAATTGATGGACGCGCTAACTAGCTGGATTCTCTCGAAAGTCATTTTACGGTTGGTCATTATCAGCCGATCGACTTTTTTTTTATCTCATTAAGGAACTAAAAATGAGTCCTTATTATCTTTTATGGTCAGGTTCTCATAAGAACTTGTTAAACTGAATTGTTATGTCGTCTATTAATTGGAGGTCCATACCATTGGGGTTATATTCTTCTTAGAGAGTTTTTTTTCTCCGCTGGCTTATCACATCAATCAAAAAAGATGTTGGACTCTACGTTTTTCGATCAATTCATAATTTACTTTGAGCTCATCTACGGAATGATGTTTATTATAACCTTACTATCTAAAAGATACCAACCCTCTAAAAGTTGACCGCGTAGATTGATACCGAACAAAGACTTATAAAACATAACGAGCTGTAGGTAATGCTATGAGTAAAACAGCATAATAGGAGGACCTAATTAACGCAAGATAACCTAAAATGATCCAAATGTAATGAGTCAACCAACTGTAAGATAGGTAGTCTATTTTGAGGTAATATTACGTGACCTCAATAGGGAAAATCCTAAACGTTTCGAACAAGCTTCTTCTTCCTATTTTCTTCTAGTGTTTTTTTGGCACATAACGTCAACTTGAAGTATAATATGGCGAGCAAAGCTTTTCTAATCTTCCTTAAAAAAAATACAATTGGGTGAAGAAAAGATCAATTCTAGAGCTTAGATTCCACAATAAGACGTTCTGTTAAACAGAATAATAAATATACGATATTTTGTGAGAGAGAATGTTATATAAACTCTGCGAGAGAAAATGTTTAGCCTACATGAATTCTGTGAGAGAGAAAATTACAAATAACAAACAAAACCTAATGGATTAAGATAATTATGTTTTTGTAAAACCTGATTTTGGGCTTTCACGGGAAAATGAAGCTTGATTATAACTATCTTTGAAAAAGACTCCTTTTTTATCACCAACGTATAAATATGTCGTTTTTCATGCAATAACCGTTGGATATGGCGAGATTTGGTCGTATACAGGATGTTTTGAATTACGTGTTGTCAAGGAGTCAGCTTTTTAAAGAGGGGAAGAAAATAAATGGTCATGTTAGCATGCATGCGCAGTACAGTGTGTGGGCGCGTGCTAAATTTAAGGATGGACCCTTGCCATGAGTTATTACAGCCACTGAATACCAAGTACGCCGAAGAGCTTCAACTCTGCACCAAAAAAGCGGTGTCGTAGTAAAGACTGCTCTACCGCCACAGCTTGTACATGTTTTGGGCGAGAAACAACTCAAGATAAATTACCATTTGTTTCTTATTTCCGAAGAGAACTTGCTCTGCGGACGCTAATAAATCGTGATGTTTCTTAATTTTTTTAAAAATAAATGTTTTTATATTTTTTACATTTTTTTTTAAAGGAATTGGTATTAGAAAACTGAAATTCATATTTAATTTATTCATCAGAATTTTCCTCCAAAAGAAAAAAAAGGAAGATTTTTTAAAACCGTAAATCACGGCCAATAAATCACCTGATTCGTCATTTTGCAAATCGCGTCTTTCTGGCCCTTTTTTTTAAAAAAAAAAGTTTGTAAAATCACATCATGCGTCGTTGGATATAGTCGTATCATAAAGGTACGTTTTTAGCCAGAGGCCTAAGCCAAAAGGCATTGCCAAAATATTCCTAATCTTTATAATATTGTTAGACAAAAACATAACGTAAAGATGATTAAAAAAAAGCTTTTCGACCAAAACAAAAGTTTACCATCCATAAAAAAAATACATTAAGAGAACAAAAAAAAAATCGTTTCTCTTAACGAAAGTTTTTGGGATTTCCTGGGCTCGAGTGTGTGAATTTGATGCAATTAAGGCACACGCTCGGCTACGTAAGTGTATGCGACATGGGCCGTATTAGAGGCGGCTATAGCTGAACAATGGCGTTAACACAGAGGTGAAAGGATGAAAGATTTAAGATTGAACGTTAAAATTGATATTAATACTAAGATTGTGATCAAGCTGGGACTAAAACTAGAATCGAGGTTGATATAAATATGGAGAGAAGTTTTAAGATAGGTAATGATATCACGGTGAATGAAAACACGCAACTTGAGAGAAAGAACACAGGAGCGAACACTATGTGGTCCTTTTCCCGAATAAAGCAAAGTTACCGAGAGGCAATGCCGGTAGAGAGGAAAAAATTCAGCTTACCGAAAAACATGTATCGCTTTTGCCTGCTGTCGTAAGGCGGCCAATCCAGGCGGCTTCTGGGCATCGATCTCCCGGGTCCAGGAGGGTTGCCAGCCATATTCGGCTGCCTGGAAAAGCCAAATCGTTTTTAGCTGCCGTAGCAAAACAAGCAGCGGCCGTTTCCATTGACCATTTAAAGTCTTACCCTGTAGCGGCAAAATTAGCCCAGTAGTCCATGACTGTTTCGGCGAGGGCTTGTTCAGGCCGGGTGAAATTCCGGGCCAACTGCGGCGAAAACCTTAATCCAGCCGGACCTGCTAATGGGGCTCCCAAAACGAACTGCAGCTCTTCGCCATGCACGCAGCCTTGTCTCTGCACAATAAACATATCATGTTTACCGTAGGGGGGCATTCGATAGCGCCAAAAACCACAAGCGCCAACGCCGCAACGCCAGTCCGTAACCGCCAAACGAGAAAAGTCGCAAACGCCAAAGTTCGTATAGGTTAGGTTAGGTCAAGTTAGGTTAAGTTCGGTTAGGTTAAGTTAGGTTAGGTTACACTCTAAATTTAAATCAGTGAAAGTCACCGGGATTCAGTGAAAATTCACTGTTTCCCCTACAAAATTGATCCACTGATTTCATTCAGTGGAGCAATTTTGTAGGGGAAATATTGACTTTTCACTATTTCAGATTTAGAGAGTAGGTAGGGTTAGTGTTGCGGCTAAGACCTGTAGCGTTTGCGACTTTTCTCGTTTGGCGGTTACGGATTGGCGCTTGTGGCTTTTGGCGCTTAGGACAGCTACCCGTTTACCGTATTTAATTGCTCAGAACATTTGGCTAAGCCAACAGGATTGACTCCTCGTTTCCGGCGAAAAAAGAACAAAAAATCGAGCACATAAAAATCTATACGAAAAATAATTAGCTTGTTAACAAAGATTTTCATTTACTAATAAGTCCTTAATGCACTTACACTGGAGGGCAAGAGCGGTTCATGTTCATATTGATGTACTTATTGTGTTAGCTTCCTTCTAGGGCACTACGGGGCTGCCGCAGTAAACTAATAAAAAGGTCCAAGGTCCCTTCTATGATGGTCCATTTGCCCTCGACTCTACATGGAAACTTGGAAATGGAACGCAGGCCCTCTTATAATCTACAGCAAATACAAACGCCGAGAAGCAAATTTTATGAGATTTATCGATAGAATCTCAGCTTGATTGATATTTGTAAACCAACAATTATTATTAATTGAAAAGTTTACGTTAAATGGAAATGGGCTTCCCACATCAATTTTATAATTAATGCGAAAATATAAATTTATATGTGCGAGTGTACATATCCATTATTTTTTCAAACATTGGAAAACAGAAGGTTGAACATCAATGTTGTGCAAAATTGATGAACTTTACTTTTATTCACATTAAAATGTTCCTTGGTCTTGCCAAAATAAGAACCCAACCGCTGCAAACTCCGGTATTTAGAAACTTGGACCAAAATATATATTTGCTTTTTCTATTTTTATGAAATAAACAATCAAGGGTTCTCCGGGCTGAAATCGCTTTAATACGTCTTCCAAGCGACCTAAAGGCTGACGTAAACGCTATATTTGCGAGAGCTAGCCCGTAGAATGTTGTCATGTGGACATCATTTCGAGATAACGTAGGCCTATACAAAAATGAAGTCAATGGCAAAAAATAAAATCACAGTATTTATTAGGAAGCCAAATACCAAAAATCTTAACACGAAAAAAATCGAGGGGAGAGAAAAGCTGGGCTACGTTCAAAAAATAGCCCCCGCAACTCTTGTTTTCAACTCAAACTGATTGAGCTCTCGTGCGAAGAAATGAGATATCATCATGTTTTCGAGCGAAACCTATCGTAAACTCCCCCCCTCCAGGCTCCTGGACGGCCTACTAACCTGCTGATAGTAGCTCCCGCGGGCCTGATAATCGAAGACGTAAAAATAGGCGCGGCCCCCGGCAGCGGTGTGCACCTCCGCGGCCCGCATGACGGGCGCCACGACGAACGCGTCCCCCAGGGCCTCCAGGGTCTCGTCCCGAACGACGAGGGGGTGGTGCAAGGGCCGACTCCAGTCCGTGTACTCGTTGAGGACCGTGGCCAGGATCTCGGCGCGGTGCCACCGGAAGGCGCGGCGCACCAGGCGCCGGAAGAGGCGCGCCCGCCGGGGGATCTCCATGCCGAGCTGCTCGTCGGCGGCGGACAGCCGGAAGAACTCCTCGGCGCGGACGACGCCCACGAGGAGCGGGACCGCGGAGGCCCGCGTCGACGTGGCCCGGTACACCAGTGAGTCGTGCCCCAGCTCACCGGTCAGACCGCCTGAAATATTCTGAAACAAAACGACGATTTCGTAAGTTTCAACACCGCAAATTGGTCATAGTCTATTTCCCTGCTCCGACAATCCATCGCATATCCATACATGGATTTCCAAAAATCCACGGATATCAACATGAAAATCCATGATTTTTGGATGACAGTCTTCAATTATCCATACACATGTGGATATCCAAGCAGGGATATCCATGCAAGGACATTCTGCAATAGATATCCGTAAACAATACATATACCCATGAATGAATATCCATGATTTTATGGATATCAGTCTTTAATTATCCTTGCTTTTGTGGATCCATTTGGATATCCTTGGATACCTATGGATACCCATGCATTGAATTGCTATGGATTTCTCGATCCAGGGTTCATTGTACATTTCAGACACTGTAGATTTCAAAGATTGCATCTCCAACATGTTGACTCTCGTCGCCACAGGTTCGAGAATCCATGCTAGCATGGATAATTAAGCATGTTTTTCCATGGATATTCGTGCAAACACCATGGACATCCATAGGTAAACCATGGACAGCCATGCTCAATAGGGAACATTGGAAAAAAAGTTTTTATCCCCAAACGTATTTGTGTAGAAAAGTTGCGTGGTGCAAAAAAATGCGTAGAGTGGCCGAGAACTAGTGTTTAACGCCTGTAACGCCATCACCGCCCACAGCAGCACGAATTCCCTGACCTGACCCAATATTCAGTGCTTAATTTGTGCCGTCGATCCCACCAAGTCCTGCAATTCGTGCTGCCACTCGATCCGAGAAATCTACAGGCCGTTCTCCAATGGGAGTTAGGACAGCGACGACTGATTTCCGAAGGTACCGTAAGAGAACTTCCATCCACCGATGTTTTCAGGAATGGCAAGGGCGTCGGAACAGTTGCCTGTGTAGAATGAGCCTTGTTTAAAGGCGACTGTAAGTTTGTAGGTAGTAAGTCTAAATAAAAATCTAGAACTAAATTCGAGAACTTTTTGACTGCCCCTCGTAGACTAGCCTTTTGTCGCTATGCCTGATTGCTGCTCCGCGAGAGTTGTGAAGTGGTGCCTGCCTGGTCGATGAAAGGTAGAACACAAAGGCGGGAAGAAAATAAAACGTTTCAAACTTAATGTGTGGCAATCATTGCTATGTTGGTAATACTGAAGACATCGCCTACGAAACCACTCGCAAAGTTTTCTTTCCTTTTTTTGCATTGTTTTTTCGAGTGGCAACTCTCAGGAGCTTTAAAACGAACCTCCAAGAAAACTCGCCGCTAAGAGAAAAGAAGGATGAAAGTGGGCCCATTAGTCGACGTGGAACAGAAAGAGATGCATAATATATGACTAAAGCGGTATAAAAAGTTCCATCGGCGCTATTAAACAGCTATGAATGAAATGTAGCAGTCGCCTGGAATTCGCGAAAAAAAGTTATGGTCCTGTTAAACAACCGGGGATTGTCGCTTGAATTAATATTTGATTGAGATGCGAACTTCCGCGGGATTTTTCCGTCGGAGTTTGGCGTGTTTCGTGGTTTGGCGACTAACTCTTAATGGGGGATGGTTATATAGCCTGAACTTGTGTAAAAGTTCGCTGACGAGCTAGGCAGCAAGGGGTTCATCGAGAACTCGTTACCTACATTTCGTATTTGCTGTTAGATGAGTCTTTCTAGAGAGGTTGTTTTGACTAGGTGAGTTGGTCTTTTCCAGGAAATCGTCAGACAAGTTAAACCTGCTGCGGAATACCTTCCACGTTTTTGAACCCGTGCTTCACATCAGCAGGAGGAAACGGATTCAAATAATTAAATTTGACTACAATCGCAACAGAAGCTGGGACTATTCTTTAACTACTTCTACATTAAATTCAAGAAATTTTGAACAACGTGTTGCATCGCTTTCTAGTGTATGAGGTTTTCTTCAGTATTGTTACATACTCGCTCTTAACCGAAAGCTGTACAAGGTATTACACAAGCGCCAAACAAGGCGATTCAAGGGAGCCATTCCCTCGCGGCTTCCAACAGAAAACATGAACACAAACGGGAGTGAGTTTTTCTTTGAGAGGCTGTCATTTGACTCGTTCTTTTCGGCTGAACAGGAATGGGATTTTAACCCATAACAGTCCAAAGTATTTGGATTGAATTTAGCTTAAGAGAAATTGGAAGGATTTTTCCCATCAAAATACAAACTTTTCAGCTTTGAAAAATCCCTGAATGAATAAATTTCAGGTTTCCAGAGGGGTGATATTCTTTGAATTGTGACAATACTGAACTGAAAAGCTCCTCTAAACTAGATTTTTCTGTTTCCGAGCGGCATCGTTGTGCGGTAGTAGGTTAAAAGCCTCTTCCAGCGAAAGAATCTTAATTTTCAGGAGCAAGACGGCGTTATCCATCTCCGAGGCGTTATGCTTTTAAAATTCAGCTGTTTTGGGGAAACTCGTTCTTAACGTCGACATCACGGTGAAAAGGAAGGTGAAGGACGAGTAAAAAACGGGTCGTTGTATCTGTCCCCAACGTGTTATGAATATTTCATTTTAGCTAAAATATCACGCACGTCCAAAACACGATGGCTCGTTAAACAAAAAATCGAAATAACTCAAGGCAAGCCTGAACTGGAGCATAGCAAAAACTTCGACCAACTCCCCGGAGGACTATTTCACGCGAACGTAACTCACCAGCAGGAAGAACGCGGGGTCGACGGTGTCCTCAGCCGTGACCACGACGCCGTCGACGGTGGGCCCCATCTCCAGGAGGGCCTTGTCCGCCTCGGCGTCCTCGTCCGCGCCCGCGGACCCCAGGAGCCCGTTGTCGTCCTCCGTCGTCGTGGCGTCCGACGTGGGCAGCGGGGTGCTGGACGGGAGGGGCTGCGGGGGCGGGGGCTCCGGGGGCAGGAGGGCGTCCAGGGGGGCGGCCCGGAGGCACTCCAGGAGGTCGTCGGGGGACGTGGTGCCATCGCACTGCGCTCTGGACGCCACCGCCATGGCTGCGGCCGCGGGGTCCCTGACCAGCGCGTCCGGGCTGAACGCCGATCCGGACATTAGGCCCACCCGGTGGAAAAGCTGACCTGGACAAACAAAGATGTCCAACTTCTTATTGTCAAAGACGTCATCTAAAAAGGGGGGGGGGGGAAATGATAATAAAAAAATTGTGAACAAAACATCGAATAACTGGACTTTGACCCATATGACCCCCGGTGAAATTGGTACCATTGTTCTTAGAATTATTTTGTGGTTCTGGTACCCAAATTTCAGCTAAATGTGTCATGGCGTTTAGGATCTGCCATAAGAGTACTTGTTTCGTATAGATAAAAAAAAATTGCCTCGTGCCTAAAAACTGGGTTCTTGCCGGGTCCAAGTGTAGCGTTTGACGTCACATCGCGTGCTGATAAGTCATTCTCGAAAATATTTTTAGGCTTGTAAAACCGGCGTAGTATATCACTGGGATTTAGAGGGTCAAGTAACATGACATTGTGTTTGAAATGACAGTAAAATATGGTTTCAAGGTCTGTATAATTTAAATCTATTGTTTTGTTTTCGCATGGTACGCAAACCGGCGCAGCGCTATACTCTATGCCTTTCTTCACAGACTGTACTCACAATGACCTATTGGCGAAACACTCTCGCAGTAAGCCGATGCAATATAGCCCACTACCGCCCAGCGATGCTGCTCGGAGAGAGAAAACTTTGTTTTAGAAGATCGTTTTAGTTCAGTATTCACTCAGAAAAAAGTAATCTCAAAACAAGAGGAAAATGCCCTATCAAAATTCCTCTCGCAATTTCCCCTTAATTTGAGAGTATTCCTCTCATTATGAGAGTATTGCCTCTTACGACAAAACGAAAATTCCTCTAAATTTGAGACGTAAAACCGTCTCACAAATCCTCTCAAAGGGAGACTAACATTCTCCAATCCTTTATGCATCGTTTTTTAACCTTGCACCAGGTCTCGTCGCTGCACCAGGTATCCGCAAAGTGTACTCATGCGCATGATGCTGGCGCTTTGAACGGTTTTTGACTCAAGGTG
>Ga0058701_10006253_pt1 | contig 10023 bp, 5 predicted proteins | sample AgamicOrMae_FD_97039 | JGI IMG/M metagenome (GOLD analysis project Ga0058701, IMG submission 97039) | Agave microbial communities from Guanajuato, Mexico - Or.Ma.e | ecosystem: Host-associated > Plants > Phyllosphere > Phylloplane/Leaf | place: Guanajuato, Mexico | collected 2012-06-04 | reverse complement strand
TTTTTCGTATTTTTAAAAATTTAATTTTTTTTCCCCCCCCCCCCCCAAAAAAAAATTCTTATTTTTCCCCTAATTTTGAAAGTTAGTTTTTTTAACCCCCCCCCCCAATCTATTTTACTTCGCTTATACCTCCAGAAGACGGTGTCGGCATTCTAATAACTGATAACTGTTGAGTGAGCTTGTCGCAATATATGACGAAAAATATTTTCGTGTCCACACCGAATTGATCTCGAGCCAAAACTCAGAGTAGACGTAATCCTTGTCTCAATGGCATCGAGTAAATGGGACTATTCTTAACTTCGAGTCCCTGGTTTACATCCGGGTTAAAAGTTCCTCATAATATTTGCTCTATTTGTGCGATTTTCGGCCTTCTAAACTTAGACGCTGCCGCTCGAATAGTTTCAACGTGATCAAATCTTGAAACTGAAATGCAAAGCAAATATCATTGACACGTGGCCGTTCTCACGTCGCCATTTTTGTTATGACTGGCGTATATTACAAGGCCTATCACATGTTATGACCTCCCAATATTAGACTACTTTTACTTATGTTGTGAATGCCTCATCGCCGGAAGTTCGCGTATTTCACCCCCTTGTGATGATTGTCCCATGTTGGGATTGTCCTTTGTTAGGATGGTCCCTTGTTAGGACTGTCCCATGTTGAGATTGTCTCATGTTTGCACTGTCCTATTTTAGGACTGTCCTATGTCCGGATTGTCCCAAAGGTCTGCCTCAAGGGCTTGTCCTATTTTGTACCTTTCTCTATCAGGTAAACGTTAATCTGATGAAAAAGTAAGGCTAGATTAAATTCTGTACTCCACATCTGGTAGCCCCGTCGCTACTCCGATATCGCAAGACTTTCCTATGAGGAAGGTCGCTCAATCTCGAGCGAAACCCTTTTCAGCGGGTTCAGTATTAAGGAACGCCTTTTGTGCTATACTGTAGTTTAATTGCGCCGGCTTCAAGGTACTCTTTTATTGGAGACACTTTTATTGTGAGCGATACTCTGTCTTCCATAAAGGACCGTATCAACTGGGTGTCCTTAGCGCCGCTATTTTAATCTCGTGTACGAGTTGTGCCGTAGCTATGGACTTAGTTTTTCTAGTGTTGGTAATGCTTGTATAACTGTATATTTTTGAGGTTGGATTTTCTATCGCTTTCATATTTTTTTTTAAATTAATATCATGTGTAATTTGAAATGTTAGGCGGTACTTTCTATGCCCAGTGCACCTTTTTACGTTTTCTTTAAAAACCTTTAGTAAAAAAATATATCATAAAAAAATAAATCTGACCGTAGATATAATTGAAAAAAGAGAAAAACAAGAATGAATTTATTGGTCCTTTTAAAAATAAGCACTTAAGTGTAAAATTGTAATTCATGGCTATAAACGTAGAAAAAACTTGTTTTTCCTTCCTTTTTTAAAATTATTTTTAACGCAGATTTTGAAGTGGTAAGGTAATATACTTTTTATGTTTTGAAAAGGTTTCTTCCCCCCCTCCCCTCGGAAAAAATATCTTCAAAGAGGCTAGGTTTATAGCACACCTTCTCAAAACCACTGTTGCTCGCACAATAATTCATATTCCCCACCTAGTAACCTGTTCCCTAAAAGTATTTCCCAAGGAGGTGGCGCTTACGTCATTTAGGCGTGGGTCCTTAGGTCCATCAGCTGTTCGATCTAAGCGAAATTGGGCTGAGAGGCCAGTGGTGCGTTATCTTAAAACTGCTAACTCGATTGTAGCATCGTGCTACTTTGGAAAGAAGTACTGTTAGTGATGAGTAATTAGAGTGTCGTTGAGTCAGTTGGGTTGGCGGAGCGGGGAGAGAGTGGGGAGGGGGCAAACGCCGCCCTGCGAGTTGACGGGCTTTTCAACGTCTCTTTGGACTTGTCCAGTTTTTATTTTGTGGGCTTGCCTACGCTTCGCCGTGGTTACCTGCCTCTTTTTTTTCCATTTTCAGCGCAGGCTGTGTCATGCGGTCGGTTAGCCTTGACAGAAGAAACCGCGGGAAAAAGTGATTTTCATTTTACGGTCAAATTTGACCCAAAACCGTCGTTTTCTGGCGGCTGTGGAGGGCAACTGTGCGCTGTGTTGCAGGTCGCTTATTCGCACGAAGTTAAGTTCCCAAGATGTTTCTGAAATGTCCTGTTAAAAGCGATTGGCATATGCGAATCTGTAAATTTTTGAATGGAGAATTTATTCACACCCCTCAAAATTAACAGTGCCTCCCCTAACCTAAAAAATGTATACCACGCCGTTGCACAAGTCGTCCGTCGTCAGAATTTTATGGAAGGTTGAATCAGGGTGGAACACCAATGGTAGGAATAATCAAACCTTCAAAACTGAGGGTTTACAGGCATTGGGCTTAACCCATAACCGCCCAAAGAATTGGAGTGAAATTAAGCTTGAGAGAAATTGGAAGTTTTTTCTATTAAAATACGAAATTTTAAGCATTGACAAATGCCTAAATTATTAAATTTCGGTTTTCCGGAGGGGTGATATTTTTGAAATTGCGACACTACTGAACTGAAAAGATCCTCTAATTTTTTTTCTCTCTTGCCGAATGGTATCGCTGGGCGGTAGTGGGTTAAGAACAAAAAAGTCACTACAGTCGTGAAGGGCGCGTACTTTGTATGCTACAAAAACCCACGACTCTTTTAAAGTGAAGGAATGCGAAGGTACCATTTGTGAAGATGCTCAAGGTTGGCCAACCTTCCAGCGTAAAAGCTTAAATCAACGCTTAGCTTTTAGATCACAGAGACAGTGTCATCAACACGCAATCTACCCCATATTCTGTTCGACCGTGGCTTAAGGGACAAAGTAGTTTTTGATGTTTCTTTGTGTAAGTATCGTAGATAACTGCTCAATTTTAGACTGGATATGACTTTATTTGTTAGTGCGTATTATTGAGCGCAAGATATCGAGCTTGTATTGCCAAGGTGACCTTCGGGGTGTCTATTCCTACTAGACCCTGTTATACCCTGATTTCATAATTGATCTAACCCAAAACCATTTTCCTGTTTATATATAATAAAAGGGAGGAGGAGGTAATACAGTGCCTTTCAGTATTTTCCTTACATCCTAAATAACAATATAGGCAGTCAACATATACTCTCAAAATATGTGCAAAAACTGAATTGTTCCCGCAGAAAAGATATAAATAGCTCCTGATACCTGTAAGCAAAAGTTTCAGTGTTAGTATTTTGTACGATGGTATTGTCGAGCTGGTGGATCACATCCTCAAACGGTATTCTCGTTTGGGTCGCAGTTTGACTGAAACGAGGAAATTCAAAAGAGGAGTCTGGCGTTAAATAAATATTTGTAGAGGGTGGTGAACAGCTGGTTGCAATGTTTTGGGTCAACTTCCGCGGCGGGAAAAATTACCTCCTTGCCGGAAACCGTCAAAATCTGCGCGTAAAAAAACAGCTGCACAATAGAGCCTTTGTATTTATCAGCTCATAAATTTCTTTAGTAAATGCGTTTTAGTTATTACTTGAAGATAACGCGGGTTTCCTTGAAGAATCTCATTCCGTGTGCCCTGGTCTCAAAGGGGTTATGAATCTGTTTAGAGAGATATTTGATGTTTTACAACAAGTTCTTTTTTTCCCATTTTTTTTTCTGAAAAAGCAATCTTTTATTGGGAGCTCATCGTAGAAAAATGCCTTATCCAGCTGCAATTCAGTCAAATAGTCAAACAAGTACATCCTCGCTCACGGGCAACATCATGTCAAAGCACATCTTAATCTTCTTGTTGGAAGATGAAAGGTAAAAATCCTTATTCGGCAAAAAAGATCTTTTCTTTTTTTTGGACAAAATTTCTCAGCAGACGTTTTAGCCCCCACTGCGTGGAGGAGGACGATTGCCGGGATGAGTGCGAGTCAATAACATTCGTCCCGCGATGTGTTCGTTGCATGCAAACGTAATCCAACGGGAAGACAGAGAAGTTCCGAAGCTCTCACAAGTAGAAGTTGAGATCGTCTGTCTCTGTCTCTCTGCTGGTGCAACGCACCTCACCAAGGCCGAGGTCAAAAGCTCCCCTCACTCAACTCGCTTGGCGCCAAAATCATCTTCATTTTTACGGGACTCCAAGTCAAATGGGCGGCATTTGCACAAATGTACAAACTAAATTTTCTCCAATTTCACTGGCTCGATTTTTCATTTCTGGAAAACAATGTTGGAAACTGGAGTTCCTTTTACACCGTAATCCACATGGTATACTTTATGGCGAAATAAATTTAGTCAATTGGGCGACTTTTGGTTTATTAGAAAATTTCCCATTGAAATTTCATTCTTTTCATATATTGCATTGGTGTCAGATGGGGTAGTTGCTTAACGCTGTTCATTCCAATGGCCCCATTTTGCTTTAGGAATTTCTATTACTCTTCTTTACATTTTTCCATTACTGGATACAGCTATATTACGTGTCGTTCTTGTCATCTGAGGATCGTGAACTTATGTCTTTTAAAGGGACGAAACAAAATTAACCAGTGGTCTAATTTAGCCCAGATCGAAAATAGTCTCGTTTAAAGCAAGGTCAGTGCATATAATAACGACTCTATGTTCTGCAGACCATAAGTTACTTTTGAGCTAGGATTAGTCTAATGATGACGTCACCAGGTTAATATTCTCTCGAGTGTAAGCCTATTTTCTGTGACGTAGAGTTACTCATGACATTTCAGATTTTAGTGTGAAAATTATAGGAAGTATTTCCAATACGAATCAACGACCTTTTTTCATGTACAGTAAGTACATTTTTAGACATGGATCGATTATCTGTGTTTTAATCGCTCAAAAAAAGACTGAATTTAAATGGCCCTTTGTCGGGGCCCCAGCTGAATGATTTTTTTTTCTTAAATTCAAGCTCTTTGGGAATTTTTATTTATTACGATTTGTTCCAAGTTTTTTTTGACATTTTTGATAAAATATTTATGCTACTTAAAACCACATATCCATAGTTCTCTTAGACTTTTAAATTATTATTTTTTGAAATTATTTCTTATTGGGTGGCTATTTTCGAAAGAACGATATTTTTAGATTTTTCTTTGGGCACTATCACGATAAAACACACTCTACTTGTTGAATATGTTATCACTACAAATGTTTCCTTTTTTTACAAACGCTTACTTCACGGATTTTATTTAAGTAGGTTTCTTTTGATACCATTCAAATAATTAACGAAGAAAATCTCCCATGAATTTAATTATTTCAAATAATAATGTAACCAGTACTTGTGAAGCTAAACCAAGATATACTGTCTTACAAAACACCATTTTGTATATTAACCGTTTTTTTTAAAATGTTATTCATTAAATATTATTTTTTTAGGCCCTCCCCTGAGCGCATATCGGTTAACGAAGAGCCATTTTTTTTAAGGGCCTCCCCGAAAATACATTTTTAAGTTAAAGGTTGACTTCTTTATTGACTGAATACACATCGTTGTGACTTATAATCAGTGCATAAAAACGGCCATTTTTACGTAAGTTTCCTTTTTTTTGCGCAATTTTTTTCCCGAAGAAAATCTAATTTTAACCACGTGGCCGTGCAACTTTTCAGCGTGGTTGGGCAACATCGGCAAATGCGCGCTAAACACGAGACAGGCGTCGCAGGTTGTTCCTCTTTTGGGGGGGGGGGGGTTACCCCCACTCTCGGCCTTGGCTGAGATCACAATAATCAAGGTGAATTGTAAGATATGCCGTTGACCGCTTACAGATTACTGATTGCTCATTGCAACATGTTCTCTTCCACCGCCTTATGACAAATTATCCTAAAAAACTTTGAACTTCGCGTTTTTGCGTGTTTTTAAGACGCGTGTGGTGAACGTACCCTGCCGTAGTGAAAATATTTTTCCCCCAAAAAATATCCACCCAATAAGTTCTTGGTTATGTCTTTTTCCTTTTATACGTAAATTGTCGTAGTTTTTAAGTCTCGTCAGTTTCTTATTGTTGTTAAATTTTTCCTACTTTCCGATTAATTTTTTTGTTACGTAGTGGAGTCCCTATACATCCAATCTCGATAGTACACAATTCTCGTTAGTACTTAAAAATAATTTTCCTCCGATCCCGGCACTATCCCATAAACAACAATAAGGATTCTCAGTACGTAAATTTTCGATAGTGCGTAATTTTTTTCCCTCGGTTCTTGAATTACGCACTATCTGGACTCGGCAGTATTTTATCAATGAACGGTGATATACACATTCTTAAGTTGAGGAACTTATCTTAAAAACTATCAAATCTTATCCTGATGTCTCTCAATTATGGCAGATCTCCGTTCGGTAGTACAGTATTGTTTAAAGCGTTTATCGAATTAACTTGTGTAGAACAACTGTCTTTGCAGGCTTTTGGCACGTATTTTAATAGCTAATTTTATAATTGCATACCCCGATTTAGCATGATCTTTATTTGGGGACACGTGTCATGTGTCGGTACACTGAAGTGTTAAATGCGGAGGAATTCTATCTCCTTTTGTAATCCTTCACTACATCTCGTAGATTAACGACATGAAAACGCGTAGATTGTGTTGGTCAAACCCAGGTTAGGTTACCCTAGGTTATGTTAACCTAGGTTAGGTTAGGTTTGGTTAACCTAGGTTAGGTAACCTAGGTTAGGTTAACCCTTGTACAGTGGGCCACAAAAGTCATGACCCCTGCTTCCATGTATTTCTTATGGAAGCAGGGGTCATGACTTTTGTGACCCACTGTACTTTACTTCGTTGTCGCTTCGCTCAGTTTGGTGACAAAAGGTGGAACATAAGAGGTAGAAAATCTCAAATTTACTATTAGTATCTTTTCTTAAATAATAATAATAATTTTTTTTTGTGAATTAGTAATAAGAGTTGTCGTTGCAGGCATGCCATAAGTTTTTAAATTGCATACCCCGATTGAGAGTTGTGGTTTTTCGGAGATGTGTTGGTAGGCCTGCTGAGTGCGGTGGGCTCGTACAGCGAGGAATGCAGCTGGATTTGGTGGACCCACCTTTACTGCATTCCTTGGCCTGAACGGGATGGACCGCGGCGGCGGCGGGCGCCGGACGCCAGACCGACGGACTTTTACTTTTTCATTTTCTTTCGGAACCTACTTGACCTTCGGGGGCTCCCGCCAAAACCGATTTTCGCAGAAAGCCCTCTTTCAGGGGATTTTCCTGAGGGAGCTCACTAGGACCCAAAAGGACTTTGCATGAAACCTTTCTTGAGTATTTACTGATTCATCGAAACAAGAGTTGCTTGTGAAATTTCGTGGTTTTGGGACATTCAGAGATAATTTTTTTCAACTGACGTATCGCAAATTCACCGAACCTACTTAAGCCCTATCTTTTTTTAACTTAACCCCTCTTCATGTTAGCTCACTTAATATATCCTCTCTTCATATACTCACCCTTATCTGATCTCACTTAATCATACTTAACCTAACGTTACTTAACCTAACCTTATGCCTACTTAACCTGTGGTCAAGCGAATATTACGTATAGCTAATCTTATTCCATCTCTCTGTATATATAATCTTCTCGTGAGAAAAACTATCCTGAAGAAGGCTCAACACATGTCAATGGTAAATATATGTGAACCTTCAAATCAAATTGTCAATCGATTGATAAGTAATTATTTAAAATCATTTTTAGCCTCTTGAAGGAAGGAACGAAATATGACAATAAGATCTTTTTTATGCTATCTAATTTAAGAGGCTAGGCGTCCACAAGATAAGCTCAAAAACTCACCTCTATGCCCTGAGAGAAGGGAACCTTTCCTCTCATCTTTATGCGAATAACAAACTCATTGTTAGCGTAGACTTCTTCAGCGACGTTCCACCATATATTTATCGAGTCTTATCTCAAAATTGATCTAAACTTTGGTTTTATGTTGAAGTAATGCGATTTATTATTTTAATTAGCAGGAAAAAGTGATTGTTTGATCCGATATTAAACGGGACGCACTTCGCTAAAGTGCATTTGTAGCCGAAAATATCATATTGGGTCGCCAGATTACTTATCAATTGCAAATCGTCAAGTTGGCCTAACTGGGTCATTGTCCTGCAGAAACAATGCATCCTGCGATTGCAATCTTGACGAGAAAATTGCGACATCGTTTTGTGATTTTTATGAAAAATCTCTTTTTTTTTCTAAATATGACCTCTTTGTTGACGGCGTTGCTTTGAACTTGACCAGCCGGGTAACGAACGTAAACAAACAAAAGTTTTGTTTTTTTCTGGTTTCCTTCGAGATGAATCAAATATACGGTGGTGATCCTGGGCATTTCGGGGTCTTTGCCTTCCAAGATGGCGGACGACGCATGTCGAAGATTTGTTACATCTCTGGGAAGTTTGCCAAAAAAGCGGATCGTAGCTAAGAATAAGTATATTTCTGTTGAACCGCGGCGACCTTGACTGTTGTGCCAAAAGTTGGTGACCTCAGTGTTTTGAGGAACGTCAACCCGTAGAGGAAAATCGGTGCAAGCTTCACTTGACACAAAGCTAACGTTGTAGCTAACAATTCGAACTGACTTGTTTTAACCTTTATGCCGCGTATGCTATCTGGAATCTGTGTGAGAGGAATCCTGACCTCCTTAAAGGTCGCTGGATCGCACAGCCCATAGGATCCGTCCGTGCTTACAATCAGGACGTGTACAGTGCAACATGTTTTTTGCTCATTTTGGCACCCTTTTCTTAAAAAAAGGCATACTTGAATTGACTGTCTAATTTTTGTACTTATTAAGACGACACTTTCAACTTTTTTCAAAACTAGCGTTTACTGTATTCGATATCTTAGAATAATTTTAAAGAAGTCTGATCTTTTTAGAAATGTTTTTGTCCCTAAAAGCAGGCGCGATTTGAGACGATTTCATTAATCTCGTTTCAAACGTCCTTGAAGATTGTTTTCTTACCTAAAATCAGTACTTTCTAGAACCGGATCTCTTTTTTTCTGAGTGCCACTTCGTCCGGAATGTGTTTTTCAATAAAAAGACTTTTCGGATCTCCATATCGATTTATTTTCATCGGATCGATATTGCAGTGAAAAACGGAAAAGACGTAAGCGGATTTGGAAAATTCCGGCTCCGTAGGACTTCACAAAGACAAAAGTCTTGGGGAACAAAACTAATCTTGCTGTTTTTACGGTGTTACCCTATTTATCGGCTTAAAAACTCCGCTAAATACACCCTGTGGTCTGCCTCTTAAGGGGTATACCACATAAGCCTACCCAAGCTACAATGGTTCAAGCTGTTTACAAAAAGTAATTGGCAAAGTTTAACACCAACTTATCATTTCATAAAACTAATTCAGCAAGTTTTTTGGCTTTATTCATAAAGATGAATTTTGTAAAGTCACCTTTGAGAAGTACTCGTACTTTAAAACAATGCTGCTAAATTTGCATGATTAAAAAAAAATACTACCGGAGCGAGGAGGTTGAAGCATCTTCCGAAATGGCAAATATTCTTTTTCAATTGGCAAACCGTACTCTGCTCTAATTTGGATTCACTCGACTGACTTTGGAGTTATTATCTATGCAAAGGTTAATTTGCGTTTCAGAAAGTTTCGCTGCCAAAGTCAGAGTAGGAGTGAAGAAATATTAGAAAAAATATTCGTTTTTACGTAATTTTAGACGCAATATTTTTATTACTCTTCGGCTTGGTTCTTGGTAAAGGAAGGCGCCTCTATTTATTTTTCTTTTTTTGTACTATCTTCTAACCATTTTTGCGAATAAGGATATACCTTTTTGTGAAATGAAATAAATTATCATGGGTGTACCAAATACTGTATTCACAGTAAGTAAATGTGTTTCTGCTTTCGTCATGGTTTTTAAACATTTTTTTTAAAGAAAGAAAAGAAAAAAAAAGCACCTCTCTTTTCTCATTTAATTTATTCATCTATGAGTATTTTTGTCGATGATCACAAAAATGCGTAAATGCATAGCTTGTATTGTTCAACTTGTTTCATTTGAAAAAGCGCGCAATTATCGCTTGAAAAATCTGAAAAAAAAGTAAAAGGCAGAGAAAAAAAGAAAAAAAGGTTTTTAAAAAGCTTGAATTTTGTTTACCG
>Ga0058701_10006252_pt1 | contig 10024 bp, 10 predicted proteins | sample AgamicOrMae_FD_97039 | JGI IMG/M metagenome (GOLD analysis project Ga0058701, IMG submission 97039) | Agave microbial communities from Guanajuato, Mexico - Or.Ma.e | ecosystem: Host-associated > Plants > Phyllosphere > Phylloplane/Leaf | place: Guanajuato, Mexico | collected 2012-06-04 | reverse complement strand
TATCTCGTCGTGTTTGACCATTTTATGTAGTTTTCCCAGTGCAGAGGTGTTTGGGTGACACTTTGACAACAGATTGATCGCTGAATAGTGCTGCAGTTTTATAAACTCGTTACAAACGTAAATGGCGGGCACCGGCATCGGTTCTGGGTCATGCACAGTGATAACATTTATTTAATCAAAACTAAATTGAACCATGTGGTTTTAGGTGATTTTCCCAGTGCAGTGATGTATAGGTCACATTTTGGCGAATGATTAACCCTCTAAAAGTGCTTCTATTTTGTGAACTCGTTACAAAAGTAGATGACTGGCATCAACATGAGCTCTACTTGGTGCACAAAAATGTCAACGTTTGAACCAAATTACGTTGAATGATGGCATTCTAGGTGTTAGTCCCAGTGCAGAGGTGTTTATGTCACGCTTTGGCATAAGCTTTATTATGAAATAGTGCTCTAATTTTGTGAATTCGTTGCAAAAGTACCCAAAACAACAACTTAGGGAGCAGACGACAGAAAGGAACTAGCTTCCTATCGCGGAGGAAAACAAGATCCGCCAGTGTACGTCTCATAGTAAACACACTGTAATGTCCTTTCGACCCTCCTCCACCTTCTGCCTACGTCCCTCATCTCTCTCGTCTCCGCTGCACTCTCTCGCGGCTTCGGTAATCGCAGTTACCGGTAGGTACACCTTCTCCTCCACCATCGGTGTGCCTCGGGTCTTCTGTTAGTATCCTCGGTCCATCTTTCAACCTGAGGTACCCTTACCTTCGTGTTCTCTGTTTCGGGCGTACGATTCCTCCTAATTTTCGCCTTTTTGCGGTTCATCCTCTGGTTCTATTTCATCGCTGCCCTATACGTCGCGTTTCAGATTTCCTTCCATCACTTTTCGTTGCCGTCATTCGCCTTCGCATGGTGCGGCTTGTAAGAGGGGGAGACGGGCTGGTATTGCAAAATTTCCCAGAAGGCATACCTCATTGCGGTTGGAGTTTCCAGGAAATAACAGAATCCTATTTGAAGAGAAAAGTTTTATGCCTAGAGCTCTGCTTATAATTAGATTTATGATCTATCAGACGGTTTTGCAAAATTTGAATCGCTTTTTTCTGTCAACTGGGCATTGCATCAAACTATAATTAAGACTGGTGTCAAGTCTCAATTCCACGTAAAAGTGGATACGAATCCTCATAAATGATGAATTGATGCCTTTTATTTACCGTGGAAAATGGAAGTGAGTAGCCTGCTGTAAAGCAACCAATCACTTAGGCTAGAGTATGTTTCCAAGGGCCCTGATCCCAATCATTTTTATTCCAGCAAAATGATTTTATTAGGCTTTGCAATCGCATTTTTAACTCTCCTTTTGACGCCATTGTTCCTCATTTGATTGGAAGGAATTTCCACGTGTGGAACGAAGTGTGGATGAAACGGCCAGACATGGAGCCGGAAGAGGAATATAGCGGGTGGCAAGTGATCGACGCCACTCCTCAAGAGCTTAGCGACGACGTGTATCGTTGCGGCCCGGCCTCAGTCATGGCTGTGAAACGGGGCGAGGTGCTTAGGCCCTACGACGCTAACTTTGTGTACGCCGAGGTCAACGCTGACAAAGTATTCTGGAAATATTCAGGTCCGACGCAGCCTCTAAAACTCCTTCGGAAAGACACGCAGGGGTACGTTCGGAGCTTGCCTGCACGACTGTCACGTCCTCCAACTACCATCTTATAAACTTTCTATTTTTTTAACTGCAGCATTGGCCTCTTAATCAGTACGAAAGCTGTGGGTTCATGGTCGCGAGAAGATATTACCAGTTCTTACAAGTATCCTGAAAGTAAGTACCACGGAAACACAGGGCGCAGTTAAATAGGAGACAGGGTTCTTGCAGTTTGGGAGGGAGATTTAGTCCGAAATCCCGTCAAATTATTTTTCTATGAATTTAATATGCATTATATTAAATCTTAATTTACTCAAAGAACCCAAATTAAACTCAAGTATACGTTCCTCTTGATAGGATTCATATATTGATTAAATTTGGCCTTAAGAGCTTAACTGAAATTAGATAAACCCAAATTTGACTTTAATTAAGGGATTAATCCCAAATTGAACTTAAAGCAAATCAAACCGTGACACCAAAATCACTTTGAGCGAAAAACACTTTTTTTCCAAACTTTGGCCGGCTATAGTCCATACAGTTTTCAGGTGTCATACCCGTAAATTTGGCCGTGGACTCCTTTGATGATGCCAAACACTTTCAGTAAATTTCATTCGAATCGGGGTGGATAAGAAACACGCCCTTGAGGACCCTTATCCCTTTTGCTTCGAAGTGTGTGTCATGATTTGAACGTCGTTGTTATCAGAGAGCGAGGAAGAACGCACGACGATGCTGCGGGCCCTTCTACAAAGTGAAAGCCTTTTCAGCCGGTATTATCTCAACGAAGACTTCAATGATATCAAATTCGACTTTGAACTCCGAGACGACATCGTTATTGGACAGCCGTTCTCGTAAGCGAATTTTAATGCTCTCTAAATAACATGCAATACCAATGTTTTTTATTTTTTTTCTGTATTTTTTTTTACAAAATTGTCTTATTTGATGAGCAGTGTGCTCGTGCTAATGAAGAACAAGAATCGCAACCAAGATTACACGGTATCTGTTATATTGAGGGTCGACACAGTATTATACACAGGGAAAGTGAAAGATCCCGTGAAGAAAACCAAAGTAGATGTCATTGTCCGAGGTGGGACAGGTAAGTCCCAAATTAAAAGAACCTCTAATGAGCGAGGTAAAATGTCCTGCAGGTCCTGAGAGGGCAAGCGCAGGTACCGGTGGTTGTTCATTACAACACCGTAGATGTCTTTTAAGAACAGAGACTTTTTTGGTTGTTTTTTCGTGACCTTTGCCGGTTTGCTAAGAAACGGAATTCTAGTTTTTCTCCACTGTTGCAGAGGAGCAAGTGCGAATGGATGTTCTATATGCAGAATATACCGGGCATTTAATGGACCAGGCTGCTTTCAATATCGCGTGCCTTGCCAAAGTTCACGAAACGGACTATGAGTACTTCGCACAGGATGACTTCAGAGTTCGCAAACCTGACATTAAAATTAAGGTGAGACTTTTTTCATCTGATCCGGATTTGAGAATAGCTTTCTTTCAATTATTCTACTATGAGGCTGCAAAACATACCGGTATCGTCCGTACCTATCTAGAAGTGCTGGTTGCTGAGGAAACAAGCTTCTTGAAAGATAAACTCACGTACATGTTTCCAAAGCGGAACAAGAGTACCGGAGCTGGTCCTACAAGGGCAAGTTATAAGCGACGACCCCATTCAGTTTTCTCACATGTTGAATATCATTCCTCCCGGATTGAACTGTCCGTGCAACTGTTTTCGCACAGATATCTGAGCTTTTTCTACGGATATATGTACAATTTCGCACGGATATCCGTGGAGGCTGATAATTGAGCAAGGATATCCAAATCAGCACAGAATATTTGACGCGGGTATCCGTTGGGTAGGCGCGGACACCCGCGGAGGCTTTGATGACTGGGCACTGATATCCGCGATTCAATCGAAATCCGCACAGATGTTGAACGGATAGTTCGACCCGAATGTCGACCAGGAGGCATGTGCTTTTTTAAAGGATTATTCTTGAGTTCAATTAGAAATTTTAAATAAAGGCCTTTGACTTACGAGAGAGATCTCACCACGACCCGGTTCAACCATCCTGATTTGTAATGAACCCATTTTCACAATAAAAGTCCTTGATAGTACAGATTTTCAACAGAGAGTCCGTGATAGTTCGAGAACATTCTTACCCTTGTCAAATAGTCCGTAGCACGGATAATTCGACACGAACATCCGCACGGATATCCGAAAGATATCCATGTAAATAGCCACATTGGCCACGGGGCGAGGATATTCGTATGGATGTCCGCAGCCTCTGACTATTTACATGGATATCCATACGGATATCCGTGCGGATTTCCGTATCGAATTATCCGTGCTACGGACAGTTTAACCATGGTAAGTTCAAACCACATGCTCTTCTTTTTGCCATCTATTCATTTCAGTTACAATCAGAGCCTGTAACAAACCGGGAGCTGCTAGCAACGGCGTCTCTAACAAACCCTCTGCCGGTACCTTTGAAAAAAGGACAGTTCCTCATTGAGGGCCCAGGTGTCATCAAACAGTTGAAAATCGATGTACCGCAGTAAGTATTCCGCATACATGCGATATTAGCAGAGCTGGCCTACGATGAATCAAAATGAGCGCTAACAACGCTTATTTGAAGTGACAAGATCACCCCTCGTAAGAAAAAATTTCTTCTAGAACCCGGATGAAGTAAGGCATCCGCTTTAATTAGCTCTAGAAATCCCGCGTTTTATTTTGTGGGATAATGGGATGCCTTCTCTCAAGTGAATCTTAATTATGGGGTCATCGGTTTACTGGTTCACTCACTGGCTTACGAAAACATACCAATATGGTACCGTGAGACCAGAGGGTGACCTGTCTCTACTTGAAGTATAAATGTCTGTAGTCTATAATGGACGACTATAAGGAAAATACTTAATCTCCGGAAATATTTCATTGCAAACATTCACCACTGTTCCTTGTTACGGAGACTTACAGTTTCCGCGACAAAAGTAACTTTGCAGCAAAGTAAGGAGGAACAAAATTGTTCGAGGTGTCATTTAACGTTCCAGAGTACAGTACAAGCAAGTACCTATATTTCAAAATCACCTTGCAGAAGAGTTATCCACTTATCTATTTGAAAATATTAACCAGGAAAATTCTGTCAGGACTCAAAAATGGCCGTCAAATGACAGGCTGTTTCTAGAGACAAAGTTTCTGCATTTCCAGACGGAAACTTTTTTGTCTAACGAGTTTATTGCGACACAATCGTGATCGTTTTTTGTTTGTAGTAACAATGTTAGAGACTTTTAGCAATCACCATTCGCAAGCTTTACCTCCAAGAGGATCTTTTCATTTTCGCCATCACAGAAAATTTTGAGTGTTCTCTTACACTTGAACTCGATACCTCCATGCAGAAAGGTCATAACTGAAAAACCCAATACTGTAAAGGTATAACTGAAAAACCCAATGCTGTAAAGTTATAATTGAACAACCCAGTGCTGTAAGGTCATAACTTTCAGGCCGACAATTTTAGTTTTAGAATTTCAATGCCTACGCCTACAGGCTCGTTTCGGTGTATCTTTCATGTTGGAACCTACTTTGAAACATTAAGTTTGTATCTGGTAGGAAAAAATGCTGGAAAATGTGTCCGTGAGCGTACAAATTAGATTTCTAAACGAGCTGAAATTTAAGGCGGAAAGTTATGACCTTACAGCACTTGGATTCTAAGTTATGACCTTACATCATTGGTGTCGTCATCATTGGCTGGCCGACCTCTCCGAACGCACAGCTGCTTCCCCGCCGGTCCCGTTGCGTCCGGGGGAGACTGCGGGCGCCGCTACGCCTTCCGGGTCGGCCTTTAACACTGAAGGTCCCCCGTCCTCGTCAGGCGAGCCTGTCCCGGAGGACTCGCCCGGCGTTTATGATGAGACCCCGTCGGTCTCGCCCAGCGAGAGGATTCAGGAGCCTCCCCAGGACGAACCCTCCCGTCCGATACGCCTGCGCGCGATACCCAAACGGCTGCAGGACTATGTTTTCTGCATCCCTGAGCCCGATCCTCCCCAAAGCCGTCCAAAGACCACGTTTTGGCTCGACCAGGTTCGGTCTCCAGACCCCATTCTTTTCCCTCTAGCGGCGACCCCCCCCCTTCCCGGGCAACTCCCGCGACCCCCCAGTCGTTCGCCTCCTAGTACCGTCCGCAGGGCTTTTCTGACGGACGAACCCCTGTGGTTGTCCTCTCCGTCCTCGGTTCCTGGAAATGTTCGGCACCGGTTCACATCCTATGTCTCGGCATAGGAAGCGGGAATATGGGCTTTGCGGGTCGGGCGACGATTCCCCCTCGCCTCCGAGACGTCTTCTTTCAACAACCGAGCCCTGTGTGTCGGACATATTGTTCCCCTTGGCTCCGCAATGTCGTCGGCGGACAACCCCGCCCCAGCTATGCGAACCGGCAGCGGTGGAGTGCGACGACATCCTGGATCTTCATCCGGAAGCTGATGACTGGTGGTTGTAAGGTTTACCTATATTTTCGTGTTAAAGACATGTATGTCTACTGTTCTGTTGTTGTTTGTTCTATTAAAGATGTTGCATGTTTTTCTCATTATAAAGTATCCCGTCTGGTTATGTTTCTCTGTTTGGTTGTAAAGTGTTGTTTTTGGCGAAAATATAACGAAGAGCGCTATGCTTGTGGTTATTTTGGGTGTATAAAGAAATAAATAAAGGGGGGAGACGTTGTATTCTGCTTCCTGGCTTGGGGATCGGGTGGCCATTGCGGCCAGGGTATTTCGCGTCTGGACTTGGGAGCGGGTTGAGAAGCGACCAGGACCGATTCCCCCTCTTTTTTAGTTTTCAAGGCGGCTGCCAGGTGGCCTCGGCTTTATAAGAGCGTGCCGACCGATGAAGAGCATTGGTACGGGCTGGGAAGTGGACCGCGCGCGTCGACCCGGTTGGGCCTTGAACTCGTGTGTTTCTTTTTTCCTTTTCCTCTACCCTTTAGGAGTGGTGTCGCCAGTGCATCGTTGCATTGGCTTTCTCCCAGATTACAATTGGGGTTTTCAGTTGTGACCTTCTTGCATTGAGGTATCGAACTTTATTATTTTAAAAAAGAGTTGGCAGTAAAACTAACGACATATGTAATTAACAAGCTTGACTCCTTCATTTCAGAACTGTTCCAGTAGGGGGTACCGCAACTGTGTCATTCAGAGTACTGCCCCAGGTGCCTGGCAGAGCAACAATTGCAGCAAAGTTCACATCCAAGGAGCTGGATGACGTCGATGGTTTCCTCAATTTCATGGTGACATTACTTGAAGATACCTTCCCTCCAACCTGACTTGATTCTTCAAGACCACTGGAAGAAACGAAGCTATCGTTTCAAACGTGTATAAAATTTAACCCCTCTTAACATTGTTATGTTTCCCCTTGGCGGCCCGAGTCCCCAGCTCTGTTACACGTGACAACGGCAGAAGGAAAACAATCTGCTTGATTACACAACGCTTCATGTGAGACTACTCATCTGCAAGTGAAAGCCGCCTGCTACTCCGCATGAACTATGTAGTTTTCCTTGTACCCATGACTTAAATCAATGCACCCTGTGTATTGTAGTGGTAAAGTTGATGACGTTTCACCTGTGTTAGGAACCATAAATAAATACCCGTACTGCAGTGCCTTAAATGCGAAAAGAAAATATAGGTGATAACGTGGTAAAAATGTGCCACTGCTCGTTTTTTAAAAAAAAATTGTTGAGATCACTGATTCAAAGGTGGAGAACTATCTTATCTAATATCCTTTAGTGCTTTTGAAAAATAAAGTATGACATTAAACACGAACAGTCATGTCTAGTCATTATATTTCAAGCGTAAAAATCATTGGTGCTGGAGAATGTGAGGATGTGGCCACAGGCCGAGAATGTTTACCTCGAGGGCGACGCAACTACAGGATGTTTCCTGGGCGCAATGGAAACGCTGTAGGATCGAAGCAAGTTGTTTTTTGCTCCTGGGAAGAATCGGGCTACCGCGCCCTAACGATGCGCTTCCCGCCAATCTTTGTGACCGGGGCTTGGAGGGGGGAATAAGTTTGGATCTGCCTAGGCATCGTCATTTGCCTTTTGCCACCTGGAGGGTGAGGACAGGGCGCGCAGTTCGTACATGTCTTTTTCCCCCGTCGGAGTTGGTTATGCAGCAAAACCTCTGAAAACAAACTCCCGCGAAAACTTTCCGTATGATAAAGGAAGCATATTAGGATGTGTCCTTGTCACAAACCCGTCTTTTCGAATGGCATAAGGTTTCGCGAGGGCTCCGAGGCCGACTGGTCGACGAGCGCTGGGGTCGTCCCTCAACGAGTCACACCGGTGCAATGCTGAAAAATGTGCGTGATGGGTTAAACTCCGATGGTCGGCTTGGAATTCAAGCCTGACAGTCATTTTACCTAGTATACCAACTTCTTCGGCGTTGACCCGAATGCTAAGCCGACACAAAATGTTCAGCATTGCATCGGTGTGACTCGTTGAGGGACGTCCCAAGCACTCGTCGTCCTGGACGTGCTCCTGGCCCCCGTGAAACTTCTCATGCGACTCGAAAACACAGGTCTGTGACATAGATTCGTCCCCATATGCTTCCTTCAACTTACAAAAAGTTACCGCGGTTGTCTTCCTAATATTCGCGCATAATTTGATGCAGTTGATGTTGCGCTGCATGATGAACTCCAACGGGGGTGAAAGACATTTGCGAACTGCGCGCCCTGTCCTCACCCTCCGCCATGCCGACTTTACCCGAACGAAAAACCCGAGATGCCAAGTTTCACTGCAACGACAGTATTGGTTTCAATGTCACGGTCTTCTCAAAGTAAAATTTACCTTATTAAAACACGAAGCCTTGCTGCAAGTGGTTGCTGAACCTTTTTCCGACGGAAACAAGTCCACAGATGATGTCAACATAAAATACACAATGACGGCGCACTCACACACACAGGTCCACTCCCGCAGTGCAAAAGAATTCAGCTCATCAAAAACTCCTCCATTACCGTGAGCTTGAATACTGGAATAAGGAGACAACGATGAACTAGCAGACAACACTAAACTGAAAATACTTAGGCTCGAACCGAGAGTTGCTGACTAAACTGAAAATACTGAGGCTCGAACCGAGAGTTGCTGGCTTCGAGAATATTGTAAAGCGACTGGATCCAAAGGACTGGATCCTTCGGTTCCCACGCCGGGCTGGGTCGCCCGAGCCTTGGTGGGGAGGGGCAACCAATCAGGCTAAAGCCACGAGGATTCTAGACTTTGGCAGGGCTTCCAGTTGGTCAGCAAAGTCAGCTCATGTCAGCAAAGGACCCCGCACCAGTGGTGTCGGCGTAAATGAGACTTCCGGCGCTCTTTTTTCTGTGGTCGCGTGACCTGTCTTTCGCGGACCCGCCGATAGTTGCGCTAGTGTCGCCGTTGCCAACCTGTTGGCTAGAAATGAGAAAACAACAGTTCTTCGTACTTTTACAAGTGTGTTTATCGAAATCATAAAAAAACGTGAGTTTTACTATTACTGCAACGCTCTTAACTGTGCAAATATCTTATTATGAACGGCTCAAGCTTGTTATTACATGTCCTTCAGAATGCAGAGGTTGGTGCACTGTCTAGGCAGACGATTTTTCGGGAAACCAAGCGGGGACCCGTCGCTAGTGGCGCTGGTGTCACTTTTCAGTGAAGGGCGAACCTAAATACACGGGCGCCAACACCCCATGCCCCACATATAGCCCATAAGAAGTGGCGTCCGATGAATTTTCTCGGAAAAATTAGAATCAACTCCTGGTAGGTTTGTTATCACTTCCTCGAAATCGCAATCTTCTACGCGCTATAGGATGGTTGTCAAAAACTCTGAAAGTTATGCATTGCTGAGGCGATTGTGTTTTGCTGAGCTGATATCGGAATGAAAACAAAACTAAATGGGTCGCGCGTCGCGTTGAATTGAACGATCAAACGACCCTGAAGGGGAAATTCGATCGTAATTGTTAGAAAGTCTCGTTCGAGACGAATAACGTGTAGTAGAGTTCCCTGAACTAGGTTTGGTCACAGCTTTTCATATACTAATTCTAAAAAGGGTCCATAACCCCGGGTACTAACTCTACCCAGCAGCCAAACTGCCGGGTAATATTCCTTGACTCAGCGAGCACCTGTCATAATTTCAGAGTGAAAGATGGGAGGGGGAAGGCGGGTGGGCTTTATTCGTCTCGAAAGAGACTTTCTTATAATAACGATCGAACTTCCCCTTCAGGATCGTTTAATCGTTCAATTATACTTCAAGTCTCGTTCTTCGCGAAAATCATGTAGATGTTTGGATCGTCGGTACGAAAAAAAATGAAACATAAAGGTAAAGAACCAACGCAGATGGAGAAGCAGATAGGTTCAATAGAAAATACAAAATT
>Ga0058701_10006251_pt1 | contig 10024 bp, 6 predicted proteins | sample AgamicOrMae_FD_97039 | JGI IMG/M metagenome (GOLD analysis project Ga0058701, IMG submission 97039) | Agave microbial communities from Guanajuato, Mexico - Or.Ma.e | ecosystem: Host-associated > Plants > Phyllosphere > Phylloplane/Leaf | place: Guanajuato, Mexico | collected 2012-06-04 | reverse complement strand
GACGTACAATATTGTTAACGGCACGATTACTGTATCACATAGTGTTTGAGAGCTACAAGCCATTTGATGGTCAAGGGGGGGGGTCACGACTTTTGTTCCTCACTGTACCATGCAGTCAGCGTCACTTTTTCTCTACGGCCACGAACCAATGCTCGAAAATTTTTATTATGAGCTTGGTTGCAGAAACGCTTTGTTCTTGGCTTTCTTAGATTCCCAATTTATAAAAAGAGTCAAGAATGATTTCAGCAGACCGCAAAATTTTAAACGCTGGTTTAAAAGGGAAGTTTGCTTCGGCAATATACGACTCAGCATACGAAATTTTCCATTAATAAAGCCGTTTTTTTACCAGCTTAGAGAAAGTTTCTAAAATCGATGGGATAATACTAACTGTAATTACCTCAAAGGCACTACTAAATGGACAGAAATAGCTATCGATTTATGGGATCCAAGATCAATAACGACCTCGTCACACCCTATAAAAAATTCTTTTCACTTTGCGAGGGTAGAGACCTATCTCAGCTCAGTAAAATTCTACCCCAGTGGTGGAGCTACACTTTAAGGGTGCTTATAATCCTCCGGCGATACTCTTTCATCGCGCACGTCCAAAGTAACGGCAGCAGCTAGTGCTGGAAAGGCGACTACAACTGGGAAAGGTTCGACTGTCCCTTCCACAAAATACATATAACCAACTGGACTCACTTTATTGCATGACTCGAAATTCAGGCAGAGATTTTTTATTTAAATTGAGATTCGAGTCAACAAATAACAATTTGTTCACCAGGATAATATGTTACGTGATCTTCAACGTTTCCTTCAAAACTCCTCAGAATAAAGCATCCTATCGTTTAGGAGAACAGAAGAAATCGGGGAGCCACTTTCTCCCGAAAAAGGGCGTCCTGCAGGACTATGGCCCAGAAATCTTCGCAGCCTATGGAATGGATTTCCAAATGGATGTGTATGACAACCACTTGATTTACCACTCCCGTTGTTTCCTTCTTCTCTGTCTCTCCCGTGCACATGCACACGACGACGATGAATTCATTCAAACAGGTGTAAACCGTCGTAATCGTTGTAGTAATAAACATCGTTTGGAAAAGCCCTTTCTTTGTTCCATTTCAAAATATTTTATAGCAGGCTTTTCACTTTTAGGGATCATTCGTTTCCTGATTTGCTCAAAAAGGGATGAAAAGGTCCATCGGAACTCAAGGACGAGGCGCACAACTCAAATCGTCGGAAAACAAACAGACAAAATGCACAAAAACGAACTTCATCATCTCTTGAATTATAAATCTTTATTGATCAAATACCTAAGCGAGGTTTACTTATGTTCCGCAGTTCTTTGTGGCATGTGGTCTAAAAAGAAACTCTGAATGGAACATACGGCTTTCATCACACCCGCAGCAGAAATCTCGCAACCAATTCCAACTGGACAATGTGATATGTCTCCGAGCATAATGGCTTAACTGTAGGAAAAATTGATCCCTTTCTTCAGGTGAGTTCTGTCGCTTCTGCTGTAAAACTTTGTACTGGAGCTGTTTAGGCTTTCCCCCTGCAGGGAACGTACACCTGCTGCAACTTGATGATCATTTGCTAGAGTTACACAATTAGTCAGCACGCTCATATTTTCGCTTAACCTTGCAACAAGTTGGAGTTTGGATGAAGACGCGTCACCCAAATGAGGGATGGAGTTTCGCTCTGATTTTAATTACAACTAGATTTCACGAGCGAAATTATGTACAGTGATAGATAAAATTAAACGCGCATTAACCTGCTCGTTCAAGATTTGTTAAAAAGGTAACGCTGTACAAAAGCGAAAGCTTTTGTTTTGAGCTTTTATAGTGGTAATATGGAGGGTAAAAATTTTCACTGTTTGGAACTTCATTCGAAAGTCAAGCGCAGCCAGACACAACGCACCTAATTTAACTTTAACCTAGTCAACTTAATTAATGTTTCCTAAATGTGATAACGCTTACTTCTCGGTGGCAGTTATCGTAGCAAACTGCGTCAAAACCGGTAACAGATATTGTGACATATTGGGTCATTTAGCATAGCAGGGTATAATTAAAAGGCTCAACCTGATCCAACCTAACCTAGGCGGTACAACGTCATTAATCCTCATACGGAAGTTAGGAAACTAAGAATAGACAACAGACGTGCAAAATTTCACATGGGTACGTTGTAAGCAACCAACGCCATATCCAATAAGGATAATTCATTTCCGTGTGCGTTTACATGAAAGTAAGATATTAATGAAACACCTGTATGGTGTTTAATTTTGATCTTCTATCGTTTTTTCAAGGGACCTACCTCCTCGTTACGTAAAAAAAATAATGAATCACTGACTAAAAATATCTATCTGTTCCACAGTGTAGGCTTGGGTGAACCGGAGAAGTTTACGGACTTGCGCAACCATGTACCGTCGCACACAACAATGAGTCTGAAGAACTTAGAAAAAACTTTGAGAAGGTTTTCTCTGAACACAAAGTTTGTGAAGGCAGGTACAGATGCTAGTTGGCGGGGACTTACAACTGCAGTTCCAGTCTTCCTCTTTGTTCGAAGCTTCAATTAAAAAAATACCTGTCTCTCCACATTTTGTACAGCGTGTTAATAAAACTTGCTAGTCTTGTTGTTTAGACGTGTTTACAATAAAATATCCGGCATTTTTTTTTTCAATTTAAAGCATTGAAAACATTTCAATTCTCATTTTGGAACTGTTATTAAAATTAAGGAGTGGCAGGATTTTAAGACAACAACATTGCCGTAGGAGAATTTTGGCTGAACAACAAGTAACTTTCCTCTGTATTAAATAAGCATAGTAACACCTGGGATTGGTGTGGCTTGGGTCTAGTCCACAAACCACGTGATTACAGTGAGGAAGGGGGTCGAGGAGAGTACTATAGGCCACTTGGGATGAGAAAGGGGATGGGGTCACTTTTTCCTAACGACTTCCAAGTGCAAAGCATCAGTTTCCAAAGCGTTCGTTTTGTGCAAGTGCATGCGCGAGAACTGAGCAACTCTCCTGACCTCTCTTCTGAATTGACACAAAAGTTAAATTCACAGCGTAGCGCTAATTCCGCCTTTTATTCGCACGCAATTTTCAGGGGATTCCGATATCAACGCTCTCCTCACAATGAAACACAGTTAAACGAGGGTAAATATGCGCCCAGTAGATTTATACGCCTAAACGACTTATCGGGCACTAATGCATGCGTTCAGTTCCTGGCCGAAGTTGTACGCTTAACCTCGTGGCATTTTCCCATCGGACGTACACATACATTAAAGCTACCATAAATAATTTCCGCGAAGCGCGCGTGTCCATACACAGATATCCATGATACGATCTTCACGATGGGATAAATGCGGTATTCAAAATACGAAATACCACTGACAGAACAGAGCTGTTTCGTTCGAAAAGAAGCCCAAAAAAATTCATGAACCTATTTATAACATAAGTATTATTAGGTTTCAGAAGTTTGTTGCAGGGAGCTAACCTCTTGGTCACCTTCAAAATGTTATTATATCCCTTGATACACAAATCTGACATGAGTATTTTTTACTAATATAAAAAAAATGCGCCTATCATTTTTTTATTGAATATGATGATTCTTGGAATAGATCTCATTCAAACGCTATCGGTGTCTCATATGTGAATTTTCATCATTACAAAAGATAAGAAGAGGGGAGCAGGCCATTGTGTGAGGAGCGGGGCGAATGGCTTTGCTCAACTCAGCACTTCTGCAGATAAGGCGCATTGTTCTTCAAATCCCAAAACAGCACTCAGCATCGAAAAAAGTCAATTGTTTACAATACAGCGGAAGGTAAGCCGATTACTATCTCTGAACATTTTATGCGGATTTTTCGTAGGCGTCAGAACAACATTTTTCGCACAATCGTCAATCGTGGGGTTCAACAAAAGGGAATCAATCATGATGTTCTACAGTGAATTTTATGCTTAAAATAGGTTCACGCCACGTACTGATTTCAAACTGATATATTCATGATTACAATAGTTCCTGCGGGTTTCCTACAATTTATTTGAGAAATCTCACATAATGGTATGATTTCTTATGTTTCTTTTTGTTATCAAATTATGGCCTTTCGAAAATTGTACCTAAAATAAACATTCATGCATTTATTAGTGTAAGTTTCGCTTCCTCTACATTTAAAAAAGCCTTGCAAAAAAGGTCAAATCTTGTTAATGTTTTCCATAACTGGAAGTTGCTTGAGCTGCAAGACCGATTTTAAATAAGATGTGTGTTTGTGGATTACGTAATGACACTCGTGGTAACCACTCTGGATAAGACGTGTTTGTACCAGTCTCTATTTATTTAGTATAAATCCTTTAATCAGATTATCTGCATGACGAACACTAAAAAAGTTAAGAACCGACGTCTGTCGCTTAATTTGTCAATTTTAAATGGACAAAAAGAGGAGTCAGTTTGCGGCCAGGAGGCTGGAGAGAGAGGCGTAAATTTTATATTCACCTTTTTGACACGATAAATTGTCGAAATGAGCAATGGACGGCGTTAAACATCGTTTTTAATTCCCCATTAACCATTCCCATTGTCAAATGTTAAAAATTCAACACAAAAAAATGACTCAAAACTTGAAAATAAAAAAGCAAGAAGTACCGTTAGTATTTTTCCAATATTTTTGGCCAAAACGTTCTTGAGAGATCTTTATGTTTTGACGACTGGATCTGATTGAGAGAATTTAAAAAAAAGGTTAAAACTTATGTCTGTTACTCAACTTGTAGATTTCAACGGACGGGGAGAGGTGGTATTTCACGGCGGGGATGTTGGAAGGGAAGGTGTAACAATGCTCTTTTACGAGAGGGCAGGCCGCGAATCAGCGATCATATTTGAGGGTCTTCGGTTCACACAAAAACAAAATTTCAACGAACAACGCAAACAAAGAAGAAGGATATTGAAAATAGTGGCAAAAAGTGACAACATTTACGGAAAATAGCCAATTAGGGACACATTGTTTTACGGGACAAAGAGGGATAAACGTGACTCACCGGTATCCCTGCTCTTCCAGCAAACAATAATTTTGTCCAACTCCTCTTCAACCAGCCGCACAAATGAGTATCGGTCGTGTACTTACTTCGCCCTTTAGTTTCTAAAAATTGCAAACGTCTAAGCTGAATACTTCATTATATGATGAAAAGTGACCGAGGGAATCCCCCCCACATAAAAAAATTATGTGTGTATTTAAAAACAGTGAATTGGCCTGAATTTGACAGCCTGATAAGGACAATAGTCCTTCGAGGCTATTGTTTGATTTGCTCTTGTATGAAGGAATCGTCTGATAAAAAAATAAATAAATAAAATAATTGATCGTAGAAAGCTTCTGCTTCATCCTGCACTACACATCAATAAAACATCTTCCAGGATTTTTTTCCTTTTTTTGCTTTTTCTTTATTTTCTTAGAAAAGACTGGCCGTGAACACTGGCGTTCAGACAAATGATTCCAGAGTCGTAGTATGGTATTTCCGGTTTATCAAAAAACGGTAATGTTATGTGTTTCTTCTTCGTGTTTGCATCGTACTCCTCACCAATATCCCATATATTTTCTTTATTCCTGTTTTGTCACACATAAGCTGAAAGCTAGGCATACTCAGCATGTGTAGAACACCTTTGATCAAATTCAGTACCCAATGGGCTAATGACAGCCTCTTTGGGGATTATCAACTGTACCCCATGACTATCCGGGATATTTTAAGTGAGCAGATGAAGTAAAAAGTATTTAGTTTTTAACAACGAACAGCAGTACTCGTAATTAAAAGTTAGGGTGAAACTTTGTTCCGCGAATGCGCCAGTAAAGTAGAAATGAATAGTTCAGTAAAAGTAGGTTTCCCTTTACTTACAGTTTGGGAGGTGGCCCCGTCCAGCGCCGTCAGTTTTTTTCATGACTTCTCATCTCCATGCCACCCTGAAACACAAAAAAGTTTACCTTTATCAACTTGTTCCGTCGTTTCAACTCGTGTGATGCCTCGCGGCGGATATTCATAATAAACAGCTTCTGCGCAAACCCACGAATCTTTCTTTCGTTTTTTTTCAATTAAAATTTCTGTGATGCTTCCGCAGAGATAACTAATGACGCAATTCCTATTCATACTTCACGGTCGAGATGGATGGTATACTTTAAGGGGGATCGAATTTTACTATACATGCCTTGCGGCAGAGTCCTCTAGCACCATCTAGTGGTCCAACCTGGAAGCTCAAAGGACGGCCAAACCAGCTTACGGTTGAGACCAGCTGATACGTATCCTATTAGGTTCAGGTAGTGCGTAGGAGTATTACTTTGTAAAACGGCAGTGAAAAAAAAAACAGGGATGATTCTTTTAAAAATGGCCAACCCATTTATTGATTAGTTCGTAGTTCCAACAAAGAGTAACGTATTTCCCGAAGATTTTTCCTTTTCTTTTTCGAGCTAAACTGAAAGTTTCAGCTGTGGGTGACTATTTTCTCTACATAATTATTCGCAACATTATGTAAGCATGCTATCCAATGGATCGGTATAGAAACGTCGTAGAGTAACACTCCGGATCCTTTTTTTTAAAGAAATAATTCTGAAGTCCTGAAAACCATTTCCGATACTCCTACCCTTCAAGAGACTCATTCCCGAATCTAAAATGAAATATGGAGAGTAGTTATTTTACTAAACAGTTGAGGTCGTCTGAGATTTGAAATTAAGAGTGGATGTAATCCAGTTTATGCGCAATCAATGTGTGCGCAAAACTTTTGCTGCCCAGGTGAACTGAGAGGGGCTTAACTCCATCAAACGCAGCATGCGAAGCCGAAATTAAGTCAACAGCCATCCCCTCGTTCCCAGCAAGAGTGCCAGTGTCCATCAAGGGGGTGATTCATCACACCACACGTTCTATGCACACCTACAATGAAACGTAACTCACAATCACAGCAGAACATCACCGGCAGTATTACGCCGCAGCTTCCAAGTCTAACGGTACGCTCTCAAACTGACAAAGAATGTTCAAAAGCCGATCTGATGTTGAGTTGTTGTAAGTCGTGGACCAAATTTATTTTCATCTTACGTAATGTAAACGTCAATTTAATGAATGGCAACCAAGGTGGAATAACAAGAGTGAGAACTTGCTACAATTCCAATACACAGTAAACAAATAAGATATCGATTTCTACAATCCCTCAATTGATGATTCCAACGCACTTCGCATATGAGCCGAATGGATCGACAAAGTAAGCAGTAAGAGAGTCGGCCGAGTACTAAGCTAATTAGGTCCAGGGTGATGAGACGCGTTCTCTGTTTGCAAACTTTTTGCGGCGATCGGTTTTCCGCAACAGGTGACCGCAAAGGATTGTGAATCGCGGAACGTCCAAAGTTGGCCAAGCGGACGTCCTCAGGGAAATTCGCAAGATGAACAGCAATCATCAAGGAAACCGCCGTGGAGGGCCGTGAAGTGTACGTGCCGGCAAAACTTCGCGCTACTAAGGTTGCAACAGCTAACAGGAAATTCACGACAATCTAGAGCAACTAACAAGCAAGCCGGCATGCATTCACCCGTATCCCTGCTCAATATTTTTTATTTTATTTTTTTAACCGTATGCTTTCGTGTATCGTTAAGAAATAAGTTATATTTTATTGTCGAGCTTTACTTTCGTACATGCGACACAAACAGAGAGGCTTTATAAATAATGTTCTCAAATGAATGTCACAGACGGCTTGAAACTAGTGTATTTAAGCTTGAAGTAGAACCCAGTGGTGTAGGTAAAGACAGCGCAGATGGATGCGTTTGCGCATGCTGTAACTGTTGCTAGTAAAGGAACCTATCTGGTCAGCTCGACCACTTCGTCCAGGCTCGGTCGGTTGGATTAAAGAGATCAACAACTTTGCACAAAGATGCTTTTCCGAGACATGCTTCGCTTGACACCTGGATGAACCCAGCAATGAATCGCCGGACACAGGGTTACAACAGCACTCCAGCCCCAGTAAACATAAATGTTTGCTCGCCGCAACAAATTTGTAAAACTTTTATTACCAATACCACTACATCCTTGTCAGCATCATGGAAGGTCGTCTCTTCAGAAGAAACCGTTTTGCATTTAGGCAACTTGTATGTTGAAATTGCCACCCACGACCAATTATCAGGCGACTTAACGAGACCATGTGTAGATATCTCTGTCGTAATCCATCTCTGAGCCATAGGCTATCTTCGGACGTGACGCTGCGACGGTGGAGAGGTGAGAGCGAATAACACTGACACAGGCTACGCACCCATCATAACTGGACTAATTCAGTTCCCTTCGTTTGACACGGAGCCGAGCCTCCAGTCGATGCGTGCCCGAAAGACGATGTACGGCCATCCGACCAAAATACATGCCGCACGTGTCATCCCTTGAACTCCAACATTACGCTTCACAGCAACCTGCTTCACTCCGCTCGCAAATCTTTTCAAAGGCGAGCAAACATGGTCATCGACCAATCCTCCTGTGAAATGATGACGCGTAAACGCGCGTCTCGCAATGGTGTCAAAAAAATTTCCACCAGGGTCGTAATTAGTATGCAACGAACCTTTAGAGAGTAGATCTTTGGGAGAGTTAGGTTCAGTGCACCCACGCAAAACAGCGTAGCACTTCGACTGCAAGGCCAGTAAGGTTGACAATGTGGATTTAGAGTCTTCATGTCACGATATTGAGTAAAAGCCATTAAAATGTCTCGATGAAAATAAAGTACCTGATGAAATGAATGATCTCCACTGATTTCAGTGTTGGAAACAATGCAGGCTGCGTTCACTGTCCATAAGTTTATTTGAAAGATACACGCCTGAAATGAATAGTTCTCTTTTTTCCTTCGTGAATAAGTTAATCTATCGTTGAAGCGTAACATCGCATAGTCTAGAGACAAACAATCATCAAGTAATTGGGTCGCTCGGGGAATAGGGTATTTCGGCCGGATTGCTAGAATTGACGACTGAGAATTTCTACCACAACAAACAGTCGCTATCTCGGTGAGTTTGCTGTCTTATTGTTAGCTTTAACAGGGGGCAGCTACGTAAATAGGACTTCCACCGTCTTTAATCTAGCGGTCGTGATGAATTTAGTTCAGGTACACACCGTCGATGGCGGTACTTCGTTGTTGTTAACTGAATCGGTGCTAACCGACAAGTCTCTTAATACATTTTCAAAAAATACGTAGTTTCTTCGACTAGGACAATTTTTAAAATCTTCGTGGGATCTTATTCAAGAAAATCCTGGTAAGTTGTTACATATGTCTTTGGTGGCAGAGATTGGTTCAAAATTTTACGTGAAAAAAAATTGGCGGCTTGACTCGTTTCAATTAAGGGTACCGGTAAGCTTTAGCAAACTGTCGCCAATACCGTTTGTGTTTTCACTAGCTCAGGCAAACGCCACGTATCTCTAGTTTGACGTTTCTTTAAGGTTGAAAATTGAAGATTTCTCCGATATCAAAACATGTTTAAACATAAAAAACAATACAATAGAAAATGTCGAAGTTCACAAACATATACAGAAAAAAGCACATATATTCCACGATGGCGTTGGTTTGTTTGGTCGAAATTCCTGGTACCCATACGAACCATGTGAAAGAAACGCCTTGTTTCCCGCTGTCGTGTCACTGCAAATAACTGGTTGGCCTGTTTTTATGCGCCCTCAAGAAAATGTCCTCCGTTCCTTCTCTGGCGTTCAGTCTGGAGAAACGAAAACCCTCTGCTGTCTCGTCAGAAGAAAGTGAATTGAAGTCCAGATCCACTAAAGAAATAATCTGTACCGTAAAGAGACCTCTCCACAGTTTGCACTTAATTTTTCATCGAAGTCGACTGCACATGTCACCCTCTCCAGGGAGCGAGGTGCCCTCGATGCTACCAAGTAATAAGAATAATTACGAGATAATTCAACTCTATACAAATCGCTGGGTGCGTGCATAAAGATCCTCTCTCGGCGAAAAGCGATAAACGATCGTAACTCGGCGACGCGCCATAAGAGATCTTCCCTCGGAGCGCGCGCGTAAAAGATCCTCTCTCGTT
>Ga0058701_10006250_pt1 | contig 10024 bp, 7 predicted proteins | sample AgamicOrMae_FD_97039 | JGI IMG/M metagenome (GOLD analysis project Ga0058701, IMG submission 97039) | Agave microbial communities from Guanajuato, Mexico - Or.Ma.e | ecosystem: Host-associated > Plants > Phyllosphere > Phylloplane/Leaf | place: Guanajuato, Mexico | collected 2012-06-04 | reverse complement strand
GAAAAAGACTAAGATAAAGCTGAAAACAGCATATTTCTGTCATATAACTAAAAATACACTATACTAGATTCTAACTTCGTTAAATTTTCGTTTTTTTTCCATAAATGGTTTTTTCCTGAGGCTTCGGAAAAAAACGGAAGAAAACCGTTTTTTTCCGCGGTTTTTTTCCGGTTTTTTTTTCGAACTGCCAACACTAACTCCAAGATAAAGTTCGTGTCTCGAATTTTCTCGTTATCGTGAAATTGTGACTTCAATTTGTCTGAATCAGAAATTTTTTATTTTCACGTTTTTTCGTGGCATTTTTGTGCCCTGGTCGTTCCTCCAATTTACTACTTGTCTTGTTCTCTGACGAAAATAAATTAAATCCTCGTTTAAAAGCACTCGTGTGCGAAAACGTGAGGTCCCTGCTAAACATGGGATGGAAGTTGCTAAGGAAACTGATGTTGGATAGCTTTTTCCCTCGATACTAACAAACGTGATCTCTAAGAAAAGTCATCTATCGGGCTATTTCCGTGGAGGTGACACCCGCGCGGTGTGTTGGTTCCCTCGTTCCCCCGGAGGCAGGCGAAGCGCCAGCCCTGGCGCCCAGAGGCCACCTTCCTAAATGGCGCCAGAACTCCACCCGTTGGTTGGCTCTAGCCCTCTTCTAACGACGTTCATTAGCCGCGTGCTGATGTCCGAATCACCGCCCAGCCAGAGTGAGCTAGAGTTGAAAACCGCTCTTCACAGCAGCGCCTGAAAAAGCTTCCTCGAGAGATGCCAACGAAAAAAAGGACCACAATCACTCAATTCGATGCCCGGAGCATTTCCGGTCTATACTAGTTGGATAGGTTACGATATATTTGCACCACCTACAAAATGGTACTATCGAGATTAAAAAAGAAAAAAAAAGATAAAAAAATGCTTTTATGCGACGGATGTGACATACTGAGTTTTAGAGGTTTCTTTTGTGTTCTTGAAGGTTCAACTGATCTTTTTCGCTGGACTAGAGGAACGAAGCTCAGGGTGTCCTACCCCCCATAAATCAATCTACCCTATTGTTCCCTGCCGGAACGAGGGTGGAGCGGGCATGCGGCACCTAATTCTGAATGACTTTAACTCAGGGAAAAATGGGGGAAGTCTTGAGGTAAATTTTTTTGAGAGACTGATATTTTATCAAATATTAGGGCCGTTCGTCGTGGATTAATAGGAGCCCTTTAGGCCTCCACATCGCAAGCTTCCAGCTGATTCTTTTGGTTGGTATTTGGGTAATTCCGCCCCAAAACAGCCACGAATGGGACCTGACCCTCTCAGACTTCGATGTAACTCGCTCAGGCTGTTTGCCCTAAGTAGTAAAGACGCAATGGAAATTAGTTTTGAAAAATGAAAATTTCCCTATGTATTATGGGGATTTGAATTTTTCGACATTTTCAAACCTTGTACCTGGTTTTCAGCGAATATCTTAAGAACGAGTTGAGATGAATACTTATACATTACAGGTACGTTCATTATAAAGAGGAGATTCCATGGAACAATTTCGGCATACTTATTTCAAAAAGTTTCAAAAAATATATTTTTTTGGAAAAAGTCAACATTTTGAAAATTGTATGAATCTAAAACTGCATTTTTTAATTTCCTGATTTTTTTCCCAGCATAGTCTAGGGTGTTGCTGGAAAGCTCAGAAATTTTGGCGAGTTTTTTTCGATTTAAGGAAGGAAAACAAATCAAAATTTTAATGGTTTGGTGTTTTTTATGGTCAAAAACACGTTTTGACAGCCTGTCAGTCACTTTGGTTGCTTCTATCGTAGTTACGCCATGAAAATGGAAAGGGCTTATAATAAAAGTTTGCGTAGATGGTTTTCTCGTGCTGCTCACGATCTCTAGGGCGTTGCGCTAACATCACAAAAATTAGCACCTCAAAATTATCGTATAGTACCAAAATAAAGAGGAACCCGCAAATAAATGTTGAGGGTTTCGTGAAAAACACCGGATACAAGCGGTTATTTAATGTATCCAACTACTCGCATACATCGAATTAAAGCTGTCAAGCAGAAAGCGTTATCTGAGGACTACATTGGCAATACCCGTCCTCATTCGGAAGTGTTTTATGTAGAACCAGTTTACATTAGCATTATTTTGCTCATAAGTTTTGATCGATCGATTCGGGTGGGAAGGTAACTTTAGAAGTTAAATCTTCGAAGGATGGCACTTTTTTACAAAACTACTTTCCGATCGTAATAAAACTATTTCCAGTCCGTGAGTTAGATCATATGAGTGGTATGTTTCTTCAGGGAGTTGCTATTGACAAATCATTTCATCCCACTTCATAAATAGATTCGTTAGGATACGTGAAAACTGCATCTAAGAAACCTAGACGAAAATTCTCCCTCAGATAATCGGCGCGTTGCAGAAATTCTCTCCAAACTACTGAAAAGAGCGTAGCTTATGATGAAAATAATAATGACACTATCAAAAACACTGCTGGTTCCAAATACAGTTAGGTGTCTATTGACGTGTTGCAATGACTGTCATAGTCAAATATAGGCCTCACACAAGATTTTTGTTTCTGCGGTAAACTAAGTCACATGTTCCGTTACGTCAGGTCCGTAAGCTTTGTAAGCACTCTACTTCAACCGCAATTCGGAAAAATACGTTTGACCCATGTTTGAATATTGCTAAAGTAAATATATTTGTTTCCTTACCTTAAATAAATCGAAAGATGACCCCTTAATCCATAATTTAGGTTGCAGTTATAACAGCACGCTGAGATTTGAACAACACCATTACGTCAAATGAACAGGACGACCCGCATTTGCGCGCGCGACATCAAAATATGTTTTGAAAAGTTCGCACGACAGCGCGCGAGTCGAACTCCAAGGAAGGCCATCTAGCAGTTGACGTTTGGAGCAATCTAGCGAGCCCAGGGTAGGCAAGCCCGCGACACGGTTGTGCATATATCGTGTACATCCTGTACACGAACATTCGCGTATAGGCCGTCGGATTTTTCGTCGCGCAACAAGCCGTTCAGGAAATGTATAGAGGGTTGTGTAAAATCATATTGAGCCGTTGGTGCTCGATTGAGATGATCACTGGGTGATGAAATACGACAAAGTGATTGCTAAACGTTTCGTAGATTGGTTTTATTGGTTTACGTAACAATTTGAATAGTGAACAGGTACGTATATAAGCTAAATACGCGAATTCCCCACAACTTTTCGCCCGTAGTTCCCTCGTTTCAGCCTGTCTTCTTTCCTCTGTATTAATACTTAACGTAATCTCTCATAACTCAGAGCTTTTGTTTGTTACTTTTATTTTCTCTTGTTAGGGACGAATTGGGGACGGTCTGTTTCGATTGCGTTTGTTATGATTTTGTAAACCCATTTTACCGTTCCAATGATATAAACAAGGTAAATTGACTAAAGCTCCTCAAATGGAACACCAGGAATAGCAATGAGAGAGGATGGACAAGTTATTTACATCATTCCACGACAATCACCAGAGCTGGAATCATTGGCTGAACGACCACTTGGTCGTCCATAAGCAAAGTCAAAAACTGTACTCTTGGGGAACCCATGCGCTCTATTCCCGCCGAAGATGGCTGAAAGGCGCACTCCGCAAGTTTGTTAGTTACTCCTGCTTAAAGCAAGGCATTTTATTTTATTTTTTTAATGCGGTGAATAATTTTAAAAGATAAGTTTCAAGTGTGTCTTAGTTCTTTCAACATCACGGAACCTCGAATACCGTAATCCATTTCATCGATCATCTATGGTCAACTTACGACGCCCACCCTCCCAGTAACTTTGTCGTTTTAAAATGACCCTTCATTGGGTTATCTTTAGCTAAACATCCCTCATGATTTTTTTGGCAACTCTTTTTGTCATCAAGTTAAAGAGTCGCCTAACCTGTGATACAAGCTCTTCCAAATTTTATAAAACCCTGTTAAGGAAGCCTTCAGTAAGGAAAAAAATGTTTTGTTAAATGTTTTAATCAATTATCAGCATTAGAAGACTCAAAAAAGTTACCAGAGACGCTAAGACTATCCATTATTATTTTCTAACGTTAAAGTAACACTGGTATACCTTAATGCGTTCCGGTTCTTCACGTAGCAAAAATATTAAAAAAATGCTTATAAAGAAACCGAGTAAAGAACATGAATATTTTACTGAAACTCACCTCACATAAAAAGGCTACAAGTTCTTTTGAAAAGATACCTTGAACGGTTTATTGACTTCCTAGCGCAAGTTGTCGAGTGGTTTCGTTAAATCAAAACGAGGGACAGCGCCACATCAAAACGGGCCCAACCAACCTCATCCCTAACGAGAAAAAAATAAAGTAACATATAAAACCTGACTGTTATAAGAGAGTACGTTAGTATTAATATAACGGAAAAGAGACAGGCTGAAACGAAAAAAATACGGGTGAAATGTGTGAAACTAACGTTATTAGTTAAACCTAAATACTTATTTACTATTTTAGGTGTTCTGTAAACTAATAAAACCAGTCTACAAAACATTTGGCATTCACGTTGTCTAATTTGAGGACCAAATGACCATCATAACAATCGAGCACCATTGGCTCAATGTGATAGGCAACCCTTAGAGACTGTAGTGCAACAGAGAGTGGCCAACTTTGACAGTTCTTTTGGATTCCGCAGATCTGATTGTTTAGGATCTGGCTTTTGCCTGTTCTGATAGGTTGGGATCCAAAACATGGTGTGGTCACGTGGTACACTTGGCCACTCTCTAGTTGCAGACTCTCTGGCAAATCACCTTACCTATGTACTCCTGCATGCCTTGTTGCGCGACAAAAAAATCCGACGGCTTACGCTACTCACTCATCCCTACTCTGTAACTTGAATGGGCGTTTTATATGTTTTTTTCTTTTTCTATTTTATTCTGATCAAATTTTTCAATAAACAATGATATTTACATACGACCACGCAGGTTAGGTTTGGTGCTCCGCGCCTCACTTCACTATCGCTGTGTTGTTGTCCAGGCTGATGCCGTTTACGCCTCAGCGGCAAAACTGCAGCATAGAAATGCCGCAAGTACATTGGCGAGCATTGTTTGGAATGCGTGAGCTTTCAGTAATCACTTTCAAGAGGTACTTTTATATATCTGAGCCTGGATCCACTGTCACTTGTCCGCTCGGCTTGGTAACTGAGGGTTTGTCACAAGAAGGGCGAAATTCACCTCCAAAGAATACCTTCTTGAGTGGTCTTAGCCTTCACTGTTCTGGTCTACGCCTCGATCGATCAGCTTTTGGTTTTAGTGATTTTCTAGGGTGCAGAAAAGCAGAGGTTACTGCATGTTCAGAGCACTGCGGGGCTAATCAATTGAGCCATCAGTTTTGTCTGTCTTTCCGTCCACAGTACAATCTTTATGATACAAAGCATGAATTACTACGAAATTTTCGATGATCTCGTTTAAATCTGATGCCTTTAAGGTCAAACAATTTAAATAGAATGATCATCGAATTTTTGTTAGATGAAAATTGGCCCCAGGTCAGTTTGCGTTTAGGTTATTCGGAGATTTATACGGCATTGTAGCGTGGTGATGGAGTAGTAACGGACAAATTGATAAACGGATGGCTTATGAAATGCAAGGCGCTCTACGCTTACCGCGTTACCCATCTGGTGAACATAAACATAAGTCGATACCGCGTGGGCATGCAGATCGCAAATTCAACGCAAGCTGCACCTGCACCTTTGGATCACTCAAAGAACCACAATACTAATCGATCGAACCAGGGATCAGATCGGTTGAGAATCATCTTCACTCGCAACGGGTCCCTACAAAACACCGACAAAGTGACACGAGTTTGTTACATAGACTTTTGCAAGTCTGTTACACCTGTTTGGTGCATCGACGAGCTCCAAGTTATCGTACTGATTGCGCAATCCCATTTCACCTTTTAGTCGATCCCAACTTTTCCACTTTTGTGTATTACTTTTGCTCCAAATGATATGCACCTGTTGTCCAACTTTAGTGGAACACATGGAAACATCCCCTCCGTGTATTGGGAAAAATTATTCTCGGCACAGAAATGAAAGAGGTTTGCTTACTAAACGTAACGACACCATCATCGGCGGGCTAAGTTAAGGTATGGATGAGCAAAACTGCGGTTGGAGAGAAAATCTACATCCACTTTGTTGTGTCGATCCATTTTCCAAATCCCCTGTAGGGACGGAAATTGCACCGGGTGATATGAACACAGTTCATATTACAGCTCTCAACGAGCCCTTTGCATTGATATGGTTGTTAATAGATTTATTTCCAAAAAAAAAATAATTTTAAAAAATGCGCTCTCTCCGTTTCACCTTTGTACCCAAAACAGGCGTGGAACTATCTAAAATAGAGGATAGTTTTTACTTTAAAGATTCCGTCTAACGTAAGCTACACGTAGGCATGTGAGGAGGATGGACACGTGCCCTTCTTTAAGGACAAGCTCCTCGATCCGTGTTTTTGTCAATCTGGCTGTGCTCGTGCTCCTTACTCCCGTTCGATGTGTTTTCGAAACAAGGAGCTAGTGTTGAAGTCCCTCCCACAGCACTAACGAGATAAGACCAGTTTGAACAGAGTTCTTCACGTTACATTGACAGAGACGGTGGGCAATGTGGACGGAAGTCGCCATACCCCACCTCGACAATGAAAGGCCGTCAAGAGAGTAGAGCAAATCCTCAGAAGCTAAGGAACAATTCTCTTCTACCGAATTCACAATTGTTAAGCGTAAAATGCTTCTTCAGCAAGAATTTGTTTGTTTAATATACATACTTTCAAAATTCGTATTTTTGAGCTAGTGTTTATCGTTCTTTGAAACCAATGCGTTGTCGTCATTCAACATGTTACATACAAATTATTTAGGGGTGGCTCTTAAAGTTTTTTGGCAACACGAGAAAAAAAGACATAAAAAAATACCGGTATTGGAGCATGGGGTTGTAATGATTTTGGCATTGGTGGGATAATCGCTTTAAAAGCCCACGTCAAAAGGCAACTTTCGTAAAAAAAATACATAAATGTTGAAAAGCAACTTACGGTCACGTGTTCTTATATATTTTTGAAAGTGAACTTGTTTTTTTTTTGTCAAGCGTTTTTTTTTGTCAAAATATGACCTGGTATTCAACTTAGACTAGTATTATCAGACAGAAAATATGTAACACACTTTCGGAAGCAGGCTAAGTATGATACCAGCTCGCTGTGAATCTGCAGTGCCATGGTAAAACAGGAAGTTTTCTTGAACAGTATGGATGCCTCCCACCACCTTCGCCCCAATCACCAGGAAACTGGGCACTGTTTTTTTGGAACCACGACAAAATCCTCAAAAGAATAATATATCCTTTCTCATTCAAAAAATGTGCTTTGCCGATTTTGTGGGAGAGATAAAGTTAATTAAGTTGATGTAACTGTCTTCTTGCGAAGGCAATGCGGCCGAAGTTGGGTGGGGGGGGGCTGCCAATAGTCGAATTCTTTCGAGACTCGACTCCCAGCTCCCTCCCGAGATTGCTCCCTGGTTTCGACGTCTCGTCTTGCGTTTCCTCTTTCCTCCTCCTCTACGCATTTAATTACAATCCGCCCGCAGCATGAATTATTCGTTAGGTGTCACCGTTCAAGTAACACTTGTTATCGATGTCGTTATCGGAAAGAGCCTAATTTTTAATCTTTTGAAATAGTACACGTAATCAGACTTTTGCTGAAATCTCACTTTTGCTTGATGATAAACCAGTATAATTGAGAGGTCAGCAGCTTAGAGCTTAACAATGACATGAAATGTTTTACAATTTCTATGGTGATTTCTTCGCAGTTATCAAAATTTAACCGTAAGTCCTATTTTGCTTCCGAAATAGCAAACTTACTTGAAACAGTAACGGCATTTTAGAAGGGAAAAAGAAAAGGAAAGCGAAAATCACTTTTGTCAAAAAGAAATGCCGTATTTGAGAGAAGAGTTCAAAGAGTATTTACGACGTGGGAGAGGTTATTAACATATCTGGCAGCAAATTTTTTGGAAGTTTCTACACGAATAGGTACTTTTAAAACTGAAGAAAAGGTTTGCGATGTGTTCCATAAGACGACTAAAAGACAATCTCAAGCCATATATGAGAAGGTGGACGGTTTTGATTGTTGATAGGTACGCTCTCCTTAAAGTACTCTTGATGTTTTTGCTCTCAGATTTGTCTCTTCAAACTCACTTATTACGGATAGGGTCATTGTTATTCCTTGCACTCTCCTTCCATACGCTAAAACCTTCAGTGACCAAAAAATCGTACCTCAAATAATCTTTACGCAGACAGTGTTTGTGTAGTATGAAGGTTGCATCATCTTTCCTAAAGCTGAACATGGGAAAAGCAATCCTGGGTTTTGGAAGAACATTTGCCTTGATTGGAAAATGTGGCAGAGTGGGGACGGCATGCATAATGGTTGGACATATGAATTGTTTTTTAAACGGAATACTACTATCCAATCCAGGAATTGCCCTGTTGTGGTCCATCCATGCTTCGAATGAGTTCAAGAACAATACATACCCAACGAACAAAATGCTTAAAAATAAAGATGTCTTTGTGTATGGATTTTGAATTTTTCAAAACCCTAACACAAGTTGGTTAAATACCAATAAAAAAAAGTAGAGAGGAAAAAAATGAATTCAAAGATTGCATATGTAAATATCCAATAATTGAAAATGCCTAGGAAAAACGCAAAGTCCCTTGATGTTAATTGAAATTTACAATGTTAACACAAAAAAATGCAAAGAAAGAAACTCATACGTAGACTGTAAAAGTTCATCCAGAATCATTTTGTAATTGCGTGATGTACATGTAGAATGGTAGTTCAAAGTAAACTTAGAAGGTGGATTTCTGAACTGCCGAGCCAAGCGAAGCAAGACGCAAACCACGAGACCTAAACCAACGTAGGTAATCTAATTCTAACATGAACCACGTGTTTGTCACCTTCCATATTTACTGTTAAAAAATTACCTCTGTCCACTGATATTTCCCCCTGATCGGCGAATACTGAAATCTGAGGCCAAGCGTCATACCAGTCACGTATTTCACGTATAATTAGCGTAAATATTAAAATTTGTAGCCGGTTCTAAGTTGACTCAATGGAAATAGAGGATCATCCCTCTGACGAATATTCTGTCATGGGCCAATCAAACGGCTGCACAGCTAGTGACGATGAAGTGGGCAAACAATGTTATATTGGTGGTGTGTTTGATGCTTTCGCCTGATTAGGCTGCTCGGTGCTAGAATGGGATGGGATCGAGGGCCACCGAGAAGCCGAATAGGGCCTCTTAATAATCGCGGGGGAGAGGAAAGGGTCTCTGTTAAAAAGGTGAGAACCAGCGCTCTAATAAGAGAGCGGCATCTCCCTGTTAAAATAAACGGAGCTCTTGGACTTCATTACTGAGTGCTGATTTCGCAAACGAGATTTAATTAAATTGACTTACTTTTGACGGTGTTTATCTGGGTGCACATTCACTTAACCTTATGAAACAGAGAAAAAAAAAGCTGTATTATCTTTTGGAGGGTATCGGGTTGTTTACTGGTATTTTTCGTTTTGTCGACGCGACGTTTTCTTTTTGAATGACTCTGTTTCGTTATTGTTTTCATATTTGTAGTTAACTTTATTTAGATCTAAAGAGTTAAGATTATAGGGACTTCCTTTAAAAAAGAAAAAAACGGGCCTGAAGCAGACCAATACTACGTCATGCCCCATGGCAGTCCTTTCCGGCCATTTTTCGGAAGGTTGCGCTCCTTTTCACGAATACAAGGATGAAAAAACACGCGCGAAACTATAAGAAAATATGATTTTTGGGGATTATCCTACTTTAGGACATTTATTCCATTTTGGGAGTAGGACTAAGTAATTTCAAAACACCAAGATATTTTTTTTTGCGTACGGTATACAAGGATGGCAAACAAAAATAAAAAAAAACGAAAAACTAATACCATTTGGCGTTTAGGGAATGTTCTACTTTTGGACATCTGTACCATTTCGGGGAAAGCACACCAAGGTATGGAACAAAACGTAGCGGTAACACCTCTGTGAAT
>Ga0058701_10006249_pt1 | contig 10024 bp, 2 predicted proteins | sample AgamicOrMae_FD_97039 | JGI IMG/M metagenome (GOLD analysis project Ga0058701, IMG submission 97039) | Agave microbial communities from Guanajuato, Mexico - Or.Ma.e | ecosystem: Host-associated > Plants > Phyllosphere > Phylloplane/Leaf | place: Guanajuato, Mexico | collected 2012-06-04 | reverse complement strand
AGTCGATACGGAGAGCTTTTAGTGTTTACGCGCCAACAACACTTGAGGAGCTTAATCACGTCAGAACAAATAATGGGTACCTACTATGGTGCACTATGTTAACATGACTTTAATTACCCGTTTCTCGCTTCTCGACGCGCCGCATTTATTCAAATTCGAGAAAACGATTTAAACGCCACCATTTATCTGGAATTGTACTACTTTCCAGGAAACGTAAATCTTATACAGGAACAAGACGAGTTGAGTCGTACTTCGGCTAAAAGTGTTATACTTGATACAGGTTTCCACATTTTGTAGTAGTGCATCACACAGGTGGAAGTGCTGAGTGCTCTTAGGAACAGGAAGTGCATACATCAGGACGGCACTTCTTTTGGATGCCGGAGCAGTGCTCGGATTAACGTGCACCTCATTAGTGATACTGGATTAATTTCATATGTTGTTTTCCCTCTTTTCCCTATTTCAAATACAGTTCAATTGACTATTTCCAAACCATTCTTCATTTAACCACTTTATTTTTTCCCAAGAGTTATTGATTATGGCATTTTTTTTAAAGCGGTTTTATTATGCCAATGTTTTCTTCAGCTTAAAATATTATGATTTATTGGTTAATTGATTTTTATTTGTTCATTTTACTTGAGTGAGGTTTTAGCATCGTCATTTTTTAGTGGGTGTTTAACTCCAGGTTGCTACAACTATACGCTAAAGGTTTGAATGCGACAGGGAATTTTTATCAAAATTGATTTGTAGCAAGAAAATGCTTTTGGCCGAAATAAGGTATAAGTGCTAGAGTCACACCATTTATTTTCTCTGTTTAGTGATGTTAGACTCTGTAGGTTTCATAAATAAATCCCGTCTACCGTAGACGTTTGAGTTGAAGAATAACCATTCTCGACCTTGTGTATAAAAATATATTTAAAAAATAAAGAAATAAACTCGTCTTGGTCGATGCTTGCAACTTGGCAAAGACTTTGTTTTCCATTTCTCGCCTTCCGAAGAAGAGTTGCACGATCTCCAGGGTCTTTTTAACAATGTGTACTTGTCCAAATCCGCGTGAAAGAACATGCGAAATGACTTTCCAAGTCGTTCGAGTGTACTTTAGCGGAGGTTGGCTAACTTGTATGTTTCATGGGCGGGCCATTTGATTCGGGGTCGTGGCGTGGATCAGCACTGACCAGGTCCTTGGATAGCCGTTCTGCCCTTTCCGAACACATATTCATTCAATAGCCTATTGTCTACAACTTCGGGTTTGATTTTCCAACATCCCAGTCTTCGTTTATTACAGTAATTCTGCTAGTACATGTAATTTCTCATTTGAAAATGAACTTATTGCGTTAATCCAAAACTTCTTTCCAATATTCAACACCTGTCAGTACCTCTGAAACAAATTCTACTTTAATAAATGTTTGCCTCGAATGTACATTTTTAGCACGATAATCCAAGTGTCAACTGTCCCCATTTTTCTCCACATATGAATTCCCATTTTTTCAAGATCAAAAAGCTTTTCTTTTGGAGCCGTATATATGGGAACAAGTTTCTAGGAATCCAACTGAAAAGTAGCTGATACCTTTACTTTTTTTGTGTGTGTTTCCTTTCGAGATTTACGTTCCGCGCAAAGCACCACGGCGTGCTACGAAACAAGTTGTGTGCATTTGTATGCCGACTCAGGCTTGTCTCTCTTCTGGCGGCTAAAACAAAGTGGGTCTTTATCGAAATGCAAGTGGATAAAACGCGATACACTAAAAAAAAGGTGGAGCTCTATAACTGTTTTGACGGACTCCGTGGAACCGTTTGCGATGGATGGCGGCATCTGACGTATTAGCGAAAGCCCCTCCTTCCAAAGAGGTGTTCCATGTACCATACACAAGTGCTTTTTCCGTTCAAGAACGCTTCCGGATAACCCCATTTATGCATTTTTTGGGGATCGTCCTCAAAGCACATCGGAAGGGTTGCGTACCGGCTTGGAGTGTGTGAAAAATTCGTCGTAAACTATGTTAGGAACCGCGAGGCTAATCAAAAAAGGTATATCCTGCTGGAGTTCGCACCCAGCACATCCATTAAGACAAATACAGCGCGTGTAACGAGTGCCTTATTTTGCTGTTGCTGTAACCCAGTCGGCGACGACAGGGTGAACAAGAATAGAATACCGAGAGTGGTGGTACAGTGGTTAGCCCATGCAACTCTCGTTCGAGAGGCTCCGGTGTCGGCGGAACACGTTACCCCCCTGAGAAGTGTACCCCCCCGGTACACCGTGCCTAGGCACAGAGTACCCCTCCTTGGGGGGTAAACTATGCCTAGGCACCGTGTACCGGGGGGTACAAGGTGCTAACCTAACCTAACCTGGGGTACACTGTGCCTAGGCATGGTGTATCCCCCAAGGGCGGGGTACTCTGTGCCTAGGCACCGTGTACCGGGGGTACACGGCGCCTAGGCGTAGTGTACTCCCTCAAGGGGGGTACTCTATGCCTACCTAGGCACCGTGTACCGGGGGGTACACGGTGCCTAGGCACAGAGTACCGGGGGGTATTCTGTGTCTAGGCATGGTTTACCCCCCAAGGGCGGGGGTAAACTATGCCTAGGCACCGTGTACCGGGGGGTACACGGTGCCTAGACACAGAATACCCCCCGGTACACGATGCCTAGGCACGGTGTACCCTCCTCGGGGGGGTACTCTATGCCTAGGCACAGAGTACCCCTCCTTGGGGGTAAACTATGCCTAGGCACCGTGTACCCCTGCCCTTGGGGGGTACACCATGACTAGGCACAGAATACCCCCCGGTACACGATGCCTAGGCGGGGGTACTCCATGCCTGGGCATCGTGTACCGGGGGGTATTCTGTGCCTAGGCATGGTGTACCCCGGGGTACAAGGTGCCGGGGGGTAAGAGGTGCCGCTTACATCGGGTTCGAGTCTCGCTTGTTGCCGGCCGCCTTGGAAAGGTTTTTAGTGATTTTCATTCCCCTTCCAGATGAATATATGGGTGATAGCTACCTTAAATGCCCACGCCGTGTACATTCCTTACCTCTTTACTTCACTTGATCTCTCTTTTCATCTATGTCATTCTCGAATTCGCTTCACAGTAGGTTGTAAGCTTAGCCGTTCCGATAGTGACTATAAATTACAAAAAAAAAGAAAGAAAAGATAGGAAACGCAAGTTTTGAAACATAGAGCGTACCTTTACTGTTATACGTATTTTTTTTTTAAAAAAAACGCGGTATTTCAACACGGTTATTTCTTCACTCATAAAAAGTGCGACTGATATCACCTCGCATAAGCCGACTAATCTACATTCAAACCCCCTCCATTAGAAAGTCAGTTGACCTCTAACCTCAGGCAGAAGGGGTCGCGGTCAAGGTATTACAAGTGGGAAGGGGGGCTCTAGCCCATCTGCACAGATGGCATTGCAAGAGCTTGTTCTCATAGGCACATCCAACCAGAGTCAACTCCAGTAGCGCAATGTGATAGATCATAGTGAACAATGCGTCCAGACCGTAGAGCAGTACAGGTCTCCTAAGGTGCTGTGCCCAGTGCGCTAAGTGGCCCTTAAAGGTGACACCTAATAGCCCTTTCCATCAGCGCAATTAAGCCAGCCTCCAGACATGCAGGGACGCGTACATGAATCAATTGTGTCACGCAGAAAGGCCCCATTGAGATATCCATAGGGAACTGTGGCTTTTTCCGCTCTTGGCGCCATCGCAAACGATTTATTTTATAGGATGCGTTGATCTGGGTTTCCTTTCCCGTTGGGACCCTCCGCTTTTAAATTCATGTACAGTATTGTGGGTGTTTTCCTCGTCAATGCTCGCCCATCTGGCCTGGATTCAACCGGATACGGAAAATGTAACTTTATTTGACTCACGTCAGAAGTAAACAACGAAGATTTTTAGCTTTCTCAGTCCGAAAGGTAACAATAAAAGTATACCGGTATTTAGATAGTGTGACCTGATAAGGAAACCATGTTTCCAAATTTTGTGTGGCAGACTTATTGGGTGATACTAAGAATTATCGATTGGCTAAGGTTTAGTCTACGTTTAAATTAACGTAGGGAGTGGGATCGGCCAGCCTATCAAAGTTGACTGTTCTCCTGATCGTCTTTATACGTTCGACCAGACTGAAAATTAAATAAATAAACAAAACACCAAAATTGATTTTTTCAACTTCTTTCAACTTTTTTGCGGTCTGTTTTATTTTGCATTAAGCAAACGCGTGACTTTCTTTTTTTCCCCCTTCAGTTTTTTGTTTTGCGGACTCTTGCGACAAACCACCAAGTTGTTCTACCAGCCGCGCACATTTTCATAAGTTTAATATTCTATTACTCTTCTTATTTCCTCTGGGCGAATATGACGCGAATCGAAATTAAACTTAATTCCCTTCTCCCACCAAAATAAATGCATCTTCTGACCGAGTTTTGCGCAATTTGACCAAGAAACTCACGAATCTCAGGATGGATTTGAGCTTATACTTTGCAAGTGGGTTTCAAAACAATATATTCCCAACATAGTAGCAGCTTCGTCATATCATAGCAATTATTCATCCACGAAAATAATTCTGCATTCAGGGTAAACGATCATAACAAGAAAAAGATTTTGAAAAATGCTTTATCGCATTTTTTTAACGTGAAGTTATTTAAAAGTTGGATTCATTCTCGCATTAAATGGCGGAATTGTGGCTTTTTTGGTGATAAAATCGGAGATTTCAAACAGGACTTCAAAGACTTTAAAAGAGCATACTTTTTTGAGAATTTATATTCTGGCTTCTGTGATTTTTGGGGGGAATTCTTAGTACTTACTGTAAAAACAAGGCTTGTAAATATGCATGTTTATACTGTATCTTCATAAAAGACAAACCCTGTAATTTCGTCTTTTTTAAAATTTCGTAAACTCATCTCCAAAGGAGTTCTTTATTATCTGTGGCAAGATAATCCTAGGAGTAGGGGACACGAAGGCATATTTACGAACACAGCCCAACCCAATTGCATAAAAAATTCTGGCAGGACGTTTTTTTCTGGTAGTTCATCGCTTTGATCTATAATTGCGAATTCCTTTACTTGTCACACGTGCTGATAAACTGCCGAACAACGAGTAAAGATAATCACGATTTTCGTCGTACGTCAAAATGTCATACAATCCGCCCTAAATTACGGGCGGAACAATGTAGTATCCCTGGCAAACAACCAACACCGTCGCTTTCAAATAAAAAGGTCGTGCTCTCGCTCCCTCAGTGTATTTGGAACACACATGAGAGTATTCTCTCATGGAACACATGATCTGTGCGTAACCTCTCCAATGGCATTTCGTAGAACACGCCTCTCTTGTTGACTGTCCTCTCAATATCGGTTGGATGCTGGGTCATCTAATTAAAGATTCCTTTAGCTTATCTAAAGTTTTGTATCACAGATTTTGACTATCGTTGCTCGCCTCATTAAACTACTTTAATTATGGAAACCGGGAGAGATTTCTACTAAGGCTTGGTACTGTACGAGTGGCGCGAAGAAGTGTCGCGATTGGAGGATATGGTATGTAAATTCGGTTCTTTTCACAATTTAATCGATCATTGCTCACGAATTCTCCCATTTTTCACCAAAAAAAGCTGATTCCAAAAGTATAAAACCGAAAAATAATAAAACATGAAATTTTTCAACGCTTGATGATTAAAAAACAATTAAAAACAAAAAAACGCTTTTTTAATGAATGATTAAATCCTAAAAATAAATATTAAGGGATAATATATTTTCGAAGCGGCACAAATTATTGGCCAGGGTGAAGTCGAGGTCACATTCTTATCACACAAATTAAGCTGGAATTTCCGTCTTTAAGTGGCCTAAATATTTGCAGTGGGTCGTAAACAGCTCATTGGGATGAAATGGGTTAGACTGGCTTAAGGAATAGTAATTAAACTAGCCAGAGATTAGCAAGATGAGGTCGAAGGATAACGCGTGCAGTAGACCCTCTCATCGATTGAAGGACTCTATTGTGGGACCGTCTTAATTGATCTGGGTTTCGACTGATTTGGTTCGGATAAGCTTTCGGTTTGACTCACCCTGAGTTGCGCGTGGAGCTCGACTTTAAGTTATGTATGGCTAATGGGTTAGGATACCTCAGCGTATCTTTGGGTTATTAGGTTAAATTAGACTAGGTCAGGGTAGGTTAGATTGGAGTGTACGTTAAGAGTTAGGTTCTTGACCAGTGATGAGCAGATTGTAACCCTCACTTAAGCCTCGCGAGTAACTTTGGATTACAGCTCAAACGAAAAGCTGACCCCAATCAAGATCATTTGAAATCCAGATCTCTTGTTAACTCTGGTAACAATTCCACTTGCTACGGCGACCATTATACTTTTTGAGGTAACAATTCATGTTGTAGTAACAATTGAAATTGTCATCACAACAACTCTGGTTTGTTGAGGCTTTATGAACAAAACATTTTATTGAGACAATATTTTCTCCGTGATTCATCGGCCATTTTTTTCCTAATCATTTAGCTTGATGTATTTCATACAGCATTTTTAAAGGATTTTTTCCAGGGAGTAGGTTTTAGACAAAAACACTGGCATTCGGTGGAGTGGTTATGTACTTCACTCGAAGAAATGAACGGATTAGCTTGTACTCAATTCCAAAACTCCTCGCCACGATCTAATATAAAGAAATCTGATTAAGTTGGATTTGAGGATTGGTGCCGCACAGCCATTTTTGTTCAGCTTGCGTTTCGAACAAGAGCAATATCTCGTCCCTTATGACAGTGACGTTCGGAACGCAGAACGCGAAATGTGAGGCGCGGAAGGCGGCGCCTGGGGGTAGGCAACATGCTCTGCATACGGATACAGCAGTCGTCGGAGAAAAAGCCCATTTTCCCAAACAGATTGAGCGATCGAAGCTGCATTTTCAGATTGCATTGCAATGCCGGCACTGATCGTGGCATCTCGGATTGGCGTGCGGTTATGAAAAACTAAGCGAACGGAAACTCAGTTCACCAAGTTTAAGTTTTAGAGACAACGGTCCACATAGGGGGACTAGAGAAGCTTCTTCGGTCACATGCCTCGCTGTGGCCTTGCGACCATTTTGGCTGAAGAATAAATTGACGTATGTTAAGTGCATTTTACTCCGATCAGTGACGAAATGTGGCGCAAATATAATTCAATCATTCGATTTGACGATGTTTGACGTACTAACCCAACGACTCTTACTTGTAAAGCGAGCGACACTTTTTGAATTTCGCGCCATCGTTCAGAAACGCAGTCGTACCAACCTGCTGCGTTGAAGCGTAAAAGTTTTCCGTCAGGGGTGCTCCTCTTACACGGCAGGGCGTCTCGTGAGGTTAGCAAAGATTGTGGTCTGATACGGGTTGTACCCCACAGAGCAGCAGGGGGAAGGAGACTCCTATGGTTTACTACATCCTGACCCGGCGAACGCCTTTTTTGAAACTTCGATGTTTCTCCAACTGTACTTTCAGGAACGGCTGTTGCACAAGTTTCAAAACATTGTGGTTTCTAGTCTTTTTGTAACGTCGCCGAGGCCCCGACTCAGGGGATGAAGCGATGACTTAAGGGATCGGAAACGTGCGTTTGAAGTAGTAAGGAGTAATCGGTTGACCTGAGTATCTGAACCACGAGCAGTGCAGATGGCCGGTGTCTTTAAAAGGTTAAGTGCAGTGCAAACACTTACCACTTGACCGGCGCAAGACGAGAAGTCGAACTAAAACCGCGAACCGCGAATACTGCTCACAAGCACTGTCAAGTCTTGAAGTAAATATAGGACATACTGAATGAAAGCAACGTCTATTGATAGCAGAAGATATTTTTTCCATTACTAACACCTGGAAAAGTAGAATCACTCTATCGAATCCGGAAAAAATGCAAAGAAAGACGTAGTTTTTCATTACGTCTTATCTGAAAGATTTTCTCTGTTTCAATCCCTATTTTTCATTGTTAAAAGAGAATCTTAAAGTCATATGCAAAAAAAGTCAATAAATCACTGACCTGGAAAGAATTTCAATCCATTCACTGGATTTCAAACACCTTTTTTTAATTCCCTAAACTGCATATTTTAAGAACGATATTACTTAAGTTCAGTGAATATTTGGACTGACCTTTTTTACGCCATTTTATTTGTCGCATCTGATTTTAAGATTTTCTTTATTGCCGTGTAATTTTCTTCATTTTTTCTGCTTTTAATCTAAAATTGCTCTCTTTTCAGAGCAGCTTCCGTCCCAGAGTAAGGTCGGTCTCCCCGTGGCGAACCCCGGCGCAAATTTCTACGCGGTAGGCAAGGACATTTCGATTAACCATCGCTTAGGGATGGTCCATTTACCTCGAAACGCTCCTCGCAGGGTCTAGCATTAGATCGGCCCTGGCGTAACACCCTATACAGTTGGTACAGGAAAAAGCGTTTCGCGAGGAGGGATGTCAAAAAGTGGCTCATTTTGCGTAACGTGGTTAATGTGCGATTCCTGCCTAGTCCACTACTGAAGCTTTCGTCTGTAAACTCCGAATTGCCCTTCATCTTGAAAGGTCATACCGTCACGATTACTTTCAGCAAAACAGTAATGATATAGGAAATCAGCTTGCGGTTACGTTTGTCATCCAAAATACGATAAAATATGGGGGGCATTCGATAGCGCCAAAACCCACATGCGCCAACGCCGCAAGCGCCAGTCCGTAACCGCCAAACGAGAAAAGTCGCAAACGCCAAAGTTCGTATTGGTTAGGCTAGGTCAAGTTAGGTTAAGTTAGGTTAGGCTAAGTTAGGTTAGGTTAAGTTAGGTTAGGCTAAGTTAGGTTAGGTTAAGTTCGGTTAGGCTAAGTTAGGTTAAGTTAGGTTAGGTTAGATAAGGTTAGTATTGCTGTTAAGACCTTTGAAGTCTGGGACTTTTCTCGTTTGGCGGTTACGGATTGGCGCTTGCGGCGTTGGTGCTTGTGCTTTTTGGCGCTTATGATAGCTACCCTAAAATATAGCAGCGTTCGCGTTCATCGTAAAAAGCTGATTTTTCAGTCCTATCAAGTTTTGAAAGTTTTGCTCAAAGTTATCCTCTAAGTATGATCTTTTATTGACTAGAAACCGCATTTAAATTATTGGCCTAAATATGAAAAGTTGGCAAGCAATATTTGATCGAAACGCCAATACCAGCTATGTAGAAAAGGCGCTTCGAGGTATCGCAAACCAGAGAAGGGAGGAAGGCAGACTTAATCGTAGGGCGTCTTGTCCCGTCATGAGCATGACTCTGGAGCCGAGCGGCGCTGTTAGTACACATTACACAGAGAAACTTTGAACTTCGCCTCATAATTTTTCCCTTCACGTCTAAATTAAGTAGGAGGTCTCGAGGTATCTGTTTAGCAATGAGATCAACTGGATTTCATATCGGTATCTCCTTGAAGACAAACCCTGAGTCATGCTTCTAACACGCATGTTTTCATGGACGCCGTAAGCACTAAATGCCGTTAATACCGTAAAAGATGCTGCTGTCGGTATTAGATCTACACGAAAATTACAATTTCCTTTTAATTTGATGTCACTCCAATACAATTAAATATTTTAAAAAATTTGCGTTAAGTGTAAATCGATGTTGCAAAAATGTTTAGGAGTGGGGATGTTCAGGAGAAACGGTATAAGCCTTACTGCCGAAGCGTTCCCTACGCAGGCGGAGCCGTTTACGTAGCTAAGCATCGTTCTGGACTAGAATGTGTATCAACGAGTTACCATTGCTCTGACAAATATTTGGGATCTCAGTTAGATCAAACTGTAGTTTAAGTCAATATTAATAAAATGTTTCCTTGAATATAGCGTAGTTAAAACTAAGCGTTGAAGTTGGTCATCCTAGGATGTTGACGTTATTGGCTTATCGTTATTGTTTGGAGACTCCCAATTCACCAACCTACTTTATTAACCAAGGCATTTCTAGTGAAATGATTTGTGGACAGTTACTGTACGAAAATTTTGATTCAAAGAAGGCTTTTTCTCAATGCCCCCCCCCCCCCCCCCCCCCCCCCCCCCATTTCGGCAACGCCGCGCCTCTTACTATATTGTGTTGTTTCT